>ENA-OPTA01000668-OPTA01000668.1-human-gut-metagenome-genome-assembly--contig:-NODE-668-length-22766-cov-3.785875_pt1 | contig 22766 bp, 15 predicted proteins | sample MGYA00241813_ERZ501917 | MGnify/ENA primary metagenome ERZ501917 (study PRJEB25962, sample SAMEA2042408) | human gut metagenome | biome: human gut; feature: human-associated habitat; material: faeces...
GTCCGTCGTCTGCACACCCCACCCACCGGATTTCATAAAATAAATCAAAAGGAGACAAAACATGAATAATTATTTTTATAACATGGTAGACCCTGATGAAATGGCGACTCTGGAATATATTCCAACTATTCCAAAGTTTCTTGAATTTATTAAGAAGCAATATTCTGATTATCCAGCCATAAGTGACAAGGTTACTACATATACATATGAGGAGCTTGTTTCAAGAGTTGCAAAGAGAGTTACATTTATTAATTCATTAGGGCTTGAGAAGGGCTCTAACATAGCTGTACTTGCAAAGAACGATCTTGATGCAATGGAGCTTTTCCTTGCAATTCCGGCGGCCGGACATGTACTTATTATGCTTCCTAATGCACTTAACGATAAGGCACTTGCAGGAATCAGCATGAAGTTTGACCTTGCCGGTATGTTCGTTGGTAAGGAATTTACAGAGGTTACAGCTAATCTTCCTTGTAAGACATGGTCAAGCACTTCTATTGGTGAGACTGAAAGCACATTTGCAGATGTTGAAAAGGATACTACAGCAGCAATTTTCTTTACAGGTGGAACTACAGGAGCACCTAAGGGTGCAGTTCACAGCCACGGTTCTATTATGAGAGGCTCATTTAACGGAGTATTTGGTCCAGGAAGTATTCTCCATAAGAGATATATAGCTATGCTTCCTCTTTCACACATATTTGGGGCAATTATGGGATATATGGCTAAGCTCTACACAGGCTCACTAACATACACATGTACTGATATGAGAGCCGGTATTGGTGATATTCCTGTTGTAAGACCTACAACTCTTGTACTTGTTCCTGGTCTTGTTGAGATTATTCTTAACATTGCCAAGCTTAAGGGAAGAGCATTCTTAGGAGATCTTGAGCTTATCATGTGCGGAGCTGCACCTGTTCCTCCAAGACAGATGGAGGAATGCAGAGAGTTAGGAATTACATTATGTGCAGGTTATGGACTTACAGAGTGTGCTAACCTGACATCAGGCAATTGCGATACAGATAAGAAGCCTGAGTCTATGGGACATATTTATCCAGAACAGCAGGTTAAGGTTGTTGACGGAGAACTCTGGATTAAGGGTGACAATGTAATGAAGGAATATTACAAAGATCCTGAGCATACAGCAGAAGTATTAGAAGACGGATGGTTTAAGACAGGTGACCTTGTTGAGTTTGATGATAATGACTGGATATACATAACAGGTCGTATCAAGAACCTTATTATTCTTCCTAATGGTGAAAATGTATCGCCAGAAGAGATTGAGGAATTATTCTATAAGCAGCCACTTGTAAAGGATTGTCTTGTACAGGAGATGGAAATGAATGGAAACACTGTTATCGGTGTTGAGATTATTCCATATATGCCTGAATTAGATGGTGCATCTGAGGAAGAAATCCAGAACAGATTGCAGGAAACTGTTAATGAGGTTAATAAGGAACTTCCTCCATTCAAGAGAGTGCTTAAGATGAAGGTGAGAACAGAGGATTTTAAGAGATCTGGAGCGATGAAGATATTGAGAAATCAGGTGTAGTGACAGACGGACGGGCAGCCAGCCTCCGGCTGGCGATCCCGCATTTAGTTAATAAAATCCGGGAAGGTGTCAGTCGTAGGTTCACGGTTTATGGGTTTGTGTGGAAAAACCGTCTGAGGACGCCGGCACTTAGCAAATGCGAGGTGAGAGGACGAAGTCCTCGCACCGAAGCAGGAGCTTAGTGACCGCTGCGTCCGAAGCCGAGCGGGAGCGTGTTTTTGGAGCATAAACCCATAAACCGTGAACTGTCCGTCGTCTGCACACCCCACCCACCGGATTTCATAAAATAAATCAAAAGGAGATTTTATCATGGTATTTGAGAAATTAAAGGAAATTTTTGGAAGGGTTATGCCACAGTGCGACCCGGCAACTATTAAAATGGACAGTGTTCTTGCAACAGATTTAGGAGTTGATTCTCTTAATATGATGTTACTTGCTATTACTGTTGAGGATGAGTTTAAGATCAGATTCAATTCTGATGCCAAGCTTGAAACTGTTAAAGATATTGTTGATTATGTAGAAGCTAACGCTAAATAAGAGGCGCTTATGAGCAAAGTAAAGACAGGGCTTGTACTGGAAGGCGGGGCTATGAGAGGTATTTTCTCAGCCGGAGTTCTTGATTACATGCTTAAGAAGGACATTTATTATGACTATGTTATAGGTGTGTCTGCGGGGGCAGGTAATGCGGTAAACTATGTTTCCAGACAGGAAGGAAGAACGAAAAAGATAATTACTCATGAAAATGCTGAAAGCTATTATGGAGTCGGACAGCTTTTCGAGAATAAGAAGATTCTTAATCTTGAAATGCTGGTAGCCGAATATGCGCTTAAAGATATTCCTTATGATTTTGATACATTTTTCGCATCTAAGACAGAGTGTGAGAGTGTTGTTGTTAATTGCGAGACTGGAAAGGCTGAGTATAAAGGAAATTTTAAGACGAAAGATGAATTCTTGAAGTGTCAGATGGCAAGCTGCTCTGTGCCATTTATATGCGAACCTGTTGAAATTGACGGTTATCATTATCTGGATGGAAGCATTATTGATTCAATACCGGTTGAGAGAGCAGTTGAGAAAGGGTGCGATAAGATTGTTGTTGTACTTACCAAGCCAGAGGGTTCTAAGCCTACGGATTATTCTAAGGTAAAGAAGCTTATCGAGTGGAGTTACAAGAAATACCCAGAGCTTTGTGAGGTTATGGCACACAGAAGACAGGCTTATGACAGGCAGGATAAGTTCATGAAAAAGCTTGTGGAAGAGGGGAAAGTCTTTGTTATCCGTCCGGAGGAGCAGATGATAAGACACTTTGAGAATAATAATGAAAAACTTCTTCAATGCTATCAGTATGGATATGACACGATGAGAAAACAGTTTAAAACATTTGAGAAGTTTATGGAGGACAAATCCTCTCCTCGCTAGAGAGGCTCGGATTTTCCTGCGGAAAACAAGGAGGATTAATAATGAAGGTTTTAGTAGTAAACGGAAGCCCTAAAGGACCTAAGAGTAATACTATGCAGATGACAAATGCGGTTCTTAAGGGACTTAAGGAAACTAATCCAGAAGCAGAGATTGAGCTTCTTACAGTTAAAGATATGGATATTAAGCCATGTATGGGATGTATGAGCTGTTGGGGAAAGACAGCAGGTCAGTGTGTTATCAATGACGTTATGCAGGATGTTCATGTCAAGTTCATGAACGCTGACGTTATTATATACAGCTTCCCATTGTATTTCTTTGGCATGCCGGGTCCAATGAAAACATTTGTTGACCGAATCATGCCACTTATGGAGACTTACAAGGGTAAGGTAAGAGATATCGGTGACGATGCATTTCACGAGTTCCGTTATGATATGGGTGATAAGAAGTATTATGTTATATCATCATGCGGATATGGAAGAACATATGAGATATATGACGCACTTATCAAGGAATTTAATTTTATCTATGGCAAAGGCAGATATCAGGCTCTCCTTTGTCCACAGAGTGAAATGTTTGCAATTCCACCAATGGTAAACCAGATTAATGAATATCTTAAGAGATATACAGAAATTGGTAAGGTTATGGGAAAAGGTGAGGATATCCCTCAGGATATGATTGACTACGCTTCGCAGCCAATGATTCCACAGAGAGCATTAGAGAAGCTTATGAACAATTACTGGGATGCAGTTACACCAGAGAATCCTCTTCCGGCTCCTAATTTAAGATAAGAGGCAGCTTATGAAAACATACTACATGTTTGGTGACTCACTTATGCGAGGAGTTATGCCGGATGAAGCATGGAATTATCACAGTTCAGATGCAATTGGATTTGAGGCAATGCAGGCACAGTATAATATGAAGTTTTTAAATTTTGCGATGCCGACATTCACATCAGAGAGAGTAAAAATGTGGCTTACACAGATAATGTCAAGTCATTCGGTACCTGATGTGGCATTTCTTGAATGCGGCGGTAACGACTGCGACTATAACTGGAAGTCAATATGTGAGGGCAGATGTGATTATGAACACAGGCACAGAGTTGCCCCACAGGATTTTAAGAAGAATTATGAGGATATGATACATTTGTTACAGGAAAAGGGAGCAGCAGTAACAGCAGTAATTGCACCACCGATTGCTATTGAAGTGTATCTGTCGCATCTGCTTAAAAGTGGAGTAGACAAAGATATTATGTCAGAATATGTGAACTCAGTTCAGCAGATGCAAGATGAATATGCCGGATACGGTGACATAATGAGAGACACAGCTAAAGAAAACGGCTGTGAAATATTAAGTCTTCGTGAGAGCTTTCTTGCACTTGGCGACATGAAGGCATATTATAGTAAGGATGGGATGCATCCTAATGAGGCAGGATATGCACTTATTCGTGGTGATTTCGAAAAATATTTTGCATCTGCAGCAGGTATTATATAGAAAGATGAGGAGTTAGAATGTTTAATCTGCGTTTCAAATGTACTGTTATATCAAGCTGGCACATGGTGCTTCATGCTGTACCTAAGGCTAATAAAATGATTGCAAACAAGAACCGTTATTCAGAAACTGAAAGGTTTGCGTATGCCAAGTGGATTATTAATTACATGAGAAAGCATGCCAGAACAAGAACCAGGGTGTATGGCAGAGAAAATATTCCAACGGACAGTAATTACATAATGTATCCTAATCATCAGGGCAAATATGATGCACTGGGAATTATTCTTGCACAGGAAAAGCCGTGTGGTGTCCTCTGGGGGAAAAAGCAGGCTGAAAGACTTATGAGCCGTCAGGTATGTGGTCTTATTGATGCGGTCGTTATTGATCTTGATAATAACCGTGACAAGGTAAGGGCTATTATGGATGTTACCAGACAGGTCAAGTCAGGAAGGAATTTCCTTATATTTCCTGAGGGAGGTTACACTGACAATAAGAATGAACTTCAGGAATTTCAGGCTGGCTGCTTTTCGTGCAGCTTACAGACTAAGACACCTATCGTTCCTATAGCACTTTTTGATTCGTATAAATCCATGAACAGCAATACATTTGAAAGAGTAGATACACAGGTACATTTCTTAAAGCCAATTCTTTATTCAGAGTATGGCGAGCTTAAGAAAAAAGAGGTTGCTGAGCTGGTTAAGAGCAGGATTGAGGAAAGAATGGCTCAGATTAAGGCTGGGGAAATTAATGAAAGCTATGAATTAATTGGATAATAAAAACACAGGCTCAGGGAAATAATATGTTCCCTGAGTTTTTTGACGAAATTCTAAAATATTCGTTTCAATGGTTGACATGTTCTAAGTACATTGATAAAATATTTAAGGTTTACTTAATAATAAGATAGTATAAGGAATAGTATGTTGTTTGGTAATAATAAGAAAAATGCAGAGCATATCGTTGATGTACATTGTCATATAATGCCAGGTATAGATGATGGTTCAAGAGATATAACAGAAACTCTTAAGATGCTTAAGATAGCACAATCAGAGGGAATTACACACATGATTGCTACTCCACATTTTAAAAGTGGGCATCATAATGCTTCACCGCAGAATGTTAAGGAACTTATTCAATCTGTTGGAAAGGAAGCAGCCGCACAGGGAACAGATATTAAGCTTTACCAGGGCAATGAGATTCTGTTTCATGATGAGATGTGTGAGGAACTTGATAATGGAAGGATAAGCAGAATAAACGGAACTGATTATGTTCTTGTTGAATTCATGCCATCTGATCCATATCAGTATATAAGAAATTCTCTTGATGAGATTATGAGTGAGGGATATCAGCCTGTTATAGCACATGTTGAAAGATATGGATGTATGGTTGATGACATTGAGAATGTCAGGCGACTCAGCCGTATGGGGGTAGAGATTCAGGTTAATGCATCAAGCATTACCGGAGATACAGGTAAAGAAATTAAGAAGTTTGTACATAAGCTATTAAAAGAACAGCTTGTTGATTATGTGGGAACAGATGCCCATCGTTGCGATGGCAGCAGAACACCTATGATGAAAGAGTGCAGCAGGATGCTTTATAAAAAATATGATGAGGGGTATGTTGACAGTATATTATATGGCAATGCATTTGATAGACTGTTAGCAGATACGAATAATTAAAGGAGAATTAATGATGGAAACTAATAAGAGTACAGATGAGATTGAAATCAATCTTGGAGAAATATTTGCGTTATTGCTTCATAAGGTGTGGATTATAATACTGGCAGCTGTTGTATGCGGTGCAGTAGGATTTCTTTACAGCTATTTTCTTATAACACCTCAGTATCAGTCTACAACTAAGGTTTACATACTTAATAAGCAGAACAGTACATCAGTTACTTATAGTGATGTACAGCTTTCAACAACTCTTTCTAAGGATTATGAACAGCTTGTTACAAGCCGTTATGTTATAGAAGGTGTTATTAAACAGCTTAATCTGGATGAAACTTATGAAAGCCTTGTTGGAAAGGTATCTGCAACTAATACAGATGATACACGAATAATTGCTATTACAGTAATAGATCCGGATCCTGAGCAGGCTCAGAAGATTGCTAATGCGGTAAGAGATCTTGCAGCACAGCATATTACACAGGTTATGGATATTGAGGCTGTTAATGTGGTTGATTCAGCTAATCTTCCAACAAGCCCTGTTTCACCATCAGTTCCTAAGTGGACACTGATTGGAGCTGTTATTGGTATTATAATTGCGGCTGCCGTTGTTGTTATACAGCATTTGCTTGATGATTCTATTAAGAGTTCTGAAGATATCGAAAAATATTTAGGTATCAGTACTCTTGCACTTATTCCTATGAATCAGGCTGAGGAAGAAACTGCCAGCAGAAGGAGGTCTCCCCGGAAAGGTAAAGAGAAAGTAGTACTTGGCGCTGATGATGAGAAGGCAAGAAGTTTTAAATCATCTGATATTAATAAGAACACTAATAACAAGAACAGTAAAAGAAATGCTGATGGCATAGAGTTTATGGAGGACTAGAGATGCAGGAGTTTTCAGTAAAACAGAGCAACCTTGATTTCAGAACTAGAGAAGCTTATAAGATGTTAAGAACTAACATAGAATTCTCAGGTGATAATAATAAAGTAATATTTATAACAAGCAGTACACCAAGTGAGGGGAAAAGTACAGTATCATTTGAGCTTGCTATGTCTTTTGCACAGAATGGTATGAAGACACTGCTTATTGATGCAGATACAAGAAAGTCAGTTATGAAGAACAGAGGCAAGAAGGGTAAGATTAAATATGGGCTTACTCATTATCTTTCAGGAAAGAATGAACTTAAGGATGTTATATGCGTAAGTGATGTTCCTAATTTCTGCATGATATTTGCAGGACCTGTACCACCTAACCCAAGTGAGCTTGTCGGTAACGACAGATTTGCCAAGATGGTAGAAGAAGCAAGAGCTACATTTGACATGATTATCATTGATACACCACCAATAGGAAGTGTTATTGATGCTGCTGTTATTTCTAAAGTATGTGATGGCGGAATTCTTGTAATCGGAGCAGGTGATATAAGCTATAAGTTTGCAAGAAAGTCTAAGGAACAGCTTGAGATGACAGGGTGCAAGCTTCTTGGCTGTGTACTTAATAAAGTTGATATGACAGGAAATTCTTATTATGGTAAGTACTATGGCAAATATTACGGCAAGTACTATGGACATGAGGATAATAATTAGTTATGGATATGAAGGCGGCACATAAGTCAGATGTGCCGTCCTTTTTAGATTAAAGGAAGAAAGGATGTATGTATGAAGAAGATATTAAAATATACTGGACTGTCAATAAGTATTATTATGCTTACAGTATCTGTGGTGTTTATAGATCTTTTAATAAATGTTAGGGTTGTTCCAGTTAAATATTGCATCATTGCTGCAGTAGTGCTTGTTATACTAACGGCAGTAACAGCATTTACACAAAAGTGGTTTGTTCCAGGAATTATTACGAAGATAATTGCCATTATTATGATTGTTGTGCTTATTATGGGAAGCATTTACCTTAATCAGACAAGACATATGATAAACAAGATTACAACAACTCAGGAAGAAAAAATTGTTATGGGTGTGTATGTCCTTAACGACAGCGGATATGACAGCGTAGATATGCTTAATAATAAATCCATTGGTATAGGAACAGCTGTGGATCGTGAAAGTACTGATGAGCTTATTAAAAAGATGGGTGCAGGTGGATTTATGGCGGAGTATCCAGAGTATTCTAATATAATGGAGCTGGCAGATGCTTTGTTGCAGGGACAGATTGATGCTGCCATTATGAAAACGAGCAGTATTGAAATGATTGATGAGATGGGAGATTTCACCGGGTTTGCGTCAGATGTGAAGCTTATATATAGTGGTGAATTTACAATTAAAGTGGCAACGACAGAAGAGAATGTTACAGATAATTATCTTTCAAGTGATGATGTTATAAATGTATATATATCAGGAATTGATTCAAGAGGCGGTATTAATGAGGTGAGCCGTAGTGATGTCAATATTATTATGTCTATTAATAAGAAGACACACAATATTCTTATGATTAATACGCCAAGAGATTATTATGTTCCACTTTCTATATCCAATGGTGTCAGGGATAAGCTTACACATGCAGGTGTTTATGGAATTGAGTGTTCCAGAAATACTCTGGAGATGCTTTATGGTATCCAGATTGATTATTATGTAAAAGTTAATTTCAGTGGATTTGAGAAAATAATTGATTCACTCGGAGGTGTTGATGTGACACTTGATTATTCAGCAACTCTTAGTCAGGCTGGAAATCTCACAGTACATAATGGTGTTAATCATTTTGATGGGGAGCAGGCACTTGCATTTGCAAGAGAAAGATACGCATATTCAGATGGGGACAGACAGAGAGGCCGTAACCAGATGATGATAATGGAGGCAGCAATTAAAAAAGCTTGTTCTCCGGCAATTATATCAAATTATACATCTGTATTATCAGAAGTGTCTAAAAATGTAATTACAGATATGAGTTACGACTTTATTGCAGAGCTTGCACAGACACAGCTTAATGATATGGCAGCATGGAATATTACACAGATAAGTGTTACGGGAGTTGGAAGTTATTCATCAACAACATATTCAATGCCAGGGTGGTCGTTATACATAATGGTACCTGATGAGGAAAGTGTGGAGAATGCAAGGGAGCAGATAAGAGATAATTATAATTAATATTTTAACGAAAAACATAGAAACTTATATGAAGGTATGATATTATTTTATTATGAAACATACGTGTTAATTGAATAGAGAAAGGAATTGACTATATGAGAATTAAAAGGTTATCAGCGTTATTATTAAGTGCACTTCTTATTACAAGTCCTATTGGATATATGACTGTAAATGGAGACACAATTGACGCAAAAGATTATTCGCAGCAGGTACAGTCTGTGGATTCTGCGTATATAGGAAGTTACATACCAAGTAGTCTTGATAGTGATGCTCCGGTATATGTATCGGATATTGCAACATATGCACAGAGAAATGTACCATCGGCATACCCAGAGGATGTTTCTTCATATAAGAAGGAACACCCATCAAGAAATCAGAATCCTTATGGAACATGTTGGGCATTCTCGTCTATAGGACTTGAAGAATTTGACCTTATAGCTAAGGGTCAGAGAGATTCTAATGTTGACCTGAGTGAATTGCAGCTTATACATTTTACATTTAACTCAGTTATTGATCCGCTCGGTGGAACCAAAGGGGATTATTCTAAGTATTATAATAATAATACCAACATGTCATATCTGGAAAAGGGTGGTAACTACGAGTATGCAGTAAAGAGACTCAGCCAGTGGGTAGGAGCTGTCAATGAATCAGATGTTCCATATGCTGATGCCCAGGCAGTATATAATAATGGTCTTGATAACAAATATGCTTATGATTATGATGTGGCACATTTACAGAATGCATACAGGATTAATGTTAAGGAGCAGCCAGATGTTGTTAAGCAGCAGATTATGGAGCATGGTGCTGTTGGTGCAAGCTATACACATTATTATGCTGGAGAAAATCACCTTAACAATTCATATTATGATATGCAGGGAATTGTAAGCTCAGGTGGTGGACATGCAGTTATGATTGTAGGTTGGGACGATGATTATTCCAAGGATAATTTTGCGACAACTACAAAGCCTTCAAATAATGGTGCATGGCTTATAAAAAACAGCTGGGGAGACTATTTTGATTATTTCTGGATGTCATATGAAACTTATTCGCTTGCAGATACTGTTTGGGTATTTGATATGTCAGCAGAGGATGGACTGGATAATAATTATCAGCTTGATGGCGGGCTGCATACAGCAACAGTAGGATATTATACAGGTGCAGCTAATGTATTTTATGTATCAGAAAAAGAAGGTGTTGCATCTGAAACTCTTAAGTCAGTATCTTTATCTTTTACACAGACAGCAGATGTTGGATATACAATTGATATATATACTGACCTTAAAGATGCCAGCAACCCGATAAGCGGGACTAAGCATGCTGAGGCGAGTACAAGCGGAAGAACAACTTTTGCAGGAATACACACTATTCCTCTGGAGGAAGAAGTGATTCTCAATCCTGGAACTTATTATGCAGTTGTTGTTAATATTGATAAGAAAGCATTTGAAGTTGAATATTCGTATTCAGAGAGCACTAATCCGGGGAAAACTGATGATAAGATGGTCTGGGAAAATGTAGTAAGCTATGATTCTGACTGTGAAGGAAGTTATTATTATAATGGTTATGGCAGATATGGAAAATATTATTATAACTTCTGTATAAAAGCATTTACATCAAATAATGTTGATTTGGGTGATGTATTAGAAGGATATACATTAAGCATGGACGGAAAGATTGATATGAATTTCTACATGAATCTTCCTGATAAACTGGTTAAGGACAGCAGCACGTACATGGAATTTACTATGCCTGATGGAAATGTGTCAAAGGTTATGTTAGCCGATGCAAGAAAGACAACCGATGGTTTGTATGTGTTCTCTTGCGGAATAGCAGCAAAGCAGATGGCTGATAAGGTAAATGCCAGAATCGTAAGTAATGGCGTTAAGGGTGAAGTTCATACATACTCAGTAACAGATTATGCTGAATCTGTAATTAATGCTGCAAGTGGAGTTTATTCTGATAAAGCTGTAAATGCAGTTAAAGCAATGCTTAATTATGGAACAGCTGCACAGCAATATTTTGGATATAACACAGATAATCCTGCCAATTCTATAATGACGGATGATGATAAGAATATGGATATGGTTGGATTCAATACATATACAGGAAAGCTGGTTAATGCAGACAGTGTTTCAGGAATAAGCTATTATGGAAGTTCTCTTGTTCTTGAATCAGATACAATATTAAGGAATTATTTTGAGTTGTCAGACGGATATAGTATTGATAATTATACATTTTATGTGAAAGATAAAGATGGAAACAAGAATATCATTGCTCCACAAAAGACAGATGCTTCATTATATTATATAGATATCAGTAATGTGAAAGCGTATGAGCTTGCTGATAATGTTAATATATACGTTCAGAAGAATGGAGATAGTGAAGATAAAATAATGATGCTTGAGTATGGTGCATATGTTTACGCCAGATATGTCGATAAATATTTAGATAATACAGCACTAAAGAATCTTATGACGGCAATGTATCATTATTGCAATGCTGCTACAGAATATGCAAATATATATTGATATTTTTAATATGTGACTATATAATAATTAGCAAGGCTCATTTTGAAATGTGAGCTGATTAGCGTATTTCAGTTGGGGAAAGTATATTTTAATATGAAGTATTAATACACGACTTGTTATGAAAAGTTAAAAAATAGCGGGGAGGGTAAGACCAATTAACGTATGGTTAATGTAAACAAAACCAAAGAGAGTATTCAGAATGTTTTAATATTTATTACAGATGCAATAGCGCTTATAATGTCTTATTACATGTCTGGTTTTATATGGCTGATGGAAATAAGAAATAATACATTTTCATATGTAATGAAAGTGCTTAATGGCAATATAGTCACAATTATTATAGCTGTATTAATAGCTGCTTTATTCTGTAACATTAAAGGCGATGTACTTAATCGTGGCAAATTTGAAGAACTTGCTTCTGTTATGAAGAAAAGTCTTATTTCATCAGCTGTTATAGCTGTTTATGAACTTTTGAGTAAAACTGCACAGGGTGTTCCAAGAAGTGTGTATGTAATTACATTTTTTATGGGAACAGTGCTTATGTTTTTATTAAGGATGCTTGTCAAGGTATATATGAAGCATCGTAATGGAGGAAAGCGTACCAACAGTATACTTGTTATCACTATTAAAAACAGGGCGGAAGATACACTTTCCAAAACTGCGGCAAGGAATGACTGGATGCGTCGTATAGATGGTATTGTAATTACTGATGAAGATATGACAGGTCAGTCAATAGAGGGATTTCCTGTAGTTGCTAATGTACATTCAATGATGCGTTATATTAAGAACGAGATTGTTGACGAAGTGTTTATTGATGTGGACTACAAGACCCGCGAAAGTATCAAGCCTATGGTTATGGAACTTGAGGATATGGGAGTAATTGTTAATCTTAAGCTTGAGATTCTTGACAGCTATAAGGATTTTGACAGTAAGCTGGGTTACATAGGAGCAGTTCCTGTCATTACATTTGCTAACAGAATATATGACTGGAAGGGAATGCTTGTTAAGAGATGCATAGATATTCTCGGAGCAATTGTAGGACTTATAGTTATGTTTATTGCAATGATTTTTGTAGGTCCTGCTATTATGATAGAATCGCCAGGTCCAATTTTTTTCAAACAGAAACGTGTTGGAAAGAATGGCCGTTATTTTGAGATATATAAGTTCCGTTCTATGTATATGGATGCTGAAGAACGAAAGAAAGATCTTATGGCACAGAATGAGATGAGTGGTCTTATGTTTAAGATGAAAGATGACCCTCGTATAACTAAGGTTGGCAAGTTCATAAGAAAGACAAGTATTGATGAGCTTCCGCAGTTCATTAATGTTCTTAAGGGAGATATGAGTCTTGTTGGTACAAGACCACCAACGGTAGCAGAGTTTAAGCAATATCAAGGACATCATAAGAGAAGGCTTTCTATGAAACCAGGCATCACAGGAATGTGGCAGGCTTATGGAAGAAAGACGGTTAGCGATTTTGAAGAAATTGTTAAGATGGATCTGAATTATATTGATAACTGGAGCATTATGCTTGATATTAAGATTTTGTTTAAGACAGTTCAGTCAGTATTAACTACTGGTGGACAGTAGAATAATTACCCCCCTGTAGTATCATCAGATACTGCAGGGGGTAATTGTTTTATCTAGACATTATGTACATTAATACTGGATAATTATAGCAGAATTGCACAAAATTCGTTGGCAATATAGAAAATATACATAAAAATTAACCATAATGCTTATTGACGCAAATCGGCGGTTGGGTTAAAATGATAGTAACTTTTGGTATAGGGGACATGCTGTAGTGCAACATGTCGAAAAGAACATGTTATATGCTGTTAGTAACAGGAACTTTACTATGCCTACAATATAATAAGGAGGATTTTATGAAAAAGGGTAAAAGAATTTTAGCCGCTTTTTTAGCAGTGCTGATGGTTGTTGCTATTATGCCATTTACTTCATTTAGTGGTATATTCACAAGCAAGGCAAAGGCTGCAGAGAGTGGCAAGAAGTACACTTTTGAGGGTACTGAACTTGAAGCAGCAGCGGCAGGAAAGTATACAGATGGTCAGGCTGTTACTGCAGGAACTGATGGATATTTTACTTTTTATATGAGTGCAAAAACTAAAATCGACTCAAGTGATAAAACATGGGAAGATGGTTACGCTTGTAAACAGAGAGTAAACTTTGGTGGTAAAGCAGATGTTGCTAATATGAAGAATCTGGTTTCTTTCAAGACATCTAATGCTGCAAAAGTAAAAGTATATTGGGTAGAAGGTGGAACAGACAATCGTCAGATGGCAATCTTTGGTTCTACAGGAGATGTAGTAACTAAGACAGAAGTAACGGCAGCAAAGAATGATCCAGTAGTTTCTACATTAGAATTAGCAGATGCAGGAACATATTACCTTGGGGGTCTTGAGAATAACAATTATATTTTCAAGATTGAAGTTGAGGAGACAGCAGCAGTTGAAGAGCCAGTTGTTAAGGAATACGAACTTGATGGTGCTAAGCTTGAGACGGCAGCAGCAGGAAAGTTTACAGATGGACAGACTGTTGCAGCAGGAACAGATAATGCATTTACACTTTACATGAGTGCAAAGACTAAGATTGACTCAAGCAGCAAGACTTGGGATGACGGATTTGCTGGAACACAGAGAATTAACTTTGGCGGTAAGGCTGATATTGCTAATATGAAGAACTTTGTTTCTTTCAAGACAGAAGGAACAGCTAAGGTTAAGATTTACTGGGTAGAAGGTGGAACAGACAATCGTCAGATGGCAATCTTTAATTCTACAGGAGATGTAGTAACTAAGACAGAAGTAACGGCAGCAAAGAATGACCCAGTAGTTTCTACATTAGAATTAGCAGATGCAGGAACATATTATCTTGGAGGACTTGAAAATAACAATTATATCTTCAAGGTAGTTGTTACAGATACAGTTGGTGGTGATGCACCAGTTGTTACAAGAAAAAATTGGTCAGAAGTTGCTGCACCAGTAATTGGAGAAGTGGCTCAGGACGGAGCAAATGTAACTGTTCCATTTACAATGGTTCTTGGTAATGATGGTGCAGATAAAGTAAGCGTTGTTATGACAGATGCTTCAGGTAATACAGAAACAAAGGGATATGCACTTGAAGGTGAAGGCGGAAAGGTTTCATTCTCTCCAGCTTCTTCAGGTGAGTATACATTTACAATCACAGCTTCTAGAGAGAATGAACAGGATAAGACTGGTAATACAGTTAAGATTAACTTTGCTTATCCACTCTCAGCACCATCTATCAGCAGTGCAACAAGCATGGGTAATGGTACAGTAAGTCTTGTATGGCAGTCAGTTAAGGAAGCTACATCATACAATGTTTATGTTGGCGGAACAAAGGTTGGTTCAACATCTGCTACATCTTATGATGTTACAGGATTAACTGTTGGTACAAAGTATGATTTTGCAGTTGAAGCAGTTAGAGAGACACCAGCTGCTGTATCTGATAAGTCAACAATATCTGCAACAGCAACAGCTGAAGCTAAGCAGGTATGGGGATATATCGTATATGGTAACGGTGCAAGCGAGTCTAATTCAGCATATGAAGGAAACATTAATGAAACTGGTTCAGTTACATTAAGATCTGGAGCAGTAGATGCTAATGGAGTTCTTAAGGGAAGCGGTAATAATGGAAAATTAGTTCCAGCATCATTCGATGGTCTTAATTTCTATTATACAGCAGTACCTACATCACTTAACTTTACATTAAGAGCTAAAGTAACTGTAGATCAGTGGAGTTTATCAAACGGTCAGGAAGGCTTCGGTCTTATGGCAGCAGACAGACTTGGTGGTTCTGGATGGAACAATTCTTATATGGCTGTAGTTTCTAAGACAGAATATTACTGGAATGAAGAAGCTGGTAAAGTTACTAATGATACAACAGCACTTAAGGTATCTCAGAAGATCGGTATTGCTTCACAGGAGAAGAAGGGTCTTACTAAGGATAACATTGCAGCAATAGAGGCTAATGATACTGAAACAGTAAAACAGTTCCAGAGTGCTATGTATCCTCTTGAGCAGAGATATGCACAGAATGTAAATGTTATTGGTAATGCTGTTAAACCAGTTGATGCAACAATAGAGAATCCTGTTACTGAGATGTATCTTACAATTCAGAAGAATAACACAGGATATTTTGTATCATACGAATCAGTAGATGGAACATATTCAACAACTAAGAAGTATTATGACACTGAAACATTATCACAGCTTGATTCTGATAATGTATATGTAGGTTTCTTCACAAGTAGATATGCACAGGCAACATTCTCAGATGTAACATTTACAACAATTAATCCATCTGATGATGCTCCAGCAGAAGAGAAGCCAATTGAAGAATTAGTAACTAATGCAGCATTTAATTCTAAGACTGCAACAGGTTCAAGTGATTATGAATTCAGATTCACAGCTAACTGTGATGGTGTTCTTTCTATCTGGGATAGTGAAGATAACGCAATTGCTACAGATGTAGCTGTTGCAGCTAATACAGTTGTTAAGCCTGCAACAACAACACTTAATGTTGGTAAGAATTCATTTAGATATGTGTTTACACCAGATGCTGGCTATATTCCAGAAAAGGATATGGTTATGTCATCATATGAGCCTATTGAAGGCACATTTACTGTAACATACAGAACATATGGCGTTGAAGGACAGTCAATTTATGTAGCACCAGGTAAGTATGGTGTTGGTACTAAGGAAGATCCAATGAGCATCTATGATGCTGTTAAGTATGTACAGCCAGGACAGACTATCGTTGTTATGGAAGGTACATATTACCTTGAGAAGACAGTTAAGGTTGAGAGAGGGGTTAATGGTACAGCAGATAAGCCAGTAGCTGATACAGAAGCTTCTTCAAGACCAGTATTTGATTTCCAGGGATTATGTGCAGGTATGGTACTTGCAGGTGATTACTGGTACTTCCAGGGATTTGATGTAACTAATTCAGCTAATGCACAGAAGGGTATTCAGCTTTCTGGTAAGTATAATACAATGGATAACATTATGACTTACCACAATGGTAATACAGGTCTTCAGGTTAGCAGATATCTTACAACAGATGAATTTGATATGTGGCCAGCATATAACTTAATTCTTAACTGTACATCATATGGTAACGCCGATGCAGGTTATGAAGATGCCGATGGTTTTGCAGCTAAGTTAACAGTTGGTGATGGTAATGTATTTGATGGTTGTATCTCATACAACAATGCTGATGATGGATGGGATCTTTTTGCTAAGGTTCAGTCAGGTTCAATTGGCGCTGTAACAATTAAGAATTCAGTTGCTTATGGCAATGGTTACCTTGAAGATGGTACAAATGCTGGTAACGGTAATGGATTTAAGCTTGGTGGCGACAGCATGTCAGGCAAGCATGTTCTTGAGAACTGCGTAGCATTTGATAACAAGGCTAAGGGTATTGATTCTAACTCTTGTCCAGATATTAATGTAATTAACTGTACAACATTCAATAATGAGTCTTATAATATTGCTCTTTATACAAATTCAGCTAAGAATACAGATTTCTCAGCAACAGGTGTACTTTCATACAGAACATATATGAAAGATAATGTTGAGCAGTTTAAGTTACTTGGAACACAGGACAAGACAAAGGTTGATAACGATACTAACTACTTCTGGAATTATGAAGGAACAGCTAAGAATTCAGCTAAAACTGTAACAGATGACTGGTTTGAATCAGTTGATACAGCAATGGATCATGCAACACATGTATATGCATCACATAAGGTAACAAGAAATGCTGATAACACAATCAACATGAATGGTCTTCTTGTACTTACAGACAAGGCAGCAGCTAATACAGGTGCAAGAATGACAGGTACTCCATCAGCTAAGATTGAAGTTCCTGAGGGAATTAAGGGACATAAGACAATATCTATAACAGGTAAAGATGTTGTTAAAGGTAATACAACAGATGTTGCAGTTATTCAGGGAACATCTACAGATATTGTGTGGACAATCGATGCAGATGCATCTACATTTGATTATATTATGGTTGATGATGTAGTTCTTGATGCTTCTAAGTACACAGTAGTAGCTAATGGTAACACAACAGTTGTTACATTCAAGGCTTCTTACATTAAGAGCTTAAAAGCAGCAGAGCATACATTCAGAGCATGCTTTACAGATGGTTATATTGCAGAGACTAAGCTTGAGGTTCTTCCTAAGACAGGTGATTTCTCTAGAAATATGATAGCTGTATATGCAGGAATTATGCTTATGGCATTACTTGCAGCAGCCGTAGTTCTTTTCGAAAAGAAGAGAAAGAGAGTTTAGTGTAAGCAAATAGTATAATAAAACATATGAATGAGGTCTGGTTATCCAGACCTCATTTTTGTATATAGATATATGATAATTATTGTACAATTATTACAAAGTAATATCTAGTTTTAACGACTTTCAGAAAAATATTTACTAAAAGTGTTATTGACTATTTGTTCTATTAGATGGTACTCTTATTACAGATTTATGAAAAGGAAAAGGAGGCTTTTTTCATGAGAAAAAGAACTAAAAGAATGTTGTCTGTTCTTATGGCAGCTTTAATGGTTGTTAGTATTATGCCGGTTACCGGCTCTAATAACATTGTTGCTAAAGCATCGACAGCAAGTGCAGAGTCTTCTGTTGTGACATGGTCAGCAGCAGATATTCTTGCAGCACAAGAAGGAGACTCAGGATTAGTGTTATGTGGCTCAGGCTGGGCTAATAATAATGCTACAGATGACAAGACATTTGAAGACGGTTTTAGTGCATTAGGAGACAATGCCAAGGCAGGATCTACAAAGGCACAGACAGATGGAAAGACAGCAGCAGGAACAGTACCAGATAATGGATGCTATGTAAAATATACAGCACCTGTTAATGGAACTTTAGCTATTAATACTAAGATAGGAAAGAACAAGACTTTCTATGTAATAGCAGAAGATGGAACTAAGGTAGCAGAAGTAAAAAATGGAACTTCTGGAAGTACATATAATACTGTTAAGGCAGAAGTAGAAGCAGGAAAGACATACTATGCATACCTTGGAGGAGCAACAGCTCAGATTTGGCAGGTATACTTTACACCTGCAGAAGCAGAGTGGTTAGCTGCAGATATATTGGCTTCAACAACATATAATAATGGTTTAACATTATGTGGAACAGGCTGGGCTAATAATAATGCCACAGATGACAAGACATTTGATGATGGGTTCAGTGCATTAGGAGATAATGCTAAGGCAGGATCAGCAAAGGCACAGACTAATGGAAAGAATTCAGCAGGAACAGTACCAGATAGTGGTTGTTATATAAAGTATACAGCAGCAGCTAATGGAGAGTTAGCAATTGATACTAAGATAGGAAAGGGCAAGACTTTCTATATAGTAGCGGAAGATGGAACTAAGGCAGCAGAGGTGAAAAATTCCACAGATGCAAGTACATATAATACTGTTAAAGCAAAGGTAGAAGCTGGCAAGACATATTATGCATACCTTGGAGGAGCAACAGCTCAGATCTGGAAAGTATATTATTCACAGTTAAATAAGAAGACTGTAGTTGACTGGGAATCAGTAGCAAAGCCAGTTATCAGTAAAGTAGAAGCAGGCGCAGATGGTTTTACTGTTACTGTTGAAGGAATTGTGGATGAGTATAATGGGGCTGAAGATATTGTGGTAACAATGCTTCATAATGATGGACAGGCTGGAGAAGCTGTTATAAAGAGATCAGAAGGAACAGCAACAGTTAATTTTACAGCTCATGAAAGTGGTGATTATACATTTGTAGCAACAGCACAGAGATTAGGTTGTGCAGATAAAGCTTCAGATGTTTATGAAGTAAAAGATTTCATACTCGGTGTTAAGATGCCAACTATTACATGGGCTGAAAACAAGGGTAATGGAGAAGTATATCTTGACTGGGTTAATATAAGCGATGCAAAGGATTATACTTTAACATATAAGGTTAAAGGTTCTGATGAAAGCACAGCAGTTAAGATTGATGGAATCACAGAAGGTGATTATACAGTTAAGAATTTAACAGTTGGAAGTACATATGAATTCAGTGTTGTTGCAAATAGAGCAGATGGATATTGTTCAGCTGTTTCAGAAAAAGAGTTATCAGTAACTGCAGATACACAGAAGAACTGGTATGTGTCAACTGTTGGTTCAGCTCAGGAGACTAAGGCAACTATCACAGAGGCTGATGGTAATGCACAGGTTATAAATATTGCTAATGGTGATACAGATACAGCTAATACTACTAAATGGGATCCATCTACATGGCCAACTGAAGAAGTAAAAGGTGTAGGTCTTTATGAAGCTCCTCGTGGTGCACTTAGCCATTGGGTTGCAATTAAAGATAAAAAATGTAGCAACTATCAAGCAGTAGTACCAACTACATGGAATGCTTGCCCTCGTGATGAAGTGGCCGGTCAAGGTGCTTTTGAACGTGCTATGATGGATACTGCTGTTAAAATTCCAGAAAAACCATTAGAAATTGTCAAAGCTATACGTTCTTTTGACCCATGTATAGCTTGTGCTACTCACTTATATGATGCGAAGGGAAGAACAATAAGTACAGTTAATACTGACCCTTATATTAGGGGTGGTTTAAATGGCTAAGTTAGTTCATCCAAAGGGACAATTAAAGAAATATTATATTTTTAGTCCATTTTTAAGAATATTTCATTGGATTATGGTTTGGTGTATTGCTGGATTATTTATTACAGGATTGTTGATTATGGACCCTATTTCTGGTGGCCCAGGTCATGAACCAACTTTTGCAGATTGGCGTTTATCTGTAGATTTAATCCGTAATATTCACTTCTTATTAGGCTTTATTTTTACAGCTTCATTTACTTTGCGTATTTATGGCTGGATTATCAATCGTGGTGACCGTTTATTACCTAAATTCTGGACTACTAAATACATGGAAGAAACTGTAGAAGTAGCACTTCACTACAGCCTATTAAAATATTCTCATAAACCATATTTACGTAATCCTTTGGCTCGTGGCTCATATTTAGCATTATATGTTATGGTTTTAGTAGAAATCGTAACAGGTTTTGCTATGTACTATATGCCTAACTCCACAGGTGTACCAGCTTCTATTTTTGGTTGGTCAATTGGTATGTATGGTGAAATGATTTTCCATTGGGTTCATCATTATTTTGCTTGGTTCATTATGTTCTTTGCTATGGGTCATGTATATATGGTATTCAGAGCAGATTTAATGGAACGTGAAGGTGAAGCTGCTAGTATGTTCTCTGGTACAAAAACTTTAGCACATATTCCATCTGATATTGATGACCTCAAAGATAAAAAAGGACATGTTGCAGAAGATTAAGGAGATGTAATTTTCATGTGTCTTACTTGTGGTTGCCTTTTTGGTGGAAAAGGTAATAAATTAAGATTTAAAGTTGAAGGATATACAAAGGAAAATGCTAAAGAACTTAAAGAAAGTTTATTAGGATTACCTGGAGTATATAACGTTCATATTCATGCGCATAACGGTGAAACAACGATTAATTATAATCCTGCTAAAACACCGCTAACACAGTTGACGGCTGAATTTGCTCAGCGTGGGTTGACTGCTCTGTTATAAGGAGATAAAAACAGTCGGGTTTTTACCCGACTGTTTTATTATTTTAGATTATGCATGAAATGGCATTAGCAGAAGGCATTTTAGATATTGTGCTTTCTTATGCAGATAAAAATGAAGCAAAAAAAGTAACAGAAATTTCTGTTTTAGTTGGCGAAATGACAGGTGTTGTAGATGAGTCTTTAGAGTTTTGTTTTACTTCTATAGCTAAAGACACGAAAGCTGAAGGAGCAAAATTGATTTTAAAGAGAATATCACTTGTAGCAAGATGTTTAGAATGTGGTAAGGAAACTAAAATAGAAAGATATAACTTTACTTGTCCTCATTGTGGTTCTTTGCGCATGGAAACTATATCGGGACGAGAGCTTCGAGTAGAATCATTGGAGGCGGATTGAATGGATATTCCTGTAATGCAAGATATTCTTGGCAGAAATGATGAAATTGCTGGCAAGAATAAATCTTTATTTGATAAACATGGTATTTTAGCTATTAATTTATTGGGTTCTCCTGGTTCAGGTAAAACAACTTTATTAGAACGAACTATCGCTCATTTAAAAGATGATTTACGCTTAGCTGTAATTGAAGGTGATTTATTTACCGATAAAGATGCTGATAGAATAGCACAGCATAATGTGCCAGTAATCCAGATTAATACAAATGGTGGTTGTCATTTAGATGCGCCAATGGTAGAAGAAGTACTTGGCGATTTAGACCTTGATAAATTAGATGTTGTAATCATCGAAAATGTGGGTAATCTCGTTTGTCCAGCAGAATTTGTCGTTGGTGAAGATATGAAGGTTACCGTTTTAAGTATTACTGAAGGCGATGATAAACCATTAAAATATCCAATTATTTTCAAAGAGTCTAAAGTTGCTATTTTAAACAAAGTTGATATTTTACCATTTACTAATTTTGATATGGAAGCTGCTAAACATGATTTAAAATGTATTCATCCACAACTTGAAATCATGGAAATTGCTGCTTCTAAAGATGTAGGTGTAGATAAATGGTGTGATTTTATCCGCAGTGAATTTAAGAAAAAACAAGAACAGTTAAAATTAGGAGAATAATTATGGCAGATATTTCAGTTGTAGGTATTGGCAATATCATCATGCAAGATGAAGGTTTTGGTGTTAGATGTGCAGAATATTTGCAGAAAATCACTGACTATCCTGATTTTGTACAAATTATTGATGGTGGTACTTTAGGTATGGATTTAATGCCATATATTGCAGGTACTAAGAAATTATTATTGATTGATGCGATGAACATTGATGCGCTTGTAGGTAGTTTTCATAGTTTTACAGGTGATGAATTAAATGCATATTTTAAAGATAAAATATCTGTACATGATTTAGGCGTTAATGATATGTTAGCTGTTTTGAAATTGACAGATAAT
>ENA-OPTA01000676-OPTA01000676.1-human-gut-metagenome-genome-assembly--contig:-NODE-676-length-22565-cov-12.273478_pt1 | contig 22565 bp, 16 predicted proteins | sample MGYA00241813_ERZ501917 | MGnify/ENA primary metagenome ERZ501917 (study PRJEB25962, sample SAMEA2042408) | human gut metagenome | biome: human gut; feature: human-associated habitat; material: faeces...
GGCGGGTCTGGTCGAAGGAGGACAGGGTAATGGCCTCCGGGGTATCGTCGATGATGAGATCCACGCCGGTAGCGGTCTCCAGTGCGCGGATATTGCGGCCCTCGCGGCCGATGATGCGGCCCTTCATCTCATCGCTGGGCAGCGGCACCACACTGACGGTGGTCTCGCTGCAATGGTCGGCAGCGCAGCGGCTGACGGCCTGTCCGATGAGGTTGCGGGCGATGTTATCGCAGTTTTCCTTCAGGTCTGTCTCGTAGGCGGCAACGCGCACGGCCTTTTCGTGGGTCAGCTCCTCGTCCACCTTGTGCAGCAGCACCTCGCGGGCGTCCTCCTGGCTCAAACCGGCCAGCGTTTCCAGACGCTCCATCTCCTTGGCGCGCAGAGCGTCGATCTCTGCCAGACGCTCCTCGGCCTCGGCAGCGCGCTTTTTCAGCTCTTCTTCCTTCTTTTCCAGCGCTTCGGTCTTGCGGTCCAGCGCTGTCTCCTTCTGGTCGATGCGGTTCTCCTGACGGCTGATCTCCGCACGGCGCTGCTTGATCTCCTTGTCGGCCTCTGCCTTCTGGGCATCGACCTCGGCTTTCAGACGGAAAGCCTCGTCCTTTGCTTCCAGAACCGCTTCCTTGCGCTTCTGGTCGGCGGTCTTGATCGCCTCGTTCACCAGCCGGGTAGCCTCGGCCTCGGCGCTGCCGATCTGGGCTTCGGCAGTCTTTTTACGGTTGTTGTAACCAATAAAATAGCCCGCAGCCACGCCGACAACAACAACGATCAAGGCCACGATCACTCCGATCGCGGTCATTGCGTTCACTCTCCTTTGTTTCAATTCAATGCAAAATTAAAAGCAGGAGACGCTGCGCAGCAGGACACGGGCAATGATATAGAAAGAGCTTTCAATGCAAAAAGTGACACCAAAACCATACGCACCACCCAAAACCGGCGGCACGGGCAAAAGCATACGGCTTTTCTCTTTACGGTTCCATTTTATATCAAACAGGCACGCTTTGCCTGAAACGGGTACAGGGTCACACTGAAACCTGCGTACAGCGTCTTTGATTCCATACTACTAAATATAGTACGAAACATTTGCCCGCTTGTCAAGAGGAAAACCCTGCCCGCAGAACATTTTGTGCAGAAAAACAAAAATAAGATGACTGAGAGGGTTCTCTCCTTCAAACCAAAAAGGCTGCCCCGGAGAACGGAGCAGCCCTTCTGGCTTATGATGAAAAGAAGAAAATGAAGGAGAATGTCTTATTATTTGGCGGCTTTTTCGCCCTCCGGGAAGATGATCTTATTCACAAAGAAGAAGATGACCATGGAGATGCCGCCGTTGAGGACGGTGGTGCCGATGTTGTAGATGAAGTCCGGTACCAGCAGCCCTGCCACCGCCACCCAGATGCAGTTGATGGAGTTGACGATGCAGGTGATGACGCAGAAGGCCAGCACATACCAGCCGATCTGTTTTGCCAGATTGCCCTTGCTGCGGAACACAAAATTGCGCTGGATGGGGAAGTTGATGCACTCGCCGATGACCATGGCGATCATGTAGGCGCAGAAGTAGGGCAGACCGCCGTGGGCGGCATCGTAGCCGAGGATGTTCCACTTGAAGGTCTCGCCGAACAGGGTAATGTCGATGCCCGGCCAGCCGAAATCCACCACCGGCAGGCTTGCAAAGGCCTTGGGCAGAAATTGCAGCAGCAGGTACTTAAACACCGTGATGAGGTTGGACACGATGACGAACAGGCCGCCCTCGCGCACCCACTTGGCAGCGGCGGGGTGCTTTGCCGCGAAGTTATTCCAGAAATTCATAGCCTGCTTCCTTTCAGCTGTTTTTCAAGCGCTCTTCCATGCGGCTGTTCAGCACGAGGTTCTTCACGGCCTCCACGATCACCCGCACAAGACCGATGATCCAGAAGCCCTGCAGCTCCATCACGATGCCGTCCACCATGCCCATGCTGATAGCGCCGTTGGTCATTTTGGACAGCGCCCGCAGAGGCATATTGTACTGGAACAGGATGTTCAGGTCGGGCTTGCCCTTTTTGATGCTGCGGCGCAGCAGGGTGCCCAGCACGGCAGCCGCCAGCCAGCCGATGGGGCTGCGTCCGTGCCCCATCTCGCCCAGCGTCATGTTGCGGTCGATGTGCACCTTGTTCTCCGGGATGGGACGGCCCAGCAGCGCCTCAAACTCCGCGTCCGGCACGTTCTGCACCTGCGCAGTGCGGTAATGTGTAAGGTCTTTGCCCGCGTAGGGGTCGGGTGCGCCGGTGCCCGCCACCGTGACAGCGGCAGTCAGACGGATATCGGCGCTGGAAGCGCCCACCAGCAGCTGATAGCTGCCGCCCTCCACCTCCCAGCGGTCGGTCTTGACGTTCCAGTAGCGGAACGCCTTATCGTCCAGCGGGATGGTGACGGTCTTGCTCTCTCCGGCTTCCAGCTGCACCTTGGTAAAGCCCTTCAGCTCCTTGACGGGGCGGAAAACTTTTGCATCCGGCTTTGCCACATACAGCTGCACCACCTCGGCACCGGCACAGCTGCCGGTGTTGGTGACAGTCAGGGTCACGCCCTTTTCGTCTGCTTTCAGGTCACTGTACGCAAAGCTGGTATAGCTCAGGCCGTAGCCGAAGGGGAAGGCGGTGGGCACACCGGCGGTGTCGTAGTAGCGGTAGCCCACATACAGACCCTCGCGGTACTCCACAGTGGGGCCGTCGCCGCCGAAATGCGCTTTTGCGGGGGTGTCGGCGTAGCTGCGCGCCCAAGTCTCCGCCAGCTTGCCGCAGGGGTTCTGCGCGCCGGTGAGCACCTCGACCAGTGCGCCCGCACCGGCCTGACCGCCCAGACAGCCGTAGACCAGCGCCTTGCAGTCCTTGACCCAATCGCTTTCCAGCGAGGAGCCCGCACTCAGCAGCACCACCACGTTGGGGTTTGCCGCCGCCACAGCCGCCAGCAGCTCCAGCTGGTTCTCTGCCAGCTTCATGTCGGCGCGGTCGATGCCCTCGCTCTCCTTGATCTCGTCCAGACCCATGCACAGCAGCACCACATCGGCGTTCTTTGCCAGCAGCACCGCCTCGGCTTTCAGTGCCTCATCGGGCTTGCCCTGCCGGTCAAAGCCCTTGGCGTAGCCGACGCTGTTCAGGCCGCTTTCGGCAAGGCAGTCCAGAAAGGAATCCACCTTGATGGAGTTGACGGCGCTGGAACCTGCACCCTGATAGCGGGGTGTCTGGGCAAAGTCGCCGATGACCGCCACCTTTTCCCCCTTTGCAAGGGGCAGCAGGCTGTTTTCGTTCTTCAGCAGCACGATGCTCTGGGCAGCAGCCCGACGTGCCAGTGCGTGGTGGGCGTCGGCATCGAACTTGCCGGGTGCGGCGTCCACCGCCGCCTTGGTGGTAAACACCAGTTCCAGCAGCTCCTCCAGCCGGGCGTCCACGTCTGTCTCGGTGATCTTGCCGGTCTGCACCGCCTTCATCAGCTCTCGGATGGCGTCCCCGCCGGGGGCGGGCATTTCCAGCGTAGAGCCGTTCTTTACGCCGAGGGCGTGGTCGTTGCTGCCGCCCCAGTCGGTGACCACTGCGCCGTCAAAGCCCCAGTCCCTGCGCAGGATCTCCATGAGCAGGTGGGCGTTCTCGTTGGCGTAGGTGCCGTTGACAAGGTTATAGGCGGACATGATGGTCTTGGGCTGCGCCTCCTTGACCACCATCTCGAAGCCGGTCAGGTAAATTTCCCGCAGGGTGCGCTCGTCCACGATGGAATCCGAGGCCATGCGGCGCAGCTCCTGACTGTTCACGGCAAAGTGCTTGGGGCAGGCGGCAATGCCGTTTTTCTGGATGCCGCGGACGTAGGCCGCCGCCATCTTACCGGCAAGGTAGGGATCCTCCGAGAAATACTCGAAGTTGCGGCCGCACAGCGGGCTGCGCTTGATGTTCAGGCCGGGGCCCAGCAGCACCGACACGCCCTGTGCCGCTGCTTCTTCGCCCATGGCTGCGCCCACAGCCTCGCCAAGCTCCGGGTCCCAGCTGTTGGCCACGGTGGCCGAGGTGGGGAAGCAGGTGGCGGGCACACTGGGGTTCAGGCCCAGATGGTCAGCTGCGCCCGCCTGCTTGCGCACGCCGTTGGGGCCGTCCGACAGGGTAATGGCCGGGATGCCCTTGCCCGGCAGCGCCCGGGTGGTGAACACCGTACCGCCGCTCAGCAGGGCGCATTTCTGTTCCAGGCTCAGTGTTTGAATGATGTCTGCGTGTTTCATAGCTTGGCTCCTGACGATGAACAAAGAAAAGGGGCGGGCGGATACCCGCCGCCCCCTTGCGTGTTAGAATTTATCCGTTAGGCGTTGATGTTTTTGGATGGCTTATAATTTTCAGGGTGCATCTGCTCGTCCTTATTGCGGCGGACCATCCAGTAAATGCAGCCCACTGCCAAAACTGCGACAACGGCATCCAGCGTGTACATCCACTTCATCCAGAGCGGCGTGATATTGACCAGCTTAGAAGTCTCAGACAGACCGTTCATAGCGACACTGTGGCTGACCGTATAGCAGATATCGTGCGCGGCGTTCCGCAGATAGGTCATGATCTGCGGGTCATTCTTATAATCTCCCAGATCAAAAGAAGTTTCGTTGGTGTTCATCCACATATCGGTACCAGCCTGCAAGCCAGCCTTGATATCCATATAATCCGGCAGACCAGCAAAGTCCGTGATCACGATGCCATGGAAGCCCCACTCGTTCCGCAGAACATCCGTCAGGAGTTCATAGTTTGCACCGCACCATTTCGTGCCGATGCGGTTGAATGCGTTCATCACGCCCAGCGTTTCACCGCTCTTGACACTCTCTTCAAACGGTGCGAGGTACAGCTCACGCAGTGCCTGTTCGTTCAGGAATGCGGAAATGCCGTCCTTCGAACCCTTGATGTTCATGTTTTCATCGATCACACCCTCGGTATCGTTGACTGCAAAGTGCTTGATGTAGCAGAACAGGCCCTTGCTCTGAGCGCCTTCCACCGTGGAAGCACCCATCTTACCGCTGATGAAACCATCCTCCGCGTAATACTCGAAGTTACGGCCGCTGTACGGAGTTCGATGGATATTCATAGCCGGTGCATACCAGCCCTGAATTCCTGCGAACATTGCATCATTGCCAACCGCAACACCCATCTCATAGGCCAGATCCGTATTCCATGTGGAACCAATCACAACTTCCGTGGGATATGCCATTCCCTGCGTACCACCGATCAGCGTTGCAGAGATACCGGCAGGGCCATCCTTTTCCTTGGTGGCGGGCTTCAGGATATAGTTCAGGCTCGGCGTACCATAGCCGCCCATGCGGACCATGTAAGCCAGATCATCGGCAGATATCACATTCAGGATGTCGTTCCACGAATCATCATCGAACATCGTATCACGGTAATGCGCAAGCGTCAGATTTTCCGTGTTCTCCTCACCCGTGACAGGCATCGTATAGGCATCCTTGTCCTCCGTATACTGGGGATACAGTGCATCAATGATCTCCTGCGGGAAAGTAATGTACTTTTCGCCGGTGGTCTCGTCCACGCGCGTGCAGAATGCAGTCGGGAACGTGCCGACCCAGTCATTACGGGTCAGGTACTTGGTATCAGAATATTCGTCGTAATTTGCAATGTTGGCGTAATCGAACTTATTGGAGATTTCCGTACCCGTGGTGCTGTCCACAGCATACGTCTTGGTATCCAGAGCGGCATTGTTCCACTCTGCGGTCATCGTGCTGTCGCCTTCTGCGGTCATGCCATCCGCAACCGTCTTGCCCTTTGCGGCTAGAATGTTGTTCAGGGCATCATGTGCATCATGGCCCACTGCAAAGTAGTAATCGCCTGCATCCAGAATATAGGTCTTTGCATTGGTATAGTCATAGGACTTCAGGCTTTCCTTGTCCACCTGAATCTCCACGACCTGAGATTCGCCCGGCTTCAGCACGTCCGTCTTTGCGAAACCAACCAGCTCCACAGAGGCTTTTTCCACATTGTTCTCGCGGTCATAATCGGTATACGGAGACTGTGCATAAAGCTGAACGACCTCCTTTCCGGAGTAAGTATCGCCAGTATTGGTAACTTTCACTTTTGCGGTGAAGGTATCCCCGTTCTGGGTCAGAGAGAAATCGCTGTAATCAAAGGTGGTATAGCTCAGACCGTAGCCAAAGGGATAGATGACTTCGCTTGCATAGTCGTAATCGCCCGCGTTACCCTGACCCAGAACCACATCTTCGTAACGGGTCTCGTAGTAGCGGTAGCCGACATAGATGCCTTCCTCGTACACAATGTACTGGTCGGATTCATTGGAGAAGCCGTTCTCGATCCAGAAGTTTGTGCCGGCATTCTGTGCGGCGGGAGAGCTGTTGGCATCTGCGGCATAAGTATCCACCAAACGACCGGAAGGAACCACATCGCCAACCAGTGCGTCAGCAATGGCATACAGACCCGTTTGACCGACACCGCCGGCCCAGATCGCCGCCTTGATGTTAGGATACTGGCTCAGCCAGCCCAGCTCCATGGCATTATTGGCATTCAGCACAACCACCACATCATCAAACTGGTCATTGACCGCCTTCAGCATATCCGCCTCTTCGGTGCTCAGTTCCAGATAGTTGCCGGAGTTGTCCGCAACGCCTGCGGTCTCTGCAAAATTCACAGCAGTCAGGTCGGAACCTTCGCCGCCAGAACGAGAGATCACAACGATCGCGGCATCGCTGTACTCATCAAAAGAGGACTGCGCCGCAGATGCAACATCTGCCCAAGGCACTTCATTGATCGAAAACTTACCGCCGCGCCAGTTCGGTGCACTACGCTGATATCCGTCCTCACTCTTCTTGGTGTAGAAATCCCACAGGGTCGGATTCACACTCAGTCCGGACTTTTCCAACGCCGTCTTGAGCGTCGGTGCCGTGGAAGTATCCACAGAACCGGAACCGGCACCACCATAGACGATGTTCACAGACGAAACCGAGAACACGCTGACTTTGTCACCTTTATTCAGCGGCAGACCGCCGTTGTTTTCCAAAAGCACGAGGCCCTCGCTCTCGATATTCTGAGCGACCTGACCATTGTGCTCATTCAGTTCTTCTTCACTGCTGAAATCGCACGGGAAGTAGTTGCTGTCTACATCCTCTCCGGTTTCAACGATTTTAAACGTATCGTGGTTAAAGTGCGTGGAAATCAGTCCACGGTACGAATACGCAGCAACATTGCCAACGATCAGTGCCGCAAGAACCACCGCCATGACGGGAATCGTGATTCTCCGAAACGTCTTGTTGGACATCCGTTTCTTCTTCATCCGTAGTGTCCTCCTACTTCTTTCAAGTCAAATAATCTGATTTTGGATGCGGCCGCATCTCTGACGATGGTTATAGTATAGCATATTCATTTTCTTTTCACATGTTTCCAGCATAACCTGTCATTTCAACTGCACAATTTGCAAAAGTTACAATAAATTTTCAATTTTTATTGTGCTAATACACAAATATTGCAACATTGTATTTGTGCACCCTGCCAGACAACAAAAAAACGGCAGGGGATACCTGCCGTAAAAATATTATTGCTTTTGGGGCAGCGGAAATAAGATCCGCAGGGTGCACCAGTTGTTTTCCCAGTGCAGCGTCATGCTGCCGCCGTGCTGCTGCGCAGTGGTGCGGACGCTTTTCAAATCTGACCTCTGCTTTGGCAGACCGTCCGCATCCAGTGCGGGGGCGGCCTCTGTATAATGCTCGAACCGCAGCATGGCAAAGCCGCCCTGACTGTACACCGCCACCTTGATGAGCCGCTTTTCGGGGTCCGGCTCGGCGCGCACAGCGGCAATGGCGTTATCCAGCGCCACACCCACGATGGTGCACAGCTCCCGGATCGTGAGAAAGCCCAGCATCCTGCCGTCCGCTACGCTGGTGATGGTGATATTCTCCTGCTGGCATTCCATGGTCTTGGCGGTGAGCAGGGTATCCAGCACCGGGTTGCCGGTCTTGTTCTCGGCCTCGTACTGGCGGATGTTCTGCTCCATGGCGGCAATGGCGGCGTTCTGCTTGGTCTGGTCCTGCTCCTCCCGGATGCGGGCAAGCTGGACTTTCAGCTCATGGTACCGCCGGTTGATGAGGTTGATACCCTCCTTGCTGCGCTTGTACTGCTCGTACTGGCGGTGCAGTACCTCGTCCATGGCGGCAAGCTCGCTGTGCAAAGCGTTCTCCTGCAGCTGCTCGTGCTGCACAGATAAGATCAGCACGCCGGAAAAATCCACCAGAGTGCGGATGGAAAAAATGCTCATGTTGATCTCGCTGCCGGGCAGAAAGCCCAGATTGCTCACCGCAAAGGCAGTCAGCGCCAGCATGACCGCCGTCAGGGCGGCGCTGCCGCCGATCTGTAAGTGCCCGGCGGGCTGGGGACGGCGGTGCTGCAGATAGCACATAATGCCGAACAGCGTCCCATACACCAGCGCCAGCAGCAGCAAAGACAGCGGCTCCCATGGGCCGCGGGCGGGCCAGAGGGCGCAGTGCAGCTGCCACTCCACGCTGGCGGCAAGCTCTGCCAGAATAAACGCCCGGGCGCAGTGATACCCGGCCTCCAGCAGGGTGATGCTCCACACACCCCATAAATATAAGTAAGAAAGCCCGATGGCCGTTACCATGCAGGGGATCCAGAGCCCGCCGGGCACATCGCCTGTCAGCCCCAGAAAGGCCGACAGCCCCGCCGCCCACAGCAGGGTGACACCCACGGTAACTGCCTTGGAAAAGCGGGGCATCAGTGCCGGTGTGACCAGCAGCACTGCCAGACACTCGGCAAGGGCGGTGTACAGCCGGGGGATATCCGGCAGCGCGGTCATGAGCCTTCACCTCCGATGTAGTCGGTCAGTGCGGCAAGAAAAGCCTTACGCTTGGGGCGGCTGACCTGCAGCTCGCAGGGGCCCACCTGCACGGTGCTCTGCCGCAGCTCCCGCACCTGTGCCAGATTGACAAGGTAGCCGCTGTTGCACCGGGCAAAGGGGCAGTCTGCCAGCTTTTCCTCAAAGGCCTTGAGGGCGCCGGGGGCGGAAAAATCGCCCTCGTCGGTGTAAAAGTGCACCCGGTGCCCCTCGCTTTCCAAGTAATAGATGCTTGCGGTGTCCAGCCGCCGCAGCCCGCCCTCCACCGGCACGGTCAGGTAGCGCTTTGCCCGCTTTTCCAGCCGGGCAACCGCCTTGAGCAGCTGCTGCGAAAAGGCAAAGTAGGGCACCGGCTTCAGCACATAGTCCAGCGCTCCCACCGAGTAGCCCCGGATGGCGTACTGCGCCATATTGGTGATGAAGATCAGGATGACGTCTGCATCCATCTGCCGGATGCGCTCTGCCGTGGTCATGCCGTCCAGATGCTTCATCTCCACATCCAGAAAAATAATGTCGTAGACCGCGCGGTAATCCTCCAGAATATCCACGCCGTCCGCAAAGACCGTCACTTCAAACTCTGTCCCGTACTGCCGGGTATACCGCCGGACATACTCCTGCAATACCCCCTGTACCTCCGCGTCGTCCTCTACGATCGCCACCCGGATCATGACCGCACCTCCCTTACCACACCTTTGTGGAACTGTTACGGCTCTATTATAGCGCAATCCCGTCCGGTTTGCCAAGGGGCACTCCGCAACAAAGGGCAGGGCAGCCCACAGCTGACCACCGTGGACGTCAACCCCTACCAGCTGGGCATGGAGGCTGCCAGCCAGACCATCAACCACATCGAGAACCCGAACCTTCTGGCCACAAAGATCATCGTGCCGCACAAGCTCATCCCCCAGGAGAGCTGCTGCCCGCCGGAGGAGCGGCGCTAGGAAGTGCTTTGTTTCCGCTTCCGGGAGCTGCCGCGCAGTGCTTGATCTACTGCCCCCAGAGTAGACAGCGTAAAAAACGCTGCATCCTCCGGGGGTATTTTTATGCCCAAAAAGCACAAAAGAATGCCCGCCCACCTGTGGAAAACCACGGTGGGCGGGCATTTTGCGTTTTATTGTTCGTGCCGCTGTAAAAGCATTCAGAGGGCGGCGGTCTGGGGTACCAGCCGGAAGAGCATTACGGGCAGCTCGCTGTTTGCAAAATCCAGCGTAAGGATGAGCTTTCCGCGCTCTGTTTCAAACGGCAGCTCCGTCTGTGTGCCGTCTGGGGCAATGCGCACAAGCGTTTTGCCTTCCAGCAATCCGGCGGGCAGCGCGAGCCTTACCCGACCGGTGGGCTGCGTCAGGCTGCCTGCGGTTTCAAAGGCCACACTCAGGTATTCCCCATTCGTCCGTGCGGTCACATCCTCCGCAGAAAGGCTGCCGCTGTTAGCCCACGCCGTTGCGGCTTCGATCTTTTCCAGCTGCGCGGCGTTTTCTGCCTGCCCGCACACGGGGCAGAAGGTCAGAGCTTCGCCTTCCGCAGTGCGGAAAGTAAACTTCCGGCAATCAGTGCTGCCAGTGTGCGCGCAGCCCTGCCGCAGACAATCGGCGCTCTGAGAGCCGGTTCCGTTCGGGGACCATGCACCGAACTGGTGTCCCAGCTGATCGGTCGGGTCTGCGGTGTAGCTGTCTTTGCAGCGGCTGCAAGTAAAGATGGTATAGCCGTCTGCTTCACAGGTGGGATCTACGGTAACAGCCTGATAATCATGGTTCAGTGCGGGCAGTTCTGTATAGGTGGTATGGTCGCAGCGGGAGCAGGTTTCGTAGGCGTTCCAGCCGATTTCCGTACAGGTGGGGGCTTGCGCGTCATGCTGCACCAAATCATGGTTCAGTGCGGGCAGCTCTTTGCGGGTGGTATAGTCGCAACGGGAGCAGGTTTCGTAGGCGTCCCAGCCCTTTTCCGTACAGGTGGGGGCTTTTGCTTCGTGCTGCTCCAAATCATGGTTCAATGCGGGCTGCTCCGCATAGGTGGTATGGTCGCAGCGGGAGCAGGTTTCGTAGGCATCCCAGCCGATTTCCGTGCAGGTGGGCGCTTTTGCTGCGTGCTGCTCCAAATCATGGTTCAGCGCGGGCAGTTCCGCATAGGTGGTATGGTCGCAGCGGGAGCAGGTTTCGTAAGCATCCCAGCCGATTTCCGTACAGGTGGGAGCTTGCGCTGCGTGCTGCCTCAGATCATGCTGTGCAGGCAGCTCCGCATAGGTGGTATAGTCGCAGCGGGAGCAGGTTTCGTAAGCGTTCCAGCCCTTTTCCGTACAGGTGGGGGCTTTTGCTGCGTGCTGCTCCAGAGCATGGTTCAGCGTGGGCAGTTCTTTGCGGGTGGTATAATCGCAGCGGGAGCAGGTGTCGTAAGCATCCCAGCCCTTTTCCGTGCAGGTGGGGGCTTTTGCTTCGTGGTGCTCTAAATCATGTTTTAGCGCGGGGATTGCTCGAAAAGTGGTATAGTAGCAGCGGGGACAGGTGTCGAAAGCGTCCCAGCCGGGTTTCGTACAGGTGGGGGCTTGCGCATCATAATGCACCAGAGCATGATTATTTAGGTTTCTTTTGCCGTATTTCCCACCACACGCCTCACAGACCGCTTTGGTGGTGCAGGTTGCTGTGCCACCGGTACAGCTTGCGGTACCATTTAAGCCGCAGCGCAAGCAAATGATGCGGTGCGTGCCGTTGCCAAGGGAGGCGTTCGCCGGAGTTTTCCATTTGTGACCGAGAATGCCGTATTCCGCGCCGCATTTTTCACAGGTTTTGCCTGTGGTGCAGGTGGGCGTTTCGGTGCCGCCGGTATGGTCCGAAAGATCTCCATAAACAATGCTGTTCTTCCTGCCGCAGACTGAGCATTTTATATGGATCCTATGCTTGGTTGAATCAACTTTTGTATATCCGAGGATCTCATAGTTTCTTTGTTGCATACAGACGAAGCAGTACGTATAGATAGAATCTGCCGCTTTAACGTTTAACACGATCCCCGGTATCAGGCACACCATTGCCAGCACCGTCAAACACCGGATCAGCCATTTTTTCATGTTGCTCCCTCCTTATCATCAAACCTTGTTATCCTTTCAGATCAAACTGCACGGACAGCGATGCAAGCACGGCATCTACCACCTTCCGCGCCTCGGCAAGCATATCGATCTCCGCCACAAAAGCGATGACCTGCTCGCGCTCCTGCGCGGGGACCTGCAGCGCACTCAGGCTCATGCTCAGATAGCGCCGTATTTTGCGCTCCAGCGTAAAGTAGGGGTCGCACCGCCGTGCCATGTAGCCGCGCATCATGCCAGCCGTGCCCAACTCCATCTCGTAGAAGTCGCACTCGGCGCACCCGGGCAGATACGCGCTGAACGCCGCCTGCAGCTCCGCCGTGGTGCTGCGGTGGATGATCTCCGCCGTGGCGGGGAAGGTGTACGCTTCCACATAGATATCCCGCAGGTTCTCGCTCAGCTCGGTCACCGCCAGCTGCAAAGCCGTTTCCACCGCGTAGAGGTACACCGGCGAGGGGGCGTTTGCCGCCAGCGGCCTTACCGCACCGAACTGCCTGCTGAACATCATGCCGATCAGCTCGGTCAGCACACCGTCCTTGGTGCGGAAAATATTCTGGAACGACCCGGCGGAAACATCTGCTTCCTTTAAAATTTCTGCAACCTTGGTGTTCGTGTAGCCTTTTTCCAGAAAAAGCCGGACACAGGCGGTCAATATCCGCCGTTTTGCTTCTTTGCTGTCGTATCTGCGCGCCATTGGGGATCATCCTTTTCTATGATTGGTTTCTGACCCAATTATATATTGATTTGAGAATTGCGTCAAGTAAACTTTTAAGGGCGTATTTTGGGCAGTTTGACGAGGGAGAGCTTTCTGCGGGTGCGCATCCGGGCAAAACAAAGCGCAATGGACATCGCTGTTATCCGCTGCCGCAGCCAGACAGTTCGCGGCAGCAAAAAAGAGGCCACCAATCGGGGTGACCTCTTTTCAGCGTATTTTCGGCGTAAATCCCGCAGCAGGCGAACCCACCATCTCCATGACGGCTCTTTTGGAGTTGCTCTTTGCGTAAGATTGCAAAATAAATCTTATTTCTGACAGAAAGAGCCGAACCCGTGCAACGAGTCCGGCTCTTTCTGTGCTTTGGTTGGATCTTGAGCAAAGTTATGGTAAATGAAGAAGTTGGCTTTGGGAGTTTACAGCAGGCTCAGTGCTTCCTCGTCTGCCACAAGGATGCAGTCCGGATGCAGCTGCAGGATGCTGCCGGGGCAGGCAGGGGTCACAGGGCCGGTCACGGCGTCCTTGACAGCCTGTGCCTTGGCTTTACCGTTGGCTACCACCAGCACCTTGCGTGCCTGCATGATGGTCTTGATGCCCATGGTGTATGCCTGTTTGGGGACAAGGGCCTCGTTGCCGTCAAAGAAGCGCTTGTTGGCTTCGATGGTGGTGGGCGCAAGGTCGATGCAGTGGGTCTCCAGCTCAAAGGCTTCGCCCGGCTCATTGAAGCCGATATGACCATTGGGGCCGATGCCCAGCAGCTGCAGGTCGATGCCGCCCAGCTTGTGGATGATACCGTTGTAACGGGCACACTCGGCGGCGGTGTCCAGATTGGTGCCGTCCGGCAGGTTGGTCTTGGCCGGGTCGATATTCACCTTGCTGAACAGGTTCTCATTCATGAAATACCAGTAGCTCTGGGGATGCTCCTTGGGCAGGCCGCGGTACTCATCCAGATTGACAGTAGTGACCTCGGAGAAATCCAAATCGCCTTTGTTGTACCAGTCCACCAGTTGGGCATAAGTGCCCACCGGGGTGCCGCCGGTGGCAAGACCCAGTACACAGTCCGGCTTCATGATGACCTGTGCGGAGATGATGTTGGCCGCTTTGCGGGACATATCCTGATAATCTTTTGCGCGGATGATCTTCATAATAACGCTCCTTTTATAGTACTGTTACGCCTGCGTTCCGGCAGGCCTGTAAAAATTCTACGGGCAGCTTTCCGTCCGAGATCACAATATCAATATCGGACAGCTCGCAGATGTGGAATGTGCTTTTCAGTCCGATCTTGGAGGAATCCAGCAGCACGGCTTTCTGCTCACAGTCACAGCGGCGGAGCACGGTCTGCTTGAGCCGTGCTTCATCCTCCACGCCGCAGGTAAAACCGGTTTCCGGGCTGTAACTGGTCACGCCCAGCAGCAGCAGATCAAAGTTGATGCCCTCCATCGTCTGGATGCTCTGTGCACCGCAGACGCTCAGGCTGAACCGGTTCAGTCTGCCGCCCGGCAGGGACACATGGGGCTTTTCCAGCTTTGCCAGCTCCATGGCGCAGCTCAGGCCGCTGGTGTAGATGAGCATGGGCTGATCCGGGATGCACCGGGCCACTGCTGTGGCGGTGCTGCCGGAATCCAGAAACAGGGTGGTGTTGGGGCGCAGCAGAGCAGCGGCTTTTTCGGCAATGATCTGCTTTGCTTCGGCATTGCGGGCGGCACGGCGGCTCAGCAGGTCGTCTGTGCCTACCACCTGCTCCACCGACTTGACACCGCCATGCACCCGCACCACACGGCGGGCTTCATCCAGTGCTTTCAGGTCTGTGCGCAGGGTCATTTCCGAAACGGAAGGGAAAGCTTCCTTGAGCTGGGCAAAGCTAATGCTGCCTTTGCGGTTCACCAGCTCCACGATTTGATTGCGGCGTTGTTCCATGGGGGATTCCTCCTGTCTGCGTTTGTCCTGTCCCATGGCACGTTCTGCTTAGTCCTCCGGGTTGAAGTTTGCCAGCAGATATTCCTCTGCTTCCGGGCACCACAGGCCGTTGTGGGCATCCACGATGTCAGCCAGTGCGGTATAGCGGGGGTCGTTGTCCTGTTCGCCCTTGGCACGCAGATCGGTCAGGGCGATGAGGGGCATGGTCAGGTGGGTATAGATCAGCTTTTTGCCGCCGGGGATCTTGGGCAGGTTGAGGGTGGTCTCGGCAGCGGCGTTCAGACCGCCGATGTGGGTGACCATCACAGCCGGGTCGATGCGCTTAGCGGCGGTCAGTTCCAGCGACTCGATCATGTCGGCGGTATTACCGCCGGTGGTGCCCATGACATGGGTAGAATTGTAGTGCACATCGTAGAAGTTCATCTTGGCGCTGAACTGCTTGTCGGTGGGGCCTGCAAAGAAGTTCAGGCAGCCGTCACGACCCAGCACAGCACTGGACAGCTCCACCACCGGCGCGATGGGGGCGTAGCAGAACACATCATCAAAGCCGGTACCGCCGGTCAGCTCCCGCAGCTCGGCAGCGGGGTCTGCCATGTTGGCGGTATTGACGAAGTACAGGTCGATGCCGTCCTTCTCCTTGACCTCCTTCGGGGGGAAGAGGGACTCCGCACGGGCCAGACGATCCTCGTTGATATCGGTGACCACCACCATGCCGGGGCGCACATCACGGTGCAGTGCGTAAGTCAGAGCACCCAGACCCATGGGGCCTGCACCGGCCAGAATCGCCAGCTTGCCACCCTTCTTGATGCCCATATCGTGATGGTACACACCCATCTTGGTGTGGTAGGCGGCGTTGAAAGCACCGATGGAGCAGCTCATAGGCTCGGCCAGAGAAGCCTCGTAGTAAGCACGGCCCTTGTACTCCAGCAGGCAGCCCAGTTCCATGACCTCGGCAGGGATGATGCAGTAGGTGGCGTCGCCGCCGAAGAACTCGTAGGAGTAGCCGGGGCTCCACATGGTGCCCTTGTAGTTCAGGGCGGGCTGCAGGGTGAACTTCATGCCGGGCTTGAACTTGTCCTGATGCGCCTTGCCCACCTTGACGATATCACCGGCGAACTCGTGACCCATGATGGCGGGGTGCTCGGCTACATCCGGATGCACACGCTTGTGAGCAGTGCCTCCATCAGCCGGGGCGTTTCGATCAGCTGCCCGCTGACATTCTGCATGACCTCCACCGGGACGCCGTTCCCGTCGTCCGGAGCCAGCAGCACCAGTGCCCCCAGCACGATGCGCCCCGGCTCATAGACCGGCGGCTGTGCCTGCAGATAGCCCAAGCGGCAGTCCTTTACCGCACTTGTCCTGCAATGGAGCAGCAGGGCATACAGGGATTTGATGTAGGTATCGCCCAGCGTTTCACGGCGGCGAAGCTGCTGCTCCACCAGCCGGGCGTCCGCTTCCTGCGGGCAGAACAGCTGCGCCGCTGCATGGATGAGGGCAGCGCGGCTGCCGGGAACCTTGACGGGCTGGATGGTCAGATGTTCCAGCAGCCCGGTCATGGACCGGGTCAGGCGCGCATAATACTGCAGCTTAGAGCCTGCACAGGCTGTATCCTGCACGGGCTGCACCGCCGGTTCCGGTTCTGCGCGGTTCTGGCTGTACCGCGTGATAGCGTCCTTCAGCACGGCACGATCCGGTTCCAGCAGGGAAGGGCTGATGCACACCGCCGGGTAATCCAGTTCCAGCGGCACGGTGGAGATAATGAAGTCGATTTTTCTCCGACGCAGGTCGGCAGTGTTCAGCTCCCGCACCGAGCAGCACCCCTCCACCTGCAAAGAGGGAAACTCGTTTCCCAGCCGGGAGGCCAGAAAGCGGCTGGAGCCCATGCCCAGCGGACAGGCCACTACCACCCGCAGCCGCAGCCGGAACATGGCATTCTGTTCCAGCACTGCGCCAAAGTGCATGGCAAGGTAGGCCGCTTCGTCGTCCGAGATGGCGGGCAGGACGAATTGCTGCTGCACCGCATCACAGGCGGCGCGGGTGGCTTTCCACAGGCCGGGGTAGGCGGTGCGGATGGTGTCCAGCTGGGGGTTTTCGGTACGAATGTTCTGCTCCACCCGCAGCAGCATGGGGCGCAGGTGGCAGTACAGGTCATCCCGCAGGGAGGTGTAACCGGAAAGGTCTGTGTGCAGCGCCTTTTCCATTTCCCGGATAAGGGCGGCTTCCAGATTCCGCAGTTCCATCTCCTGTGCGCTACCCCAAGGGTCCTCTGCGCCCAGATAGGCGGAGAGATACAGTTCCAGATACTGCGCTTCCTCAGGCGGCAGGGTCAGCCCGAAGGCGCGGTTCAGCGCCGCCACCAGCCGGGCAGCATGATTGCCCGCCGGGCGCAGCCCTCTGGGGGCGCTGCCCTTGTCGCCGCCCTGCCGCAGCTGCTGAATGGTCAGGGTGCAATGGATCGCCAGCGCCAGAAAACCTGCATCCGGCAGATGGAGCTGCTCTTCCTGTTCAAACTGCTGCAAAACCGCCCAGACCTTTTCGGCCGTTTTTGTATCCAGCAGGGTCGAGAAGATCTCGTTTTCCGGCATCCGTCCGCAGAGCACCTCTGCCAGTTCCTTTTCCGGCATACTGCTGCGCAGCAGGGCAGACACCACCCTCCGGTAGGAAGAAGCATCCCCCTGCAGCCAGACCCCCACGCCGGGGCGGCGGAACATTTCCACCCGGTAGGGGTGTAGCTTGGTCTCAAGTTCATCCAAGTCCGCAGACAGCGTGCTTTCCGAAACGCCAAGCGCCCGTGCCAGTACCGCTGTTTTGCAGGGCTCCTGCTCGCTGAGCAGCCTTGTCAAAAGCTGCTGCCGCCGCTCTGCGCGGGAAAGTTCTTTCCTGTCGCCGCTGTTCAGCTGGGTGCGCAGTGCGTCTCGCCGCTCCGGCGCTTCATCCAGCAGCAGACCCTTGCCGGGATTCCGCACAAAATGCGCCCCGGCAGCCTGCATCCACTGCTCCACAGCGGGCAGCTCCCGCAGCACGGTGCGGCGGCTGACCCCGATGCTTTCAGCCAGCGCCGCCGTGGTGGGCTGCATCTGCGGCTCGGACTACACCATGCTGATGGGCGCCATGGTCATGGGTCCTCTGGCCGGCTGGGTCATCAAGCAATTCGACAAGAAGGTGGAAGGCCATATCCCCGCCGGTTTCGAGATGCTGATCAACAACTTCTCCATCGGCATTCTGGGTATGCTGCTGGCCATCCTCGGCTACTACGTCATCGGCCCGTTCATGACTGCCATCCTCACCGTGCTGACCGCCGGTGTGGACTTCCTTGTGGCGCACAGCCTGCTGCCGCTGGTGTCCATCTTTATTGAGCCTGCAAAGGTATTGTTCCTGAACAACGCCATCAACCACGGCATCTTCAGCCCCATCGGTGCAAGTCAGGCTGCTGAGACCGGTCGTTCCATCATGTATATGCTGGAAGCCAACCCCGGTCCCGGTCTTGGTGTCCTGCTGGCCTACTGCTTCTTCTGCAAGGACGACACCACCCGCCAGTCCGCTCCCGGTGCTGTGATCATCCACCTGCTGGGCGGCATCCACGAGATCTACTTCCCCTACATCCTGATGAACCCCGTGATCATCATCGCCCCCATCGTGGGCAACTTCTGTGCCATCCTGTTCTACTCTATGACCGGTGCAGGTCTGTCCGGTCCTGCTTCTCCCGGTTCCATCATCGCCTACATGGCAATGGCTCCCCGGGATTCCATTCTCACCGTTCTGCTGGGCGTTGTCATCGCCGGTGCTGTTTCCTTTGTTCTGTCCTCGGTCATTCTGAAAGCGACCTCCGGTCACACCAAGAGCCTGACCGACGCCCAGAACGAAATGAAGGAGATGAAGGCACAGGCTAAGGGCGAGATTCCTGAGCCTACTGCCGTAAATGTCGGTCAGATCCGCAAGATCGTCTTTGCCTGCGATGCCGGTATGGGTTCCAGCGCCATGGGTGCTACCAAGTTCCACAACCGCATTAAGGCGGAGCGCCCCGACTTGACCGTGACCAACTCCAGCGTGGATACCATCCCCGCCGACGCGGACGTGGTGGTCTGCCAGCGCGTTCTGGCTGACCGTGCCGCCAAGTGCGCCCCGCAGGCACAGCTCATCACGCTGGACAACTTCCTTGCAGACCCGCATCTGGACGCATTGTACAATGCACTGACCTCCACTTCCCCGGCACTGGATGCCAAGGCCGAAGCTGCCGCCAACGAGGAGATCGTATCCGACCTGCGCAATGCAGCCGTAGCCCCTCTGGCGGCTGCCGTGACCGAGGCTTCCAAAGCCAACGGTTCCGTGATGAAGATCCAGGCGGAGGACATCCAGCTGGGTCTGCCCTCTGTCACCAAGGAGGAGGCCATCCGTGCCGCCGGTGCGCTGCTGGCAAAGCGCGGCTATGTGGACGAGACCTACGCCGACGCCATGGTGGAGCGCGAAAAGCTGGTGAGCACCTACATGGGCATGGGCGTAGCCATTCCCCACGGCACCAGCCAGAAGAAGGGCACCGTTAAAAAGTCCGGCGTTGTTCTGCTGCAATATCCGCAGGGCGTGGACTTCGGCGATGAAAAAGCCTACCTCGTGTTCGGCATTGCCGGTGTCGGCAACGACCATCTTGACCTGCTGGGCAATGTCTGCGAGATTTTGGAAGACGAGGATGCGCTGGAACAGCTCAAGACCACTTCCGATATGAACTATGTGCTGGAGCACTTACAATAACGATTCCAAAAAGGAGAGATTTTTATGAAGAGCATCGATATCACCATTCAGGACAAAGAAGGTCTGCACGCCCGTCCCGCCGGTATCCTGAGCAAAGCTGCCAAAGGCTTTGAGAGCAAAGTCACTATGACTAAGAACGGCAAAGTCGCCGACATGAAGAAGATCTTTGCCGTAATGGGTCTGGCCGTGAAGTGCGGCGAGACCGTGACCATCGCCGCCGATGGCCCGGACGAGGATGCCGCCATCGAAGAATTGACCAAGCTGTGCAAGGACGCATGACTTCTCCCTCCGTCTATGACCGTTCTGTATAAATACTGCTGACGCAAAACCGCTCCGTGCAGAACGCTCGGAGCGGTTTTACTGTCAGTATGCGTTTTTCATCACCGTGTTTTCCAGAAAGCTGAAAAACACATCGTATTCATTTGGGGTCAGCATTTTGGGAGAACTCATGATCACAAGATCATGTCCGTGGTTTCCCACATGATAGGGTGGATGAGTGTGAGAATAGGGATTTTCCAAAACCCTATTGACGAATTTCACATACAGTGGTATTTTTCCTGTAAATCCCACCGTCTTTGTGGATTGGTTTGAAGCCATCCACGAAATGTGGTCGTGTTCATTTTGAACACAGCCACAGAAAGTGGTTGGTTATCACCGTGAGACCCACCACTTCCGTGAGGAAAAGTCCACGAAAGAATTTACCGTCCCGCAACACACCCGATTCATTTTGCCGCTTACTTCACCCGACAAAATCATCGCTGCGCTGCGTGGGCGGTATTTTTCTTTTACGGTCACTTGTCGGGGCGGAGGCCCCTCCATCTTGCTAACGCAAGACCGTTCGGTCGCTCAAAAGCCCCACTGGGGCTTTTGTTGCTGCGCAAACGCGGCATTTTGCTTTCCGAAGAAACAAAAAATCCGAACCCTTCTCCTATTGAGAAAAGGTTCGGATTTTCATTATTTGGTGCGAGTAGTGATACAGCATTTTTTGAAAACCATCGTAGTACAATTTGTTTTTGAGGTCATCGGATAGCAACTTGCTTGTATCGCACCCCGATGGGCAGCCGTGTTTGAAATATAGTTGCCTTTTATATACCACACAACCTAAAAATTATCAAGTACGCGCAGCGTTCACTTCTCCCATCACCGGGAGCAAATGAACGCTGCTTTTTTTGTTTACAACGAAAGGAGGCATCCGTGAAATGGCAGTATTTCGGGTAGAAAAGAACAGCGGCTACACGGTCATGTCAAACCACCACCTGCGGAACCGGGCCTTGTCCCTGAAAGCCAAAGGTCTTTTATCCCAAATGCTCTCCCTGCCGGAAGATTGGGACTACACCCTGCAAGGGCTGGCCCGTATCAACCGGGAAAGCATTGACGCGATACGGCAGGCCATCCGGGAACTGGAACAGGCGGGCTACATCCAGCGTTCCAGAGAACGGGACGAGAAAGGGCGGCTGCGCGGTGCAGACTATGTGATTTTCGAGCTGCCGCAGCCTGTCCCTGCATCGGTTTCACCTACATTGGAAAATCCAACGTTGGAGAATCCCACGCAGGAAAACCCTACGTTGGAAAATCCAATGCAATTAAATAAAGATAAACTAATTACAGAAAAACAAAAGAAAGAGGGATTAAATACCGATTCCATTCCTATCCATTCCCCAAACCCCTTGCCTTTGGACGAGGACGAGGCAGAGGCACCGCCGCCGGAACGGACGGGAAGCCGAAAGGAAACGGCCTATCAAATCTACCGGGGCCTGATTTTGGAGAACATCGAGTATGACACCCTCACCCAGAATCCCCGGATAGACCGGGAACAGCTGGACGAGATCGTGGACATCCTGCTGGAAACGGTCTGCACTTCCCGCAAGTCCATCCGGGTGGCCGGGGACGATTACCCGGCAGAACTGGTCAAGGCGAAATTCTTGAAGCTGGACAGCCATCACATTGAGTTCGTCATGGACTGCCTGCGGGACAACACCACCAAAGTCCGAAACATCAAGCAATACCTGCGGGCCATGCTGTTTAACGCCCCCAGCACCATCAACAGCTACTATGCGTCCCTTGTGGCGCACGACATGGCACAGCCCGATTGGGGCCGCCCGCCCAACAACTGACCGAAAGGAGCGTCCACCCATGAGAACCCTTTACCTGCGGCGGCTGGTGGTTCCACCCTAGCTGCTGTTTTTCCGACTACCTGCCAAGGAGGGATGCTGAATGCAGGAAGAAGTCACCCAGAAAACTATTGCCCTGTCCATGAAAACGGGCAAGCTCACCGCCCAAGCGTTGCAAGCTGCCCTGAAAAAATATTTGCAGCACCGGGCCAAGGGGCCAAAGCTGCACCACGGCAAGCAAAGCCTGAAACAGCTGAAAGCCCATGGTGCGGCCCTGACCAACATTGAAGTCACGGAGGCGAACATCGGGGCGTTCAAGCCCTGCGCCAAGAAGTACGGCGTGGACTTTACCTTGCGCAAGGACAAGACCACCCAGCCGCCCCACTACATCGTGATCTTCAAGGCCAAGGATGCGGATAATCTGGAACAGGCGTTCCGGGAGTTCACGGCCAAAACGCTCACTAAGGAGCAGCGGCCCTCCATCCGCAAGGTGCTGACCGCAGCCAAGCAGAAAGCGGCCCAGCAGCCGAAACGCGCCAAAGAAAAAATCAAGCAAAGGGGGCTGGAACGATGAAGCCTGAATGGAAAAAGCTGCTGGTGCTGAATCTACCGTATCTGCTGTTCGTGTACCTGTTCGCCAAATGCGGGCAGGCGTACCGTCTGGCGGCGGGCGTGGATGCTTCGGCAAAGCTGCTCCACCTGACGAACGGCATCTCTGTCGCCTTTGCAAGCCCGCTGCCCAGCCTGCATCTGTTTGACCTGTGCGTGGGCGTTGCCGGGGCGGTGGCTGTCCGGCTCATCGTGTACAGCAAGGGCAAGAACGCCAAGAAGTACCGCAAGGGCGAGGAATACGGTTCTGCCCGGTGGGGCACCGCTAAAGACATTGCCCCGTACATCGACCTCAAGTTTGAAAACAACATCCTGCTGACCCAGACCGAACGCCTGACCATGACTGGGCGGCCCAAAGACCCCAAAACAGCCCGGAATAAAAATGTGCTTGTGATCGGCGGCTCCGGCAGCGGCAAGACCCGCTTCTATGTGAAGCCCAACCTCATGCAATGTTTCCCCACTTCCGACTATCCCACCTCATTCGTGGTCACAGACCCGAAAGGCACACTGGTTCTCGAAACAGGCCAAATGTTCCAGCGGG
>ENA-OPTA01000679-OPTA01000679.1-human-gut-metagenome-genome-assembly--contig:-NODE-679-length-22526-cov-7.205509_pt1 | contig 22526 bp, 23 predicted proteins | sample MGYA00241813_ERZ501917 | MGnify/ENA primary metagenome ERZ501917 (study PRJEB25962, sample SAMEA2042408) | human gut metagenome | biome: human gut; feature: human-associated habitat; material: faeces...
CTGTCTGCGATTCCGTTTGCAATGCCCTTCATTGTGTAGAAGGATTCCTTTGCACCGAAGGTACCAACACAAAGTGTTTTTCTCTCATCCGGATACTCGGTAAGCGGCAGATTTTTCGGAATAAAGATATTTGCAACCTCAAAAAGTCTTCCGTCGAGAATACCCTGCTTTTCATTTCTTGAAATAGCATTGAGCATTGATGCAGCAAGTGTAGTACGCATTAATGACAGATCGATATTGATTGGATTCATGATCTGAATTGCGAAACGCTCCTTCGCATCAGCCGGGAACTTCAAAAGATCCAAATCAGACGGTGAGAAGAATGAGTAATGCATACACTCATATGCACCCATAGTACAAAGAGTACGCTTTAATGCAAGCTCGCCCTTCTGCTCTTTATTATATCCGCCTGCTGTTACCTGTGCAGATGGCATAAATGTTGACTTAATATGGTCATAACCATACATACGGATTACTTCCTCTGCCACATCTGGATAACGCTCTACATCATTCTCACCCTCTGGCAGCATATCCTCACGGTAAGCTGGTACCTGAAGAGTCAGTACATCACCGTCAACTGTCGGATTGAAGTTTAAATTCTTCATCAGACGTACAATCTCCTCTGCCGGAACCTCAATTCCAAGAACGCTGTTTACCTTATGGATGCTTACCTGCATCGGCTGAGGCTCAATGCTGTTTCCAACATTAACATCTACATGAGTAGAAGAAACCTTTCCGCAGCCAAGCTCCTCGATTAAATGAAGTGCACGCTTCATACCAAGAACAGTTGAGTATTCATCCACGCCCTTCTCAAATCTTGAACTTGAATCAGCCCCCATGGGCAAGAGCGAGCTGGTCGACACGATGGTCAACGACGCTCTGTGGGATGCCACCGGCTTCAACATGCACATGGGCATGACCGCCGAGAACGTCTGCACCAACGAGACCTACCAGAAGAAGTACGGCTACAACCCCATCAGCCGTGAGCAGCTGGACGAGTTTGCCTTCCATTCTCAGGAGAAGGCCGCCAAGGCTATTGCCGACGGCGCTTTCAAGGACGAGATTGTTCCCGTTGTCATCAAGGGCAAGAAGGGCGACACCGTGTTTGATACCGATGAAGGCCCCCGCATGAGCTCCATGGAGGTTCTGGGCAAGCTGAAGCCCTGCTTCAAGAAGGACGGCATCGTCACCGCCGCCAACTCCTCCGCCATCAACGACGGCGCTGCTGCTCTGGTCATCATGAGCGAGGAGAAGGCCAAGGAGCTGGGCGTTGAGCCTCTGGCTACCTGGGTTGCCGGTGCTCTGGCCGGTGTTGAGCCCGAGGTCATGGGCCTGGGCCCCATCGCCGCCACCAAGAAGGTCATGGCCAAGACCGGCCTGACCGTCGACGACATGGATCTGATCGAGGCCAACGAGGCTTTTGCCGCTCAGTCTGTTGCCGTCGGCGAGGCTCTGCACTTCGACCAGAGCAAGCTGAACGTCAACGGCGGCGCTATTGCGCTGGGCCATCCCGTCGGCGCTTCCGGTGCCCGTATCCTCGTCACCCTGCTGTACGCCATGAAGCATCGCGGTGCGCATAAGGGTCTGGCTACCCTGTGCATCGGCGGCGGCATGGGCTGCGCCACCATCGTTGAAATGTAATTACCGGAGGAATACATAATGTCCTTTGTTACTACTGAGATTCAGGACGCCGTTGCCGTCCTGACCATTGACCGCCCGAAGGCGCTGAACGCGCTGAACCCGGAGGTTCTGGCTGATTTGAAGGCTGCCTTTGAGGCCATCGATCAGAACACCGTCCGCTGCGTCGTCCTGACCGGTGCCGGTGACAAGAGCTTCGTGGCCGGTGCCGACATTGGCTCTATGTCCACGATGACCAAGGCCGAGGGCGAGGCTTTCGGCAAGCTGGGCAACGACGTTTTCCTGATGATCGAGAGCTTCCCGCTGCCCGTCATCGCTGCTGTCAACGGCTTCGCGCTGGGCGGCGGCAATGAGCTGGCCATGAGCTGCGACATCCGCCTCTGCTCCGACAATGCCGTCTTTGGTCAGCCGGAAGTCGGTCTGGGTATCACCCCGGGCTTCGGCGGCACCCAGCGTCTGGCACGTCTTGTCGGCATGGGCATGGCCAAGCAGCTCGTATACTCTGCCCTGAACATCAAGGCAGACGAGGCCCTGCGCATTGGTCTGGTCAACGCCGTCTACACGCAGGAGGAGCTGATGCCCGCTGCGCTGAAGCTGGCCGGCAAGATCGCCAAGAATGCTCCCATTGCGGTCCGCAACTGCAAGAAGGCCATCAACGGCGGCATCAGCCTGCCCATTGAGAAGGCCGTTGAGGTCGAGGAAAAGCTGTTCGGCGACTGCTTCGAGACCCACGACCAGGTCGAGGGCATGGGCTGCTTCCTGAGCCGCGAGAAACCGAAACCGAAGCCGGTTTTCACGAATAACTAAATTCAACTACAATCTTGTAGGGGCGCGCCCCGACGCCCCGTGGGCGGATGCGAGCACCCACCCCTACAGCCCCGCAACAACAAAATTTGGAGGTACTTACTATGAAGGTAGGCGTTATTGGCGCTGGCACTATGGGCCAGGGCATTGCAAAGGCATTTGCACAGGTTGAGGGCTTCACCGTCGCTCTGTGCGACATCAAGCAGGAGTGGGCCGAGGGCGGCAAGAACAAGATCGCTGCCGGTTATGCCAAGCTCGTTGCCAAGGGCAAGCTGGACCAGGCTGAAGTTGACCGCCGCATGGCTGCCATCACCGCTGGCCTGAAAGAGGATCTGTGCGCTGACTGCGACCTGATCGTCGAGGCTGCTTTCGAGGATATGAAGGTCAAGCAGACCACCTTTGGCGAGCTGGACAAGATCTGCAAGCCCGAGTGCGTTTTCGCTTCCAACACTTCCTCTCTGTCCATCACCGAGATTGGCAAGGGTCTGAGCCGTCCTCTGGTCGGCATGCACTTCTTCAACCCCGCTGACCGCATGAAGCTCATCGAGGTCATCGCCGGTGTGAACACCCCCGCCGAGACCGTCGAGACCATCAAGAAGATCAGCACCGAGATTGGCAAGAGCCCGGTCCAGGTCAACGAGGCTGCCGGCTTCGTCGTCAACCGCATCCTGATCCCGATGATCAATGAGGCTGCCTTCATCAAGATGGAGGGCGTTTCTGACATCGCCGGTATCGACACCGCTATGAAGCTGGGTGCCAACCACCCGATGGGCCCCCTGGAGCTGGGCGACTTTGTCGGTCTGGACATCTGCCTGGCCATCATGGACGTTCTGTACAAGGAGACCGGCGACAGCAAGTACCGCGCCTGCCCGTTGATCCGCAAGATGGTCCGCGGCGGCAACCTGGGCTGCAAGACCGGCAAGGGCTTCTACGTTTACAACGCAGACCGCACCAAGACCCCTGTCGACGCCCTGTAATTCAGTAACTTACGCGCCTGGCGCGGCCAAAACCGTGCCGGGCCGCGTTTGTTTGGTCGGGCAGTATAGCCCGGCCCCAGTATATGGAGGTTTTATCAATGGATTTTACTCTGTCTAAACAGCAGCAAATGGTCCAGAAGATGTACAAGGAGTTTGCTGAAAACGAAGTCAAGCCCCTCGCCAAGAAGGTCGACGCGGAAGAGTACTTCCCCAAGGAGACCGTCGAGAAGATGGCTAAGCTGGGCATGATGGGCATCTACTTCCCGAAGTCCGTCGGCGGTGCAGGCGGCGACGTCCTGTCCTACGTCATGGCTGTCGAGGAGCTGTCCAAGGTCTGCGGCACCACAGGTGTTATCCTGTCCGCCCACACCTCTCTGTGCGCAGCTCCCATCTATGAGAACGGCACCCCCGAGCAGAAGGCCAAGTACCTGCCCAAGCTGTGCAGCGGCGAGTGGATCGGCGCGTTCGGCCTGACCGAGCCCGGTGCCGGTACCGACGCCCAGGGCCAGCAGACCTTCGCCGTTGACGAGGGCGACCACTGGAAGCTGAACGGCTCCAAGATCTTCATCACGAACGCAGGCTTTGCCGATGTGTTCATCATCATTGCCGTCACCGGCTTTGTCACCGACAAGCGCGGCCGCAAGCAGAAGGAGATCAGCGCCTTCATCGTTGAGCGCACCGATCCCGGCTTCAAGGTCGGCAAGCCCGAGGACAAGATGGGCATCCGCGGTTCTTCCACCTGTGAGCTCATCATGGAGGACTGCATCATCCCGAAGGATCGTCTGCTGGGCGTGAAGGGCAAGGGCTTCCAGCTGGCCATGGCTACGCTGGACGGCGGCCGTATCGGCATCGCCTCCCAGGCTCTGGGCATTGCCGAGGGCGCCATCGACGAGACCGTCGCCTATGTCAAGGAGCGCAAGCAGTTTGGCCGCTCCATCGCACAGTTCCAGAACACCCAGTTCGAGCTGGCCGAGATGAAGGCCCGCGTTGACGCCGCCAAGTATCTGGTCTACGCAGCTGCCCAGAAGAAGCAGGCTGCCATGAACGGCCAGAAGGTCCGCTACAGCGTTGAAGCTGCCGAGGCCAAGCTCATTGCCGCCCGCACCGCCAGCGACGTGACCCGCCGCTGCCTGCAGCTGTTCGGCGGTTACGGCTACACCCGCGATTACCCCATCGAGCGCATGATGCGTGATGCCAAGATCACCGAGATCTACGAGGGCACCAGCGAAGTCCAGATGATGGTCATCGGCGGCGCGCTGCTGAAGTAAGGAGGACAGACGTAATGAAAGCAATCGTTTGTGTCAAACAGGTTCCCGATACGCAGGGCAAGGTCGCTGTCAAGGCTGACGGCACCATGGATCGCTCTGCCATGGCTACCATCACCAACCCCGACGACCTGAACGCCGTCGAGGCCGCCCTGCAGCTGAAGGACGAGACCGGCTGCGAGGTCGTCGTCGTCACCATGGGCCCGCCGCCGGCAGAGGGTATGCTGCGTGAGCTGATGGCCCGCGGCGCTGACCGCGGCGTGCTGGTCTCCGGCCGCGAGTTCGGCGGTTCCGATACCTTCGCTACCTCCCAGATCCTGGCCGCTGCCGTCAACAAGATCGGCGTCGGCCCCGAGGACATCGTTTTCTGTGGCCGTCAGGCCATCGACGGTGATACCGCTCAGGTCGGCCCCCAGATTGCCGAGAAGCTGCATCTGCCCCAGGTCACCTATGTCACCGACATTCAGAAGGACGGCAACAGCCTGACCGTCAAGCGTCAGCTCGAGGACGGCTACATGGAGCTGAAGGTCCAGACTCCCTGCCTGCTGACCTGCATCAAGGAGCTGAACACCCCGCGTTACATGAGCGTTTCCGGCATCTTCGAGTGCTACGACAAGCCGCTTGAGGTCTTTGATTACAACGCTCTGAAGGACGATCCGCTCATCGAGACCGACACCATCGGTCTGAAGGGCTCCCCGACGAACGTTTACAAGTCCTTTGCTCCTCCGGTCAAGGGCGCCGGCATGAAGGTCGAGGACGCTGCCCAGCTGGTCGGCATCCTGAACGACAAGCACCTGATTTGAGGAAGGAGAAACGAACAATGGCTGAATTCAATGCAATGGACACCGCCGCCTTCAAGGGCGTGTGGGTATTCTGCGAGCAGCGCGAGGGCGAGATCCAGTCCATCAGCTATCAGCTGCTGAGCGAGGGCCGCAAGCTGGCCAATGACCTGGGCGTTGAGCTGGCAGGCGTTGTCATGGGCAGCGGCCTGGCCGAGGCTGACCTCAAGACGCTGGGCGGCTACGGCGCTGACCGCGTTTACAACATCGACAGCCCCCTGCTGAAGGACTACACCACCGATGGCTATGCCAAGGCGCTGTGCGACCTCATCATGGACAAGAAGCCCGAGATCATGCTGATCGGTGCGACCAACCTGGGCCGCGACCTCGGCCCCCGCTGCGCAGCCCGTCTGCACACCGGTCTGACCGCCGACTGCACCCATCTGGACGTCGATGTCGAGAAGTACAAGAACTTCCTGCGCACCACCTCCAACATTGATGTGGACAACACCAAGTTTGAAGAGAACACCAACCTGAAGATGACCCGCCCCGCTTTCGGCGGCCACCTGATGGCTACCATCATCTGCCCGCGCTTCCGCCCGCAGATGTCCACCGTCCGCCCCGGCGTCATGCAGATGCAGGCGTTCGACCAGGCCGGTGCTGACAAGGTCGTCGTCGAGAATGTCGCTCCCGCTCTGACCGCGGACGACATCCATGTTCAGGTGCTCGACATCAAGAAGAGCGCCGAGAAGCTCGTTGACCTGATCGGTGCCGACGTTGTCGTCTCCGTGGGCCGCGGCATCTCCGCTGACCCCGAGAAGGGCATCAAGCTGGCCGAGGAGCTGGCTGAGGCTCTGGGCGGTGTTGTCGGTGCTTCCCGCGCCGTCACCGACGAGGGCTGGCTGTCTGCCGACCATCAGGTCGGTCAGACCGGCAAGACCGTGCATCCCCGCATCTACGTTGCACTGGGCATCTCCGGTGCCATCCAGCACGTTGCCGGTATGCAGGATTCCGAGAACATCATCGCCATCAACAAGAACGAGAACGCCCCCATCTTCGATGTTGCCACCTACGGCATCGTCGGCGATCTGTACAAGGTCGTTCCCGAGCTCATCAAGGAGATCAAGGCTGCCAAGGCTTGATTCTGCCCGTAATCAACAAGAGCCGTGCCCCGCAAAGGGCACGGCTCTTTGTTTTTTGTATTGCTCAGTCTGCCACAGCCGGAGCGGTCAGCAGCTCCGGGGGCAGTTCACTCTCGTCCTCATTGACGAGAGAATCATCGACATCAAATGTCGCACCAAAGGCCTTTGCGGCAGCATCCGCCACCAGATCGGCATCGACCAGCTCACTGTCTGCCATGACATACAGCAGCTTATCATCAAAGCTGACCACGCGGGCCTTATCTGCCTCCACGCAGACCCACTTGCGCATACTGATGTTTTCCTCCATCGAATCGGCAATCTCGCGGGCATCGGCCTTGTCCTTGAGGCGCAGCAGCACCAGGCTGTACGCCTGGCTTCCGGTCATCGGCTCGCTGACTACTGCGGCATCCACCTTGTCCACATTGTCCGCGGTCAGCCCCGCCAGATAACCGTACCAGCTCTCGTCGGTCAGGTCGATAGCCACCGTCTCCATGCCCATCAGGTCAACCGGCTGAACGTCATAAATAGCATCCACCATCTTGCTCAGCTCCGCGTCCGGCTGCGGCTCGGCGGTCTCACCGGTATCCTCGTCGTCAACGCTGAACTCCGGGTCCAGCTCCGCGCCTTCCTCGGGTCTTGTGGCAGGTTGGTTCGCAAGATCGTTGCTGTCAGCCTTTTGGCTGCCGCAGGCAGACAGGAACAGGGCGGTCAGCAGGGCTGTTGCAAAAAGCAGCTTTTTCATCGTAAAATTCCTTTCTCAGTCAGAATATTCTCGGGCGCAAAGCGTGCGTCCCAGTCGTCGCAGGGCAGCTCGTCCAGCAGCAGGGCCTCGGGGCAGAGCAGCAGCCCCGCTCCCTTATAGTATGCCAGAAATCGGTCATAATCCCCGCCGCCGCGCCCCAGCCGGACCCCGTCGCGGCTGGCGGCCAGGCAGGGGACAAGGGCCAGCGCCGCGGCGTATCCCGCCGGGTCGGCGGCGGGCAGGTCGGCGGGCGGCTCCTGAATGCCGAACGCCCCGGGCCGCAGCAGGCGCAATGCCGGTATTTCCACCCAGTCCATCTCGGTTTTGCTCCGCACGCGGGGCAGCAGCAGGCGCTTGCCGTCGGCCAGCGCGCGTCTTAGTATTTCCGCCGTGTCCGGCTCATCCGGCATGGCCGCAAAGGCCAGCACTGCCCCGGCACTCTGCCATTGCGGCAGGCTGAACAGCGCCTGCGCCATACCGCGGCCCACAGCCGCCATATCCAGTTCCGTGCGCCGGGCCTTGGCCCATGCGCGGGCTTCGCGTTTTGTCATTCTGCACACCACCTTCCGGGCTATCATACCATATCTGCCCTCCACTTAACAAGACGGAAAAGCCGTCCTGTTGTTACAGCAGCGACAAAATTTTTCCGCCATCTTGCCCGGCGCAGTGAAATAGAGTATAATATATCCTGTATCGCTATGTATTAGACTAATGAAATATAAAAAGGAGATTCCAAACCATGAGCAAGTTCAATTTCATCAAGACCGATATTCCTGACGTGCAGATCATCGAGCCGACTGTTTTTGGCGATGACCGCGGCTATTTTATGGAGACCTACCAGATCGACGAGTTCGCCGCAGCGGGCATCGACAAACCCTTCGTGCAGGATAACCAGAGCCGCTCCACCAAGGGCGTGCTGCGCGGCCTGCACTTCCAGACCAAGCACACCCAGGGCAAGCTCGTCCGCGTGACCCTGGGCGAGGTGTTCGACGTCGCCGTCGACTGCCGCCCCAACAGCAAGACCTTCGGCAAGTGGGTAGGCGCAACGCTGTCCGCCGACAACAAGAAGATGCTCTGGATCCCCGAGGGCTTCGCCCACGGCTTTGTCGTGCTGTCCGATGTGGCCGAGTTCTGCTACAAGTGCACCGACGTCTACGACCCCACCGCCGAGGGCGGCATTCCCTACGATGACCCGACGGTCAACGTGCAGTGGCCCGACTGCGGCTGCGAGCACAAGACCAGCGCCAAGGACAAGGAGCACACCCCGTTTGCCGCCCAGAAGTTCGAATATTTTGAGAAATATTGAGGGTAAACCGTGCAGAAACTGAAAGACACCTTCGCAGGCTTCTGGAAATACCGTTACCTGCTGCAAAACCTGATTTCCCGTGATTTCAAGCTGAAATACCGCCGCAGCGTCCTGGGCGTGGCGTGGAGCGTGCTGAACCCGCTGCTGACCTGCCTGGTCATGTGGGCCGTGTTCGGTGCGCTGTTCAACCAGCGCGGTCAGGGCATCGAGGACTTCCCGCTGTTCCTTATCATCGGCCAGCTGATGTTCAACTTCTTCCGCGAGAGCACGACCATGGCCATGGAAAGTGTGCTGAAGAACGGCCCGCTGCTGCGCAAGGTCTATATTCCCAAATACATCTTTCCGCTGGAAAAGTGCTGCTTTGCGCTCGTCAACTTCTTTTTCAGTCTCGTGGCTCTGTTTATCGTCGCGCTGCTGACCTGGTCGCACATCTCGATCGGGACTGTGCTGCTGGCCATTTATCCCCTTGTGATGCTGTTTATTTTCAGTTTGGGCATCGGGCTGATTTTGTCCACGCTCTACGTTTTTGTGCGTGACATCATGCATATCTGGGAGGTCTTTTGCACACTGCTTGTCTACGGCAGCGCCATCTTCTACGACCCGCGCCAGATGGAAAGCTGGATGCAGTACGTCATCAACCTGAACCCCATCTACTGGTACATCACCGCCGTGCGTTCCTGCGTCATGTGGGGCGAGGGGCTGACCCCCAACATGGTGCTGATTCCGTTCCTCTGTGCCGCGCTGAGCCTGGGCCTCGGCATCTGGGTGTTCAAAAAGAATCAGGACAAGTTCGTCCTGTACATGTAAGGGGGCATCGAAATGGCAGAGCAGAAACCCATCATCTCCATCGACCATGTTTCGATGCGCTTCAACCTCTCCAAGGAAAAGCACGAAAGCTTGAAAGAGTACTTCGTCGCGCTGCTGCACGGCGGTGTGCGGTTTGACGAGTTCTTCGCGCTGGACGATGTATCGTTTGATATTATGCCCGGTGATTTCTACGGCCTCATCGGCCTGAACGGCAGCGGCAAGTCTACGCTGCTGAAAGTGATTTCCGGCGTCTACAAGCCCAGCGCCGGCAAGGTCACGGTCAACGGTACGATTGCGCCGCTGATCGAATTGGGCGCGGGCTTTGACATGGACCTGACCGCACGGGAAAACATTTATTTAAACGGCACCGTGCTGGGCTACACACCCAAGTACATCGACTCAAAGTTCGACGACATCGTCGAATTCAGCGAATTGCAGGAGTTTCTCGATGTGCCGCTGAAAAACTACTCTTCCGGCATGGTCGCGCGTCTGGCGTTCGCCGTGGCAACGATAACGAAGCCCGACATCCTGATTGCCGACGAGATCCTGTCCGTCGGTGACTTCCTGTTTCAGGAGAAGTGTGAGAAGCGCATGGCCGAGCTGCTGTCCGGCGGCACGACGGTCATTCTGGTCAGCCACTCCATTGACCAGATTGAGCGTATGTGCAACAAGGTAGCCTGGCTCGACCACGGCCATCTGCGCCGCATCGGCGCGACGAAGGAAATTACCGCCGAGTACCGAAGGTTCGAGAAAAAGGACGCCATGCCGGCCAAAGTCACCGAGGAATAAGCTATGTCCGAGAACACGAAACCGAACAACGAGCGCCCTGCCGACCTGGCCGTACAGGACAGCGTCGGCGGCATGGCGCGGCGGCTTTTGAACCCCGCCCACCTGCGGGACCTCGCGGGGCGCGGCGTCAAGACCCTGCGGGAGCAGGGGGCCGAGCAGCTCTGGCGCGATGTGAAATTCCGCGTCGGGCTGGCGATGCACCACGACGACTGGCGGCACCGCGCCGACATTCCGCTGCGCCGGGAGCTGAAGGCCCAGCGCGCCGCGCACCTGCAGGGGCCGAAGATCAGCATCATCGTGCCGCTGTACAACACGCCCGCCAAGCTGTTTGACGAGATGCTGCAAAGCGTCGTCAGGCAGACCTACACAAACTGGGAATTGGTGCTGGTGGACGCATCCGACGCCGACAAGCGGCTGGAGCGCCGTCTGCCCAAGGCTGTGCCCGGCACGATTGTTTATGAGCCGATTGAAAACGGCGGCATTGCCCTCAACACGACCCGCGGATTTGCGCTGGCGCACGGCGAGTACATCACGCTGCTGGACCACGACGACGTGCTCTACCCGAACGCGCTGTTCGAGGTTGTGCAGACGATACAAAACACCGGAGCGGATTTTGTCTATAGTGATGAAATCGTTCTCTCCGCCGATTTGAAGGAGCTGGGCGGCTACCACTTCAAGCCCGACTTTGCGCCCGACTACCTGCGTGGGGTCAACTTTATCACGCATCTGGCGGTGTTCAGCCGTCCGCTGCTGGACGCGGCGGGCGCGTATGAGTCGAAGGAGTTTGACGGTGCGCAGGACCATGATTTGATCCTGCGCCTGACAGAAAAAGCACAGCGCATCGAGCATATCAAGAAGGTGCTCTACATCTGGCGTGCCGCGGCCGGCTCCACCGCCGCGGGCATGGAGGCCAAGCCCTACGCCGTCGCGGCGGGGGAGCGCGCCATCGACGCGCAGCTCAAGCGTCTCGGTCTGCCGGGCCACGCCATGGCCGTGCCCGACGCGCCCGGCGCATTTCAGGTGCGGTACGAGCTGACCGGCCACCCGAAGATCAGCGTACTGATCCCCAGTAAAGACCACATTGACGACCTGGACCGCTGCCTGACGAGCCTGTACAAAAACGCGGGCTACGACAATTTTGAGGTCATCGTCATCGAGAACAACTCCACCGACCCGGCAACGTTTGCCTATTACGAGACACTGCCCAGCCGCTTTGCCGACTGCCGCGTCGTCTACTACAAGGGCGCGTTCAACTTCTCGGCCATCAACAACTTCGGCGCGACGTTCGCCGAGGGCGAGCACCTGCTGCTGCTCAACAACGACATTGAGGTGTTGTCCCACGACTTCCTGCGCGAGCTGCTCAGCTACAGCCAGCGGCCCGACGTAGGCGCGGTGGGCGCGAAGCTCTACTACCCCGACGACACGATCCAGCACGCGGGCGTGCTGATGGGCATCAACGGCAGCGCCGGGCACAGCCACAAGAGCTACCCCCGCACCGCTGTGGGGGACATGTACCGCTTGGTCACGACGCAGAATTATATGGCCGTGACGGGTGCCTGCCTGATGACAAAAGCGTCGCTCTACCGCGCATTTGGCGGGCTGGACGAGGAAAAGTTTGCCGTCGCCTACAACGATGTGGATTATTGCTTAAAGCTGTGGCAGAAGGGGCTGTTGAACGTTTACACCCCGCGCGCCGAGGCCTATCACTATGAGAGCAAGAGCCGCGGTCTGGACACCTTAAGCGAGAACGCCAAGCGGTATGAGCGCGAAAAGGCGAATTTCTACGCGAAATATCAGCAGTATATCGACAATTACGACCCTTATTACAACCCCCATTTCAACAATCTGTTTGAGAATTTCGGGTTGAAGTGAGGAGGTGTTTTGCATGGAAAATAAGTTTGATACCCAGTTTTTAATCGAAGGCCACGACCTCGACGAGGACGCCATCCACGACGGCATTTTGAACAGCGCCAAGGGCGATTGCCTATTGGTCGTCGGCGACGAGGATGTCGTCAAGGTGCATTACCACACCGACACCCCGTGGAAGGTTTTGGAGTACGCCGCCGCCCTCGGCGAATTGAACACCATCATCGTAGAAAACATGGAGCGCCAAGCAAAAGGGTTGCACGGGTAGGTATAATGGAAAGCGCGTTGCCAAAACGGAAAGTTCATCATCTGCGCGGTTACGATTACAGCCAAAACGGTGCCTATTTTATCACAATATGCACGCACCAACGCAGAATGTTGTTTGGCCCGAACCGGGCTCCCGTAGGGGCGGATTCCATATCCGCCCGCATGGCGACGCGCGTTTTCCGGGAGATCATCGGCCAATATCCGACGGTCCAGTGCCGTTATTTTGTGGTGATGCCCAATCATTTTCACGCGTTGGTCGAGATTGAACGGGCACGGGCGGATATGGAATCCGCCCCTACGATTATCAGCATCGTGCAGGCGTTCAAACGGTATTCTACCGTCGAGTACATCCATCTTGTCAAGCGCGGGCAAGCCGCACCGTTCGATAAGCACCTTTGGCAGCGTTCCTTTCACGACCACGTCATCCGCAATGAAACCGATTACCGCATGATTGCGGAATACATTCAATCCAACCCCCGCCTTTGGCACAAAGACTGCTTTTATGAGGAGCCATCCCATGAGCCTTGAAACGAAACGCATCAAAGAACTGTTCGGCTATGCGCGGACGCTGACGAAAGAACAGGGCGTCGGCGTCATGGCCGGGCGGGCCGTCGGCTTTTTCAAACGGCGGTTCTTCGGCAAAAAAGCGCGGTATCTGCCGTCGAAGCAGACGCTGGAGGCCCAGCGTGCCGACGCTGCCGCCAACGCCGCAAGCTGGCCGACCATCAGCATTCTAACGCCGCTGTACAACACTCCGCCGCAGTTTTTGCACCAATTTTTGGACAGCGTGCAGGCCCAGACCGCGCCGAACTGGCAGCTGGTTCTGGTGGACGCCAGCGACGGTGCCCACCCCGACGTGGGCGAGACAGTCCGCACCCGCGCCGCGCAGGACAAGCGCATCGTCTACGCCAAAATCGAGAACAAGGGCATTGCCGCCAATACGAACGAGGCCGCGAAGCTCGCAGCGGGTGAGTATCTGGCCCTTGCCGACCACGACGACATGCTCGCGCCTCATGCCGTCTATTGCATGAGCAAAGCGCTGGCCGAGAGCGGCGCGGCGTTTGCCTACAGTGACGAGGCCCTGTTTGAGAAAACGCCCGAGCACCCGCGCGTCGGCCACTTCAAGCCCGACTATGCGCCCGAGTACCTGATGGCCGTCAACTACATCTGCCATCTGGCCGTGTTCAAAAAATCGCTGTTCGACGCCGTCGGCGGTGAGCGCCCGGCCTGCGACGGCGCGCAGGATCACGACTTATTCCTGCGGCTCATCGACGAAATGCAGCGCCGTGACCCCGCAGCCAAGCCGCTGCACATCCCGCAGGTGCTGTATTACTGGCGCGTGCACGCGGCGTCCACCAGCGGCGGCACGGCGGCCAAGCCCTATGTGGAAAAGGCTGCGCAAAAGGCCGTGGCCGACCATCTGGCCGCCACAGGGCGGCAGGGCAGGGTGGAGCCGGGCAAATTCCCGGGCACCTGCCATGTGGTGTGGGACATTCCCGAGCCGCAGCCGCTCGTGTCAATTTTGATTTCCAACAAGGACCACACCGACGATTTGGAAAAATGCCTGCACAGCATCTACGCCAAAACGACCTACGAGAATTTCGAGGTCATCGTCATTGAGAACAATTCCACCGACCCGGCCACAGCGGCCTACTACAAAAAACTGCCGGAGCGGTATGACCGCGCGCGGGTCGTGACTTACAAGGGCGGCTTCAACTTCAGCCGCATCAACAATTTTGGCCGCAGGTACGCGGCGGGCAAGTACCTGCTGCTGCTCAACAATGACGTCGAGGTCATCAACGGCGACTGGCTCACCCAGATGGTGGGCGAGTGCAGCCAGCCCGGCGTCGGCCTCTGCGGGGCAATGCTCTACTATCCCGACGACACGATCCAGCACGCCGGCATCATCACGGGGCTGGGCGGCTACGCCGGGCACAGCCACAAGTACCACAAGCGCGGCGGCAGCGGGTATATGTTCCGCCTGGCCACGGTGCAGGATTTCTCCGCCGTGACAGCGGCCTGCCTGCTGGTGCGCACCGCCGTTTACGACGAGCTGCACGGCCTGGATGAGGAGTTCACGGTTGCCTACAACGATGTGGACTTCTGCCTGCGTGTGCGCGACGCGGGCTGGCGCATTGTCTGGACGCCCTACGCCGAGCTCTACCACTACGAAAGCAAGTCCCGCGGCTCCGATGAGAACGATCCCGCCAAAAAAGCACGCTTTGACGCCGAGCATGAACGTCTCTACGCCGTGCACGGGCGGGAGAATATTCTGCACGACCCCTATTACAGCCCGTCGCTGTCGCTGGATTATGAGGATTTCCGCGAGAGCGGGGATTTGCGGAATCTGAAATGAGTTGATTGCCTTCCCCCGTGGGGAAAGGTGCCCGAGGCCCCGACCGAGGGCGGATGAGGGGCGGGTTTGCCCTATTGCCCGTCAGTGGGAAATTCCCGGTAAGTTTACCCCGCATCAGTCAGCGGGCGGGGCCGCTGACAGCTTCCCCCTCTGGGGAAGCCATACTGACAAAAAATGCACGCCGTAAATTTCACGGCGTGCGTTTTTATTATTCTTTTTTATCCGGCGGGAACTCACCCTGCTTTTCGGCTTCCAGGCGGCTCAGGCGGGCTTCGAGCTCGGAGATGCGCTGGTTGACAATATCCGGCAGATCCTGCTGGTCCAGATCGTCCGCCGGGCAGCACTTGATATTGCCGACGCGGACGATCTCCGCGGGTACACCGACGGCAGTGGCGTTGGCGGGCAGGTTCTTCAGCACAACGCTGCCCGCGCCGACGCGGACGTTATCACCGATGTAGACCGGGCCCAGCACCTTCGCGCCCGCGCCGATCAGCACATTGTCGCCCAGCGTCGGATGGCGCTTGCCGGTGTCCTTGCCGGTACCGCCCAGGGTGACGCCGTGGTAGATCGTGCAGTTGTCGCCGATCTCCGTCGTCTCACCAAAGACGATGCCCATACCGTGGTCGATAAAGAGCTTGCGCCCGATCTTGGCGCCGGGATGGATCTCGATGCCGGTCAGGTGGCGCGCCAGCTGGCTGACAAAACGGGCCAGGAAGAAACACCGGTGGTTGTACAGAAAATGTGCGATCTTGTGCGTGACCAGCACATGAAAGCCGGGGTACAGGATGATGACCTCCGCCACATTGCGCGCGGCGGGGTCCTTATCGCGGATATTTTTTGCATCTTCCCAAAGGCCCATAGTTCGTTCCTCTTCCTATTTACCATACTTATTATAAATATACCACAAAGCCGGACAAAGTGCAATGCTGTACGCGCCGCGCACGGATTTTTGCGGATTTTGTCAAATCCTCCAAAAGTCAGCGCAAAAATCTATAAAATCCTTACTTTTGCAAAAAGCCCGTTTGCATTGACACCGCCGTCCCTGCATGGTACAATAAGTAAAACGTAGGTAAAGTAATAGGAAGGAGTGTGCCGGGATGATGCGTTTTATTTCTGTCTTTAAAAATCACGGCACAGTGTTCTTTCCCGTCGCTGCTTTGTGTGTGACTTTTTGACTTTTCCCTTTTTGGGAAAAGTTTTTTTTTGCAAAAATATCCCTGCGGGATGTTTTTGCATGGGGCTTTGTAGGGGCGAGCATTGCTCGCCCGCAGGCCGTTTGCCTCATGCGCGGCTTTCCCGCAGAAGCTCAACCACGCAAAGTTGACGGGCGAACAATGTTCGCCCCTACACTCTCAGCTATGACAAAGTTTCCTATTTTTAAGGAGGTTCCCACCATGCTGATCCGCAACGCAAAGGACAGCGCGGGCAAGGCCATTGAGGTCTGGCTGCGCGACGGAAAAATTGCCGCTGTCGGTCTGGGGCTGCTTGTCCCGGAAGGGGAGGAGGTGCTCGACGCAAAGGGCCGCACGGTCCTGCCCGCCTTCATCGACACCCACTGCCACTGGCGCACCCCCGGCTTTGAGTACAAGGAGGACATCTCCACCGGCTCCGCCGCGGCTGCCGCGGGCGGGTACACCTTCGTCAACCTGATGCCCAACACGAAGCCGGTCTGCTCCAGTGCCGGCCTCGCCCACGCCGTCGAGGCCGAGGCCGCCCGCGTCGGCCTGTGCGACGCAAACCAGACCGTCTCCATCACGAAGGATTTCGACGGCAAAACGCTGGATCATCTGCTGACCCTGCCCGAGGACATCAAGTTCATCACCGAGGACGGCAACGGCGTCATGAACAATGCCGTCATGGCCCGTGCGTTCGCGATTGCCACCGAGCGCGGCCTGACCATCATGTCCCACGCCGAGGATCGCGAGATCAGCCCCTGGGACTACCGCCTGGCCGAGAACATCGAGACCGTGCGCAACTGCCATCTGGCCGAGTACTACGGCACCCGGCTGCACATGTGCCACGTCTCCACCAGGGAATCCGTCGATGCCGTCCGCATGAGCCGGATGCGCGGTGCGCGGGTCAGCTGCGAGGTCACGCCGCACCACCTGTGGTTTGACGACAGCCGCCTGACCTACCGCGTCAACCCGCCCATCCGCAAGGCGGACGACGTGACCGCGCTGATCGACGCCATCAAGGACGGCACCGTGACCTGCATCGGCACCGACCACGCCCCCCACACCGCCGAGGAGAAGGAGAAGGGCGCTGCCGGTATGGTGGGTCTGGAAACGGCCTTCGGCGTCTGCTACACCAAGCTCTGCCGTGAGCAGCGTCTGCCGCTGGAAATGCTCAGCTTCCTGATGAGCGCCGGTCCCGCCGCCGTGCTGGGCCTGGCCGACCGCAAGGGCATGCTGGAGCCGGGCTACGACGCCGACATCGTGCTGGTGGACCTTGACCACATGTACGAGGTCCATGCCGACGAGCTGCACAGCAAGAGCAAGAACTGCCCCTACGACGGCGCACTGCTGTACGGAAAAGTGGTAACCACGATCAAAGGCGGGAAGGTTACGTTCCAGATTGAAGAATAACACCCCTTCACGCACAAAACACCCGTAGGGGCGCACTCTATATGCGCCCGTGCAAGGCTGCCGCTGGCACAGTCCCGCGGGCGGATATGGAATCCGCCCCTACGATTCCCAACATTATATAATAGAGCCGCAATTTATATACATCAAACGGAGGAATCAGCATGCTTACCAACATGGACAAGCTCTACGAGAGCGTCGCAGCAAACGGCCCGGTCTGCGTGGGCCTGGACACCGAGATCAGCTACCTGCCCACCACCGACACGGCCAAGACGGCAGGGGAGAACGTCGTTGCGTTCAACCGTGCGCTGATTGACGCCACCAAGGGCGTCGCGGGCTGCTACAAGGTGCAGATCGCCTATTATGAGTCCCTGGGCCTGGACGGCATGCGCGCCTACGCCGAAACGCTGAAGCTGGCCCGCGCCACCGGCCTGCCCGTCATTGCCGACATCAAGCGCGGCGACATTGCCAAGACCGCTGAAATGTACGCCAAGGCGCACTTTACCGGTGATTTCGAGGCCGACATCATCACGCTGGCCCCCTACATGGGCCTTGACTCCATCAGCCCGTATCTGCCGTACTGCGCCGAGCAGGGCAAGGGCGTGTTCGTGCTCTGCCGCACCTCCAACCCCGGCGCGAAGGACTTTGAGTACAAAAAGCTCGACGATGGCCGCCATGTGTACGACCTCGTCGGCGACAGCCTGACCGCCCTTGGCAAGGACTACATGGGCGAGCACGGCTATTCCAGCATCGGTCTGGTCATCGGCGGCACCCACACCGAGGAGGCCACCGCCATCCGCGCGGCCTACAAGGACACCTTCTTCCTGATCCCCGGCTACGGCGCACAGGGCGGCAAGGCGGCAGACATCGCGCAGTACCTGACCAAGGGCAACGGCGGCGTTGTCAACTCCAGCCGCGGCATCCTGCTGGCTTACAAGAAGCAGCCCGGCGTTGCCTTTGACGAGGCTGCCTACAACGAGTGCGTGCGTATGCGGGAGGATATTCAGGGTGAATGCAACAAGCTGTAATCTGACGGTCCTGCGTCAGGAAACCGTCGCAGAGGATATTATGCGCCTTACGGTCCAGTGGCAGGACCGCAGCCGCGAGCCCCACGCCGGGCAGTTTTACATGCTGCGCGCCTGGGCCGCGGACGCCACGCCGATTCTTTCCCGCCCCATCAGCGTTGACGACTTTGACAACCAGACCGGCGCACTGACCTTCCTGTATCAGGTCAAGGGCGAGGGCACCCACAAGCTGGCCGCGCTGAAAAAGGACGACACGCTGACCGTGACCGGCCCCTGCGGCAACGGCTTTGACACTGCCGCACTGGCCGGGCAGTACAAGCGCATTGCCGTGGTGGGCGGCGGCATCGGCACCGCGCCGCTGCTGCTGCTCTGCAAGGAGCTCTGCCGCGCGGGCGTGCGCCCTGACCTGTTCGTGGGCTTCCGCGACACGACCTACGGCATGGACCGCTTTGTGCCCTGGTGCCGCGACATCTACGCCGCAACCGACTCCGGCAAGGAGGGACACCACGGCCTGGTCACCGACCTGCTGGACGTGAGCAAGTACGACATTGTGCTGACCTGCGGCCCCATGGTCATGATGCGCGGCGTGGCTAAGCTCTGCGCCGCCGCTGGCGTGCCCTGCCTGGCCAGCCTTGAAAAGAAGATGGCCTGCGGTCTGGGCGCGTGCCTGGGCTGCACCTGCCATACAAAAATCGGCCCGGTCACCGTCTGCAAGGACGGCCCGGTCTTTAACGCACAGGAGGTGTTTGACTGATGGCAGACCTGCATGTTGATTTTCTCGGCAAGCGGCTGGCCGGGCCGGTCATCGCGGCCAGCGGCACCTTCGGCTTCGGCCCCGAGTACGCGGGCATTGAGGATCTGCGCGTGCTGGGCGGCATCTCCGGCAAGGGGCTGACCCTGAACGGCCAGCCCGGCAACGAGGGTGAGCGCCTCTACGAGACGCCGTCGGGCCTGATGAACTCCATCGGCCTGCAGAACCCCGGTGTGCAGCACTTTATCGACCACGAGCTGCCTGCCATGCGCCGGTGCGGCACCACCGTCTGGGCGAACCTCGGCGGCCACACGATTGAAGAAAACGTCGAGGGCGTGCAGATGCTCTGCGCCGCGGGCGTGGATTTTATTGAGCTGAACATCAGCTGCCCCAACGTCAAGCAGGGCGGTCTCGCGTTCGGCATCCGCGCGGCAGACGCCGGCGAGGTCGTCAGCGCGGTGCGCAAGGTCTGCACCGTGCCGCTCATCGTTAAATTGAGCCCGCAGGCCGAAAGCATCCCCGAGATGTGCAAGGCCGTTGAGGCTGCCGGCGCGGACGCCATCAGCCTGTGCAACACCTTCCAGGCATGCGCGATCGATCTGGAAAAGCGCCATCCCGTGTTCAACAACACGTTTGCGGGCCTGTCCGGCCCGGCGGTGCGTCCCATCGCCCTGCGCATGGTCTGGCAGGCCGTGGGGGCCGTCAGCATCCCCGTCGTGGGACTGGGCGGCATTCTGACGGGTAAGGACGCCCTGGAGTTTATCATGGCCGGTGCAGCGGCGGTACAAGTCGGCACCGCGAACTTCCTGGACCCGAAGGCCTGCACCCGCATCACGAACGAGATCGGCCAGTGGATGGACGCCCACGGCGTCAAGACGCTGGATGAGATCAGAGGGTGCGCACGGTAAATCACCGGCTGCCTTCCCCTCATCCGCCCGTTCACGGGCTATAACGGCAAGCCCGGCCCTCATCAGTCGGCGGGCGGGCCGCCGACAGCTTCCCCCGCGGGGGAAACCGCCCCACCATATACATTTTGCTTGCATTTTTATACAAAATATGCTACTATAAGTTGAATAACATACAGGAGGAACAAATTATGGCACGCGAAGCACTTGAAGTTTTAAAGGAATGTGAAGCATTTTTAGAGGGGCACTTCCTGCTTTCCTCCGGGCGCCACTCCGGCGCTTACTGCCAGATGGCATTTCTGCAGCAGTACCCCGACAAGGCCGCCGAGGTCATGGCCCCGGTTGCCGAGAAGCTCAAGGAGCTGAACATCGACGTCGTGGTCGGCCCCGCCATGGGCGGCATCGTCTACGCCTACGAGCTGGGCCGCCAGATGGGCAAGCGCGCCATCTTCACCGAGCGCGTCGACAACGTCATGACCCTCAAGCGCTTCAGGATCAACCCGGGTGAGCGCTGCATCATCGCCGAGGACGTCGTCACCACCGGTGTTTCCAGCCTCGAGACCAAGCGCGTCATCGAGGAAAACGGCGGCATCTGCGTGGGCATTGCCTGCGTCGTGGACCGCACCCGCGCCGAGGCCCCGTCCCCGATCCCCATCGTCGCCAGCGCCCTCAAGCTCGACCTGCCCAACTACGCCCCCGAGGAATGCCCCATCTGCAAGGAGGGCAAGCTCCCGCTGGTGCACCTGGGCAGCCGCAAAATGAAGGAAGCTGCGAAGCAAACCCTGTAAAAGATAGGAGATAGGAGATGGGTACAGTTTGCCTTTTCTCCTCTCTCCTCACTCCATATCTTAAATGTAAAGTGAGAGGCTACCAACTATGCAGGCATATCTGATATTGGCCAATGGCCGGGTGTTCCGCGGCGTCAGCGTAGGCTGCCCCGGTACCACCATCGGTGAGGTCGTCTTTGCAACCGGTATGGTCGGCTTTGAGGAAACCCTGACCGACCCCAGCTACTACGGCCAGATCATCACCCAGACCTATCCGCTCATCGGCAACTACGGCATGAACAGTGAGGATGTCGAGAGCACGAAGATTTGGGCCAGGGGCTACATTGTGCGCGAGGCGTGCAAGACCCCGTCCAACTTCCGCAGTGAGGAAACGCTGGATGCCTTCCTGAAAAAGAACGGCATCATCGGCATTGAGGGCATCGACACCCGCAGCCTGACCCGCACCCTGCGGGAGAGCGGCGTTATGAACGGCGCGATCACCACCGAGTTCGACCCCGACGCCGAGCCCGAGAAGAAAGCCGCGCTGCTGCCCGAGATCGCCGCCTACGCCGTTGTCGACGCCGTCAAGGCCGTCACCTGCCGCGAGGCCGTGACCTATGAGCCGACGGCTGCCGGTGCATGGGGTGACACGCCGCTGCACGTGGCGCTGCTCGACCTGGGCTGCAAGAACAACATTGTGCGCTGCCTGCAGAAGCGCGGCTGCCGCGTGACCGTGCTGCCCGGCACGACCACCGCCGCCGAGCTGGCCGCCCTCAACCCCGACGGTCTCATGCTCTCCAACGGCCCCGGCGACCCGGCAGAGAACGTGGAAATCATCGCGAACATCCGTGAAATGCTGAGCACCGGCATCCCGACCTTCGGCATCTGCCTGGGCCACCAGCTGACCGCCCTGGCCGCCGGTGCCAAGACCTGCAAGCTGAAATACGGCCACCGCGGTGCCAACCAGCCCGTCACCAGCCCGGCCAAGCAGCGCACCTTTATCACCAGCCAGAACCACGGCTACGCCGTTATGGCGGACACCCTGCCCGAATCCGTCGGCCAGATGAGCTACTTCAACGCCAACGACGGCACCTGTGAGGGCGTCGACTACTTGAAATGGAACTGCTTCACCGTGCAGTTCCACCCCGAGGCCAACGGCGGCCCCAAGGACACCGAATTTCTGTTTGACCAGTTCGTCAGCCGTATGCTGGCCGCGAAAGGAGTAATCAACAATGCCTAAAGACCCGCGTATCAAAAAGGTACTGGTCATCGGCTCCGGCCCCATCATCATCGGTCAGGCGGCAGAGTTTGACTACTCCGGCACGCAGGCCTGCCGTGCGCTGAAATCCGAGGGCGTCGAGACCGTCCTCGTCAACTCCAACCCCGCCACCATCATGACCGACCCCGACATTGCCGATCATGTTTACATTGAGCCGCTGACCGCCGAGGTCATCGAGCGCATCATCGAGAAGGAGAAGCCCGACGCCATCCTGCCGAACCTGGGCGGCCAGATGGGCCTGAACCTGTCGATGGAGCTGGCCCGCAACGGATTTTTGGACCGCAGCGGCGTCCGCCTGCTGGCCTGCAAGCCCGACACGATTGACCGCGCCGAGGACCGCCAGCTGTTCAAGGACACGATGGAGAAGCTGCACCAGCCCATCATCCCTTCTAAGGTTGTGGAAGATCTGGACGACGCGCTGGACTTTGCCGATAACTTTTTTACTTATTTCGCATACAACTTTGAGTTTCTTGGTTTGA
>ENA-OPTA01000685-OPTA01000685.1-human-gut-metagenome-genome-assembly--contig:-NODE-685-length-22439-cov-3.463858_pt1 | contig 22439 bp, 13 predicted proteins | sample MGYA00241813_ERZ501917 | MGnify/ENA primary metagenome ERZ501917 (study PRJEB25962, sample SAMEA2042408) | human gut metagenome | biome: human gut; feature: human-associated habitat; material: faeces...
AATAGCGGTGTATATGGAAAGATGTATCATCTTATCAATACATACGACCCTGTTGCAGGACAATTTGCCCTGCTGAACAATGCAGCAAGCCGCAATGCCTATCTACGTGAAGCGGAATACAGAAACACCGACTGGTTCGACCTTCTGTTTAGCAATGCATTGATGATGAATCACTCCGTCAGCATGTCCAGTGGTTCAGACAAATCCACCTCTTACGTATCATTAAGTGCCATGACAGATCCAGGATGGATGAAAGGTACGAATGTACAACGGTACACTGCAAACTTAAATACCACATACAACCTACACAAAACATTGTCGCTGACCGTCATTGCCAATGGTTCCTACCGTAAGCAGAAAGCTCCAGGCACAATCGGACAATCAAGGGATGCTGTCACAGGAGAAGTGTCTAGAGGATTCGACATCAATCCTTACTCCTATGCACTAAATACCTCAAGGACATTAGACCCCAATGAATACTACACGCGTAACTATGCAGACTTCAACATTTTTAATGAATTGAACACTAACAACATTACACTAAATGTCGTAGATCTAAAATTCCAAGGAGAATTAAAATGGAAGCCCATTATGGGACTGGAGTTTAGCGCTTTAGGAGCTGTAAAATACTCTTCATCCTCTCAAGAACATAAGATTACGGAACATTCCAATCAAGCAATGGCTTACCGAGCCATGGACGATGCGACCATGAGAGATAATAATCCATGGCTGTATACAGATCCCGACATAATCAATTCGCTTCCATTCAGTATCCTACCCAAAGGCGGTTTCTACAACAAAACTGATTACCGTATGTTCAGTTACGACTTCCGTCTGTCTGCATCCTGGAATAAAGTATTTGGAAACGACAACATCATCAATCTCTATGCCGGTATGGAAGCCAATGCACAAAACCGTTCAAATAATCTCTTCCAAGGATGGGGTATGCAATATGACAACGGAGAAATTCCTTATTTTGATTACAATGCCTTCAAAAAAATGCGGGAAGACAATTCGGACTATTATTCCTTGTCAAATACCAGAAGAAGAACTTTGGCTTACTTCGCCACAGGAACCTATTCTTATCAAGGACGTTATAGCCTTACTGGAACTTTCCGCTACGAAGGTTCCAACCGCTTAGGTAAAGCACGTTCAGCACGATGGCTACCAACTTGGAACATAGGCTTTGCATGGAATATGCACGAAGAAAAGTTCTTCGAAAAACTTCAGCCTACATTCTCTCATTTCACACTCAAATCATCATATAGTTTAACTGCTGACGCAGGTCCTGCTGACGTAACCAATTCATTTGTAAACATCAATAGTTATACCCCTTGGCGTCCAAGCGCTTCTGTTGGTGAATCCGGATTGCATATCGTTGAACTGGAAAATGGAGATTTAACTTATGAAAAAAAACATGAAATCAATGTCGGTGTGGACATGGGATTCTTCAATAATCGGATGAACATCGAATTCGCATGGTACAAACGTAACAACTATGACTTGATTGGGGCTGTGCTTACACAAGGTGTAGGAGGGGAGACTAGAAGAAATGCCAATCTAGCTTCTATGAAATCCCATGGATATGAAGTTAGCCTTTCCACTCAAAATATTGTAACAAAAAATTTCCAATGGAGCACCGATTTCATTTTCGGCTATAGCAAAACTAAAATTACGGACCTGAAATCACAGACTTATCTGTTCGACTTAGTGACAGGCTATGGTCAGCGTGAAGGATATGACTGGGGAAGCATTTTTTCCATCCCGTTTGCCGGACTAGATGAAGATGGATTCCCGACTTATTTGTGGAATGGCGAAATTATTGACAAGAGCAATTATGGTGCCATCAATTTTCAACAAATTCAGGATATCGATTTCCTAAAATATGAAGGACCTCGTGACCCAACTATCACAGGTAGCTTTGGAAATATATTTACCTATAAAGGGCTCAAATTGAATGTATTCATCACCTATTCGGCAGGCAATAAAGTTCGCCTAGACCCTCAATTCTCCAGTACTTACAATGATTTGGATGCCACACCAAAAGATTTCAAAAACCGTTGGATGTTACCTGGTGAAGAGAAAATCACCAATATCCCCGTCATACCGAGCGCACGCGACAATCAAAAATACAGCAATCTGAATTATGCCTATAATGCCTATAATTATTCAGACGTACGTATTGCCGACGGTGGATTCATCCGTATGAAAGAAATCTCATTAACATACGATTTTCCTAAATCCTTACTTGGAAGTCAAAATATTCTAAAAACACTTTCATTGAAAGTACAAGCCACCAACTTATTCCTGATTTATGCCGATGACAAATTAAACGGTCAAGACCCCGAATTCTTTAATTCAGGTGGTGTGGCTGCCCCCGTACCCAAGCAATTTACCTTTACCTTAAGAGCCGGTTTCTAACTTCAAATATTTATACAATTATGAAAATAAGACACTTATTACTCAATATGACATTGCTAATTGCGGCTTGTGAGATTTCCTCATGCGACGATTTCTTGGATACAATGCCCGACCAACGTACCGAACTGGACAACGTGGACAAAGTACGTGATATCCTGATTTCAGCTTATCCAGGACAATATCCAATGCTAATGTTTGAATTTATGTCGGATAACTATGATGATAATGGAGATACATACAGCAGCCCGATGAATCTGATAATAGAATCCTATTATTGGAAAGATGCGGTGGAATCCGACCAAGACTCCCCCAATGGTCTTTGGAATTCATGCTACAGTGCTATTGCTGCAGCCAATCAAGCACTTGAAGCTATAGAAGAACTAGGAGATACAGAAGAATACCAAGTGTATAAAGGAGAAGCCTTGCTATGTAGAGCTTATGGGCATTTCCTTCTGTCCAATATATTCTGCATGGGCTATAATTCACAAACTGCAGCATCCACACTTGGTATTCCTTATATTACTGCTCCCGAAAAAAAGGTAGGTGTAGAGTACGATAGAAAAACACTGCAACATGTATATGAAATGATTGATGCGGATATAGAAAAGGCACTTCCATTAATCAAGAATGCTGCATTTGACGTACCGCTTTATCACTTTAACCCGAAGGCCGCCTATGCCTTTGCTGCACGTTTCAATCTGTTTTATGGAAGAAATTATGATAAAGTTATCGAATATGCCAATGAAGTCCTCGGTGATTCTCCTCTTTCTGTATTACGAGATTTGAGCCAGTATGATAAATTCACGACTATGCAAGAATGGACTTACGGATATATCAACAAAGACGAACCGGCTAATTTGATGCTTTTACCCACAATCTCGAGGTATGGAAGAGCTTTTAACCAACGATATGCCATTACCCAAGCAATCATGCGTTCGCAATTGGTGTGGTCCTTATTTCCTGGAGGCAAACAACTGGAAGTGTATAATACAGTTTTTCAGTCTAATTATGTGAGCTACATTGTACCCAAAATGTCTGAACTTTTTGAAATCACAAATCAAATAGCCCAAACAGGTTTTCCCCACATTGTCGTTCCAGCCTTTACCACGGACGAAACTTTGTTATGTCGAGCAGAAGCTTATGTATTAAAAAAGGAATACGACAAAGCAGCCACCGACCTATCCTACTGGTACGTCAAGAAAGGTATTGAGGCACATAACTCTGACGAAATAGCCGACTTTTACAAAACAAGTTCACCAGAAACCAATGCCAAACCACTAAATACTGGAGTGAACTATGATGAAAAGCAGACCAACATGTTACATGCCGTATTACATGCACGCCGAGTGGAAAGTATCCATGAGGGAGGACGTTGGATGGATATCAAACGCTACGGCATATCCATCACACACAATATTTATGGAAGCGAGCCCATCGTACTAACATCGGATGACCCCCGAAAAGCCATTCAACTCCCAATTGACGTTCTAGCTGCCCCTGGCAACATAACCCCAAACCCTAGATAATCTACTATTTAAAAATTATGAATATGAAAAGACATTTTGTTATATATCTGTTATTTGCTTTTCTTATAGGAAGCATAAGCATTTCATGCTCAGAGGAGAAACTGAGTGAAATCAGCATCTTTGATGATACATTACAAAACGAACCTAACGAATTGGATAAATGGCTTGAAAAAAATTATCTCTATGCCTACAACCTTGACTTCAAATACCGAATGGAAGACATAGAGTCTAGCCTGAGTAATAATCTGGTCCCCATTGACTATCAGTTAGCCGTACAAATGGCTCGCATCATCAAACATGTTTGGTTTGAAGCATACGATGAAGTAGGTGGTATTAATTTCACTCGACAATATGCCCCTAAAATTATCCATCTTATCGGTTCACGCCAATGGAATCCAAACGGGACAGTGACTTTAGGATATGCAGAAGGAGGACTAAAAGTAACATTGGTGGGAGGTAACTGGCTAGATCCAAGTAATATTCCGTTCATGAACGAAATGTATTTCCAAACCATGCACCACGAATTTTCCCATATTCTGCACCAAACAAAAAACTATCCAGTAGAATACAATCAGTTAAGTGAAGGGCATTACTCCCCCTCCGGGTGGAACAATCGTACGAAAATTTCCCAATATGCCCCTTATGGCTTTGTAACTGCTTATGGAAGCAGCCAACCTACGGAAGACATCGCAGAAGTTACAGCATGCTACCTCACATGGTCGCAGGCACAATGGGATCAGTTGGAAGAAGGGACCAAGAAAGATGAAGACGGAAATCCTGTAAGTGGTGGATGGGAAATCATCCAACAAAAAATCACTATCATGAAAAACTATATGAAAGACAGTTTTGGTGTAGATATGGAGCAACTCAGGGATGCAATCAACCGAAGATGTGAAGAGATCCAGCACATGGATTTGAACGAGTTGCCAGAATAATTGAAAATACTTATAAAAACAATTTAGTATGAAAAGAATATTACCTTATATAACCTATTTCTTCATCCTATTTCTACAAGCCTGTACGAACGAAGTCGACAATTTATTTGACGTACCAGCACAACAACGGGTAAATGAAGAACTCAAAGCCTGCAAACAGTTATTGACCAGTTCTGAATACGGCTGGAGACTAGAATATTATCCTTCTGCCAACCAAGCATACGGTGGATATGTCATGATTCTGAAATTTACAGATGAAAGCGTAACTGTCTCATCCGAAATAACTGCAAGCCCCACAATGAGTGTGACCAGTCTATATTCATTAAAATCAGATATGGGACCTACCCTAAACTTTGATAGCTACAACCAAATTTTACATTACTTTTCCGATCCTGACAACAACGGAGGTGCCGGATTAGGCAAAGGATACGAAGGGGACTACGAGTTTATCATTCAGTCGCATTCTGAAGATGAAATTATCCTGAAAGGAAAAAAGACCAAAAATATCATGAGAATGATACGCATGGAGACAAACGGAGAAACCTACCTGACAGAGCTCCTCAATCTCCGTAACAGTATCACTTCCGTACAAGGTATTCTCGGTTACAAAGGACAAGTCAATGGACAGGAAATATCTATCACTATACCTTCTGAGCGTAAAATGTCAATCCAAGTAAACAATAATGAACTATTGAACGTAGCTTACATGTATACTCTTTCTGGAATTCAATTCTATCAACCAATAGAAATTGGGGGAAAAGAAGTTACTGGACTGGACTGGTCTAAAGATCATACGACTTTTACCTATGAAGGAAAGAATTTGGAAGAAGTTCCTGATCCGGTTTATCCGAAATATTTGAAATATTTAGGAAGCTATACCATGACCTATTATTATGGACCTATAGAAAGAAACATCCCCGTTAAACTAATTAATAAGACTTACAATGCAAGCAACAAACTTTACGAACTACAAGGATTACCATTCCCGTTGCAAATCAGTTATAATACAGAAAAAGACTGTATGGAAATCCTGGTCTATACCACAAACGAGTACTATGTAGCTGTATGGGAAATAACTGGATCTGGTACCCTGAGCTGGAGTAAAGGCCTTGGTCTTATCGGACAACTCAAGACAGGAACCGACAATGTGTATGAATTTGTTGACAACGGGGTATGGGGAAGCAACATCGCCCGTGGCCTCATCTTATGGAGTGCCTCCGGAGAATACAAAGGCTTTGGAGGAGATTCGCGCTTCCAATATATTGTATTGACAAAAACGAAAGAATAAACTACAATTAAAAATTTAGAATATGAAAAATGTATGCATTCTTTTCATGGGTATATTTTTTCTCTGTATCACAGGGTGTTCTGAGGATCAAAGTATATCACAGCAACTACAAGTTACAGAAACGCATGCCGATTTCGATTGCTTTGGAGGAACCGGAACCATCCAATTTAAATCTTCTGTTCCTATTACTGTATCTTCCAGCGATGAATGGTGCAAAGTTAGCCAAACAGGGGAAAGCATAACCCTAGAAGTAGCTCCCAATCTGAAAATCAACAGCCGCACTGCTATTGTCAGTTTGAAAACCACTACCGAAGAAACAATTGTACCTATTTCTCAGCTTGGAGATATCTTATACAATGACTTCTCGGATGTCAACGTATCTGCTGCTGGAGGAGAAACCACATTTCATGTAAAATCAAATCATGAAATTATCTTCGAGAATGTAGATACTTCATGGATTACTATCACTCAGGAAGGTGAAACCGTTACCATCAAAGCAGCTCCTCTCCCCAAAGGAGTACGAGAAAATGTGATACGGATAAAAGCAGGAGAACATCAAATGGAAATTGTCTTCAAGCAGGTCAATATCACAGGTCCGTATAATTGTTTCATCAATGGAGGAAAAACGGCCTATGGCACTTGTACAATTGAAACAACACAAGAAGAAAATGTATACCGTGTAACTCCCAAAGGAAGTTCATTCGATGCCCCCTACAAGATTCTTTACCGCAATGGGAAACTATCCATTCCTTTCGGACAATATCTAGGAGAATATTCCGGGAATTTACCTTTCGTCTATTTATGTGCTTACGATAAAACGGGAAAACTAAGTTGGGGTTCCGAGGTCTCTTACGAAGCGGATTTTACATTGGATGAAAATAACAGAGCTGTCCTGACCTTTAAAGACAACGGAAGTTGGAATGGACAACATATAGACGGTTTCTACTATGGTCTGTTCAATAATTTACTGGAGAAAGGAGGAACAACCACAGGAGCAGGTATAGCCGCAATTATAGATTTAGTATGGATTAGTCAATAAAAGAGAGATTCTTTTATCACAATTTAAGGCTGCCTATGGCAGCCTTTTTTTCACTAACGCGATTCTTTACATAAATATATCAATTATAGAAAAATGACATTCTCCCATAAATATTCATCACAATGTAGTAACTATATGAAAAAATTGATTTAAATAGCAATAAAACATGAACATTTTGAAAAAATCTCATTGAATATTTTACTCTTTCAGGAAAAAAGTTTAAATTAAACCCAAAATTTGGAAATAAATACTCACACAACACATGGCAAACAAATAAAATAATATCAAAACCTCATTCTGAATGATTAAAAACATAAAATAAACTATTCTTAATATGAAAATGAAATCATTACTAGGGATTGTGCTTTCCCTAAGCATTCTGCCTGCCTGTCAGAATGACGAAACAAGTATCATCCAAAACGAAGTGAACAAGTATGGAATCACTTTCACTTCCATCATAGATGATTCCAATGCTTCACGAGCCTACGACGGAACATGGGAAACAAACGATGTAATCGGGCTTTTCATGCTTTCACACGAAGGACAGAGTATGGTGAGTGGAAATGTGCCATATATTACGAAAAGTGGGAACGGTTATTTTACCGGACTGAACACTTCCATGAACTATCCGGAAGATGGAAGTGCAGTTGATTTCATTGCATATTATCCTTATAATGAACAAGTCAGTGACTATAAAGCATATCCTGTAGATTTAAGTAACCAAACTACACAAAACACCATCGACCTGATGACGGCTACAAACCTGACGGGACGCGACCAAACTTCTCCACAAGGCAACCTTCAGTTCAAACACTTACTGGCCAAAATGGTGCTGAACCTGAAATCTACAACCGGCAGTTCATTAAAAGGTATAAAAGCATCTATTAATGGGCTGAAAGTAAAAGGTACAGCCAATCTTTCCAGCGGTATCATTACGGCCACCAATGAAACTGCTACCATCTCTTTCTATATGAACGAAAACGGTACGCAAGCTGAAGCAATCCTACTTCCGCAACCCCTGACCGGGAAATTAAAAATTCAGTTGGAACTGAACGGACAGACTAAAGATATTGAAACAACGGTTACGGGAAACATCGAACAAGGAGCCAAATATATTTGCAATGTCAATATAAATTATAAAGGGGGAGAAATCACAACCGATCCTCAGGCAAAATATACAAGATGGACAGAGACCCCCCTGATTACAGAATCACAATTAGCCAAATCAAATCTCAAATATATCACCCATTACACAGGAGAGACTTATACAAACAGCACGCTCAACGGCATCAAAATCCGTAACTACAGCATGTTGTATGACACAGACTTAAAGATTGCATACTGGGTAGCCTATCCTTTGTGCAACTGGTACATAAACGGAAGCGGGAAACGTACCGATGCATGGGACTATGACCCCCAAGTGCCTGCATCACAACAAGCCAACTTGGCCAGTTCATATCCTGCCAACGATTACGACCGGGGCCACCAGCTTCCAAGCGGTGACCGTCTGCGTTCAAACGCCATAAACGCACAAACGTTTTACTACACCAACATGACTCCCCAAACAGGCAAAAAACTGAATCAGGCTATTTGGGCCGATTTGGAGGATGCAGTCAGAGGATGGAGCAGCGGTACAGATACATTGTACGTAGTGACCGGAGCCATGCCTACCACCTCCACCGACCGGACCATCCAATATACCACCGACCGTGACGGAAAAAAAATAGCCGTACCTAAATATTATTTCAAGGTGCTCGCGCGAAAAGTAAACGGACAATACCAGACTGTAGGTTATAAACTGAACAACGTTTCATACAATGACCGAGACTTTAACATCGGACTCGTATCTGTCAAGGAACTGGAAGAAATGACCGGATTCACATTCTTCCCCGACCAACCGGAGATTACAGAAAGCATCAAGAGCCAGAAAACACCTTGGCAATAGAATATAAACACATCCTCAAAAATAAAGTAGTATGAAAATCTCGAATTTATTGTACATGGGGGCACTGTCAACCCTAGCTCTAGTGAGCTGTACAAACAACGACGACAACAGCGAATGGTACGGAAGTGAAGGCATCGTATTCACCTCTGCCATCCAGTCAAGAGTGTCAGGTAACGCTTGGAACGCCAACGACGAAGTAGGTATCTACATGATGAATGCGGGAAGCGGTATTGAAACGGCAACGGCACAAAACAAAAAGTACATTGCACAAACCAACGGTACGCTGACAGCAGCTTCGGGCAATGGCATCTACCTTCCGGAAAGTGGAAGTGTAGACTTCATTGCATACTATCCTTATACCACGAGCGTAAGTGGTAACAAAATCGCAGTCAATGTTTCAGACCAAAGCAAACCGGCTGCCATCGATTTGATTTATTCAAACGGCACCAAAGGCATTGAAGCAACCACTGCTACCACAATCAGTCTCGCATTTACTCACCAATTGACTAAATTGACTCTGAACGTAACGAAAGACGCCACAGTGGAAACACTCAGCGGACTGAACGTGACCATGAAGGGTATTAGCACAGAAGGTGAATTCAATCTGGCCGACGGAACACTGACTGCCACAACTGGCACCAATAACAAAGAGGTAGCCATGAACGTAAATGCAGAAGGTACAACCGCCACTGCCATCATCCTTCCGACAGCCTCAGCCAGTGACCAGACTGCCATCAACCTGACTTTCAGCCTTAACGGGCAATCATTTACGTATACCATTGACAACACGGCTATCTTTGAAAAAGGAACAAACGTCACCTTCAATGCCAACCTGTCTATCAATAACGGCAAGCCGGTAGTAACTGTAGGCAATGCCACAATCACAAATTGGACTGAAAAACCGGGTGGAGATATTAATGTTAACTTTGACGGCGAAACTCAGCCTCAACCGGGAGAAGAAGCTGTCGTATTGAATGAATCATTTGCTACGAGCCAAGGAGCTTTCACAATTGAAGACAAACAACTTCCGGAAGGAGGGTCTTATGTTTGGAAACATGATGCAGGAACAGCCACAGGAGGAAAGCCTTATTACTATATGAAAGCTAGTGCATTTATCAATAAAACAAACCAAGCATCAGAAAGCTGGCTGATTTCTCCAGAAGTAGATTTGTCTACCGCTACTACTGCCACCCTGAATTTCATGCACATCATTAACTTTGCAGGTGACATGCAAACCCAACAGACTTTATGGGTGACTGAAACATCTGCTGAAAACTGGCAACAAGTAACGATTCCAAACTATCCAACAGGAAAAGATTGGAATGAAGTATCTTCAGGAAATATTGACTTATCTACTTATGCAGGCAAAAAAATCAAGTTTGCCTTCAAGTATGTAAGTACAACTTCGGCCGCAGCTACATGGGAAGTTTATGACGTGAAAGTCATTGCCAACGGAGAAGGTGGTGGAACAGTTACACCAGAACCCGATCCGGAGCCAGGAACGGAAACTGGAAATGCGGACTTATTTATTTCTGAATATGTAGAAGGGTCAAGCAACAACAAATACATTGAAATCTACAACCCGACCAACGAAACAATCGATTTGTCTGCTTATGCAATTGATCTAAATACGAATGGAGGAGCATCTTGGAGTAAAGATGGTACAGGATATTCGAACTATAGCGAACTATCTGGAACCATTGCTGCAAAATCAACTATAGTCTACAAAAATAGTAACGCTGAAATTTACTCAGGACAAGCAACAGTTTGTAGTGCCATCAATTTCAATGGGAATGATCCAGTTGGTTTATTTAAAAATGGAGTTCTTATTGACATTATAGGAACATTTAATGGCGGTAGCGCTGATTTTGCTAAAGATGTGACTTTACGTAGAAAGTCTAACGTGACAGCACCTTCTTCTACGTATGATGCATCCCAATGGGAAACTCTTTCCAAAGATGATGTGAGTGGATTAGGAAGTCACACTATGGACTAATATTCTCATTTTGAATCCCTCTAAAAAGAGAACATGAAAAAGCTCTATAAAACTTTTTCATGTTCTCTTTCAACCCTTATAAATAACACTAAACTAACAATTATTTTTTATGAAACACAAATTACTGTTCTTCATGGCATTCTTCCTTCCTTACCTTGCCTTTGCACAAGGAAATGTGAACGTGAAAGGAAGTGTAATCGGAGCAGTAAGCAATGACCCCGTTCCCGGAGTCATCGTGACGGTAAAAGGACAAAACCGTCAAGTTAGAACCGACGCGGATGGAAACTTTACCATCCGGGACATCAAGCCGGGAAAATACGTCATTCAGCTTAACTCCGTAATGATTACGCCCAAGAGTGTATCCATTGAAGTAGAAGACTTAGGCGTAACTGAACTAAAACCTATCCGAGTAACTGAACTGAACGCCAACGAAGATGTATCCATGATTGGTATCATTGATGCAGGCATGGTAGACGATGATGTAGAGACTTCCGGCCAGGATGTCAGTTCTACCGTTATTTTATCTAACGATATTTTCCTGAACAAGGCGGCTTATCAACTGTCACCAGCCCGTTTTTCTCCACGCGGCTACAACAGCACACAGGAAGTGAAATACATCAACGGGGTAGAATTCAACGACCAAAACCGAGGTGTCTTCAACTACGCATCAGTAGGAGCGTTGAATGATATGACCCGCAACGGAGACGTAACAAACTTCACCGCACCTTCTTCTTTTACTTTTGGAGAACTGGGAGGTACTGAAAACATCAACATGCGGGCTAGTACTTACACCCCAGGCGGAAAGTTAACTTTAAGCTACACGAACCGAAATTATTATCTCCGGGGTATGTTTACCTATTCTACCGGATTAAAAGACAACGGATGGGCGTTCACGACTTCCATCGGTGGACGTTATTCCAATGAAGGTAATATCGATGGTACATTCTACAAAAATGTTTCTTTTGCTTTTTCTGCCGAAAAGCAATGGCTGGGTGGAAAACACAGTCTGTCTATGGTAGCTTTCGTTTCACCGGTACAACGCGGACAGCAAGGAAGTTCCTACCGTGAAGTATATGAACTGACAGGAAACTACCTTTATAACCCGAACTGGGGATATCAGAACGGAAAGAAAAGGAATGCCAAGGTGGTAACAGCCTTCGACCCAACAGCTATTATTTCACACATTTGGAAAATCAACGACAACATGACGCTGACCACAGGCGTAGGCGCACACTATGCTCGTTATGGAAATACAGCACTGAACTGGTACAACGCACCTGACCCTCGTCCGGATTACTACCGCTATCTGCCGTCGTACTTTGACAATGAAGCTACTCAACTAAGATACAAAGAACTATGGCGCACGAACCAGACAGACTTCACACAAATCAACTGGAATGACCTTTATCTGGCCAATGCCAACAATATCCGCAATGGCAATGGAGCTGCTGTCTATATGGTAGAAGAACGCCGTAGTGATTTACTGGAAACTTCATTCAACTCTACCCTTAACGCACACATGAGCCGACACTTTGACATTACAGTTGGAGTCGGTGCAAGATATACCCAGTCTCGCCAGTTCAAAACAGTAAATGACTTGCTGGGAGCCGAATACGTACTGGACATCGACAAGTTTGCAGAACAGGATTTCTCCGGAGACCCGGATAAAATACAAAATGACTTGAACCGTCCACAAAGAAAGGTGTATGAGGATGGCATCTTCGGTTACAACTACAACCTGAACATTTACTCATTGAACGCATGGGTAGTCAACCAGTATCATTCACGTTATTGGGACTACTATTATGGTATGAAACTGACTTATACCAGTTTCCAGCGTGACGGTAAAATGCGCAACGGACGTTATCCCGACAGTTCCTTCGGAAAAGGTGCACGCCATCAATTTACTGACTTGACGGTGAAGGGAGGATTGACCTACAAGTTCAACGGACGCCACATGATCAGTGCCAATATCAGCTATGGAAGCGATGCTCCTCTACCTAACGAGGCCTACGTATCACCACGTATCACCGACCGTACAATCGATAATATGAAGAGCGGACGTATTCTCTCTGCTGATATCAACTACATCTTCTCTACTCCTCACCTGGCCGGACGTATCGGAGTATTCCAAACCAATTTCTACGACCAGATGGAACGTAGCAGCTACTATGATGGCATTGAAGGAACATTCATCAACCACGTGCTTTATGGAGTGAATCGGATTCACAGAGGAGTTGAACTGGGAGCTACCTATAAAGTAGATGACCACTGGAGCTTTGACTTGGCCGGTACCGTAGGTGAATATTACTATAGCAATAATCCGGACGGTATAAAGAATTCAGAAAATGGAAAAATCGTAGAACAAGAAAAAGTGTACATGAAAGATGTATACGTGGGTGGAGTTCCACAAATAGCCGGAACATTCGGAATTCGTTACTTCATCAACTATTGGTTCCTGGGAGCCAACCTGAACGGATTTGCACGCAATTACATTGAAGCAGCTCCACTTCGCCGCTTGGCGTCAAGTTATACTTCTGTCACACCGTATAACCAATATTACGATGCTTTTAAACAACTGACTACACAAGAGCGTTTCCCAGCAGCCTATACACTGGATTTATCTGTAGGAAAAATCTTTTATCTGCCTGGAAAACAGTCTATCAACTTTAATCTTTCTCTAAACAACGTATTGAATAAAAAAGACATTTGTACTGGAGGATATGAACAAGGCCGTTTCGACCTTGAACATCCGGAACGCTTTGGAGGAAAATACTATTACATGCAGGGAATCAACTGCTTCTTGAATGTCAGCTACCGTTTTTAATCAATAACTTACATAAAACTCAGAATATATGAAACTCTTAAAAAATATCAGTCTGCCACTCATTGCTTCACTCGCTCTTTTTGCCTGTGAACGAGACTACGACGCTCCTCTCCTGACAGAACCTGAATATACAGGCCCGTCAGCTAATATTACGATTTCCGAACTTCGCACACAAACGGCTGCGGCTACTGAAGACACTCCGGTCATCATTTCGCAAGACCAGGTACTGAAAGCGGTAATCACCGGAAACGATGAATCGGGAAACATCTTCAAGAAAATCTACCTACAGGATGAAACGGGTGCCATTGAAATGGAAGTAGACCAAAGCAGTGTATACAATTACTACCCGGTAGGTCAGACAGTTTATGTAGACCTGAACGGACTGAGCATCTCCGTATATGGTGACGAACAGCAATTGGGTCACCCGCAAGGTTATTTATATCGAACTCCATGGGAAGATTTTGAGAAACACGTAAGTAAAGACGGATGGGCTAATCCCGAAAATGCAAAACCTCTTGTAATTGATGACATCAGCACCATCAATACAAACCCTGATGCATACAAATTCAAACTGATTCAATTTACTGGAGTAACTTTCCAAAACGGAGGAACTGGAATCTTCGCTCCTGAAAGCGGTTATGGTGAAGAAAACATTACCGACAGCCATGGAAATACACTCATGATTCGTACCAGCAACTATGCCAGCTTTGCAGGCAACAAACTGCCAACAGGAAAAGGTAACGTAACAGGTATTTTAGGACGATTCAGAGGTACATGGCAACTCACGCTACGCACTGCCAGCGATGTCAGCGACTTTACTGGAAGCAGTGAAGAAAGTGGCAATGAAGGAGGAGAACAAACACCCAGCAGCGAAAAAATGCTATTCCAGGAATCTTTTGGAACTCCTGAAAAGAACGGAAACTACTGGCCTTACCTCAGCGATTATACAGGTTTTGACAATCCTGCCAGTATGTTTGAGAATACTTCGGAAGAAAAAGCCTCTGTTCGTATCGTCAGCAACCTTACCAATGTTTGGTTCCCAGGAAATAAGGACGTAGCTATTGCCATTAAAGGTATCAATGCACAAGGCAATACTTCTGCAACATTAGAATACCAAGTGGGTGCCAACGTATATAATGCTGGTGAGAAACAGGATTTGAACACACTGAAAGTCAAATGCAACGGACAAGAGCTGAGTATCCCGAGCAAAGAAGTTACAGGCGATGCCAAGCAAGGAAATACTCCTTTCAAAATGACTATCGAAAATGTCACAGTATCCGACAATACAACCTTGGAATTCTATTGCACAACTACCGACAACGCCTATGGATTGCGCTTATACAGTGTAAAACTCTATGTTCCAGGTAGCAGCACCTCCGGCAACGATGAAGGAACCACCATTGAACCCACACCCGAGAATTAATACCAAACAACAGAAGTTATGAATAAACGATTACTCATTTTCACTTTGTTCATCGCTTGTGTGTATACTCTCCGTCTGTCTGCACAAGACAGACTGGGAGTATATGCAGCCGCATTCTATAACTTGGAAAATCTTTGGGACACAATTGACGACCCCAACAATAAAGGTGACGATGATTTCACACCTGAAGGAAAATATGAATGGACTCAGTCCAAGTATGAACAAAAATTACAGAACATTGCCAAAGTGATTTCTCAGCTAGGAAAGGATTATTGCCCGGCTGGTCCTGCCATTATCGGCATTGCAGAAGTAGAAAACCGAAAGGTACTGGAAGACTTGACCCAAACAACTCCTATCGATGGAATGGGATATGAAATCGTACACTTTGAATCACCCGACCACAGAGGTATTGACGTAGCAGCATTATACAATCCAAAATTATTTAAGCTGATTGACGCACGTACTTATCCTTTCCACAAACCGGATATGCCCAACTACAAGACCCGTGATATCTTGTTGGTAAGCGGCATCTTGGCAGGAGAACCCTTCCACCTGATTGTCAATCACTGGCCTTCACGCTACGGCGGCGCTGCATCCTCTCCGCTAAGAGAATTTGCTGCCAGCATTGTGAAGCATATCGGCGATTCCATCCATGCACAGAATCCGGAAGCCAAGGTGCTGATTGTGGGCGACTTGAACGATGACCCGTATAACAAAAGCTGTAGTGAGGTACTGGGTGCCAAAAAAGATATCAAGAAAGTAAAAGCTAACGGATATTACAATGCTACATGGAAACTCTACGACCAAGGTGTCGGCTCTCTTTGCTATCAGAATCAGTGGAATCTGTTCGACCAGCAGATTATATCCGGCAACCTTATTGGAAAAGACCGTACTACGCTGAAGTTCTGGAAAAGCGAAGTATTCAACCGTCCTTTCCTTATCCAACAGGAAGGAAAATACAAAGGCTATCCACTCCGAACCTTCTCTGGTACAACTTTCCAAAACGGTTTCAGTGACCATCTTCCTACCCTGACTTACTTTGTCAAGATAATGAAATAAAATATTTACCATAAAAAAGCCGTTCCAGACTTACCACTGGAGCGGCTTTTTTATTTTAGTAAAACTTCCTTTTAAAACGACTTCCAAACGGACTACGAAAACTCTCTTACTACCCTGCAGTAATTACTTCACAAACAACAATCCCTCCACTGCCTTACAATAAAATCTCTTCCAAATCATCCGGCACATACACCTTCCCGCTAAACTGTGAAGCAGCTTCTGCCGTATAACGCTCTTTTCGAGTTGCAAGCGTTTTATCCTCCGTATGATATAACAGCAGTTTTTTCACGTCCAGTTGGGCTGCCAACCGTCCGGCATCAAGTGCCGTGCTGTGATGTTTCTCGTAAGGCTTGAAACGCTCCCGGTCCTCATACAAACAGAAGGCCTCACACAACAACCAGTCGGCTTCTTCGACATAATGCCGGTTACATTCATTATAGGGTTCGTCGCCCAAGCAGACCAGCGACTGTCCGTCGGGCAGACAAGTCCGGAAACCAAACTGCTTTTCTTTTGTAGAAGCAATATCAAAGCATTCTACCTCCAGACCAATGGCTTGAAATTTTCCTCCATTCTCTACTTCACACAACAGAATGTCCTCTCCCAAACGGGCAACAATCTTTTTCGGTAAAGTCATCCGGCAAATCCAGTCGAGTACCTTCACCACCTTGTCATGGCCGTACACACGTAATTTTCCTTCGTACTCTCCTTTCTGCATGGCCTGTGCCACCACACGAATCATCCAAATCACTCCTAAAATATGATCGGTATGGGCATGTGTTACAAAAATCTCATGAATCCCATTCAAAGGTATGTGGGCTTTCTGAAGCTGCAGCAAGATACCGTTGCCTCCCCCGGCATCGACCAAAAAATATTTCTCTCCACGGCTAAGCCCAAAACACGTATTATAACAGTTCACAACAGCGGCATTTCCCGTACCAAGCATGATTAGTTTCATTGAATCTTTCATAATTATTTCCTCTTTTAATAGCTAATGCAAAGGTACAATTTTTCTCTTTTAATTTTTTAACACATAAGGAAAATTACCATTATCCCCTACCGCTCACGTAACGCTATCCCCGACGAATCTACCAAACATAAAATACAATAAGTAACCCATTCCCATTACTTCATGCCTACAACCTAAATTCTTGAATATTCGCCATTTCAGGTCTAGCACAATTTTAAAAAGATACGAAAGAAAAATCACCCTGAATACATATTGTATGAGATACAAAAACAAAGAATCATGATATTGTATAAAAGAAGATATTCATTCTACTGAACAATAAGATTTTACAAGATAAAATTTCCTATTGCATAATTCAATCAAAAAGACGTTCTTTGCAAAGTAGACAGAAAAATGCTTATGGAATACACAAGACAACTGGCCAACAATCATATCTCAGTAGATTGCGTAGTCATCGGATTCGACGGAGAGAAATTAAAAGTGCTTCTCGTCAAACGTATGGGAGAAGAAAGCGGAGAGGTTTTCCACGACATGAAGCTTCCGGGAAGCCTTATCTATATGGATGAAGATTTAGACGATGCAGCCAAGCGAGTCCTACAGGATTTGACCGGTCTCAAAAATGTAAATCTGATGCAATTCAAGGCATTCGGGTCCAAAGACCGTACCAAGAACCCGAAAGATGTACATTGGCTGGAAAGAGCAGAAAAAGCCAAAGTAGAACGAATTGTCACCATAGCCTATCTTGCTTTAGTAAAAATAGACAAGGCATTAAATAAAAATTTGGATGAATACAAAGCTGAATGGGTAGCGCTCGAAGAGGTAAAAGATCTGGCGTTTGACCACAACCTGATAATCGCAGAAGCCATGAGGTTCATCCGTCAGCACATAGAATTCAATCCATCGTGCATTTTTGAGCTGCTGCCAAGAAAATTCACAGCCTTGCAATTACGTATGCTCTACGAAGTGGTATACGGAAAACAACTGGATGTGCGCAATTTCCACAAAAAGATTTCCATGATGGAATACATCGTACCTTTGGAGGAATATGAACAAGGAGTATCTCATCGTGCCGCACGGTATTACCGTTTTGACCGGAAAATCTACAACAAGACAAGAAGATAATCAAAAAACAATATAAACATGTATTTATTAGGTTATGACATAGGAAGCTCGTCGGTCAAGGCGAGTCTGGTCAACGTAGAAACTGGAAAATGTGCAGCATCCGCCTTTTTCCCAAAAACAGAAGCCCCCATCCTCGCCGTGAAACAAGGATGGGCTGAACAAGACCCGCAAAGCTGGTGGGAAAATCTGAAACTGTCCACGCAAGCTGTACTGGCCACTTCAGGAGCCAAATCAGAAGAAATCAAAGCCATCGGTATTTCTTACCAGATGCATGGACTGGTTTGTGTGGACAAGAACCAACAAGTGCTCCGCCCTTCTATCATCTGGTGTGACTCCAGAGCTGTACCTTACGGACAGAAAGCCTTTCAGGAGTTAGGAGAAGCACAGTGCCTTTCTCACCTACTCAACTCACCAGGTAATTTCACGGCCTCCAAACTGGCATGGGTCAAAGAAAACGAACCCGACGTATATGCAAAAATCTATAAAGTAATGCTTCCGGGCGACTACATCGCCATGCGCCTGACCGGAGAAATTTGTACCACTGTCTCTGGATTGTCGGAAGGAATGTTCTGGGATTTTAAGGAAAACAAGGTAGCCGATTTCTTGCTGAATTATTACGGTATTGATGCTTCCCTTTTGGCCGATGTCCGCCCGACCTTCTCCGAACAAGGAAAACTGACCGAAAAGGTAGCAGCTGAACTGGGACTGAAAGCAGGCACTCCCGTAACCTACCGTGCGGGAGACCAGCCCAACAATGCCCTGTCACTGAACGTGTTTAACCCGGGAGAGATTGCTTCTACCGCCGGCACATCCGGAGTGGTATATGGTGTGAACGGCAGCGTGAACTACGATCCACAATCACGTGTCAATACCTTTGCACACGTCAATCACACCGCTTCACAAACCCGTCTGGGCGTCCTGCTCTGCATCAACGGCACAGGCATCCTGAACTCCTGGATGAAGCGTACGCTCGCTTCCGACCTGAGCTATGCAGAAATGAATGAAGTGGCTGCACAAGCTCCTATCGGTGCAGACGGTATCAGTATCCTTCCGTTTGGAAACGGTGCAGAACGCATGTTGCAGAATCAGGAAACAGGCTGTTCCATCCAAGGTATCAACTTCAACCTGCACAACCGCAGCCACCTGCTGCGTGCTGCACAAGAAGGAATTGTGTTCTCCTTCCGTTATGGCATCGATATCATGAAAGGCATGGGAATGGATGTGAAAAAGATTCACGCAGGACATGCGAATATGTTCCTGAGCCCGCTCTTCCGTGACACCTTGGCCGGAGTAACCGGAGCGACAATTGAACTGTATGACACCGACGGCTCTGTAGGTGCCGCAAAAGGAGCCGGAATGGGAGCCGGTATCTACCACGACCACGTAGAAGCGTTTGCCACACTCGACAAACTGGCTGTCATTGAACCGAAGGCTGCCGACGAAACCGCATACGCCGACGCATACGCACGTTGGAAAGAATATCTCGAAAAATCTACAAGAAAATAAATTATTCATTAACTTTTAAACGAAAATATTATGGCAACAAAAGAGTACTTTCCGGGTATCGGAAAAATCAAATTTGAAGGTGTAGAAAGCAAAAACCCGATGGCTTTCCGTTATTATGATGCAAACAAAATCATCATGGGCAAACCGATGAAAGAATGGTTGAAATTCGCTATGGCATGGTGGCACACATTGTGCGCTGAAGGTGGCGACCAGTTCGGTGGCGGAACAAAGAGCTTCCCATGGAAAGGAAATCCTGACAAAGTACAGGCTGCAAAAGATAAAGTAGATGCAGGTTTTGAATTCATGCAGAAAATCGGTATCGAATACTACTGCTTCCACGATGTAGACTTGTGCGACGAAGCAGCTACTATCGAAGAATACGAAGCTAACCTGAAAGAAGTAGTAGCTTACCTGAAACAGAAACAGGCTGAAACTGGTATCAAACTATTGTGGGGTACTGCTAACGTATTCGGTCATGCACGTTATATGAACGGTGCAGCTACTAACCCTGACTTTGATGTAGTAGCTCGTGCTGCCGTACAGATTAAGAACGCCATCGATGCTACTATCGAACTGGGCGGTACAAACTACGTATTCTGGGGTGGCCGTGAAGGTTACATGTCACTGCTGAACACTGACCAGAAACGTGAAAAAGAACACCTGGCTCAGATGTTGAAACTGGCTCGTGACTATGCACGCAGCAAAGGTTTCCAGGGTACTTTCCTGATTGAACCGAAACCGATGGAACCAAGCAAGCACCAGTACGACGTAGATACTGAAACTGTTATCGGCTTCCTGAAAGCACACGGTCTGGACAAAGACTTCAAAGTAAATATCGAAGTAAACCACGCTACTCTGGCTGGTCACACATTTGAACACGAACTGGCAGTAGCTGTAGACAACAACATGCTGGGCTCTATCGATGCTAACCGTGGTGACTACCAGAACGGATGGGATACTGACCAGTTCCCTATCGACAATTATGAACTGATTCAGGCTATGATGCAGATTATCCGTGGTGGTGGTTTGGGCAACGGTGGTACAAACTTCGATGCGAAGACTCGTCGTAACTCTACTGACCTGGAAGACATCTTCATCGCACACATCGCCGGAATGGATGCCATGGCACGTGCACTGGAAAATGCAGCCCGTCTGCTTGAAGAATCTCCTTACAAAAAGATGGTTGCCGACCGTTACGCTTCATTCGACAACGGAAAAGGAAAAGAATTTGAAGAAGGCAAGCTGACTATGGAAGATCTGGTGGCATACGCAAAGACTGCCGGCGAACCTAAACAGACCAGCGGAAAACAAGAATTGTACGAAGCTATTGTAAACATGTATTGCTAATGAGCTAAGATTTTAGCGCTCAGCCGGCATGCCCGTCGGTGAAGTTTATCTTCCCCGACCGGGTATGCCGGTTTTGTTTTTCCTAAAAACTCTTCATTATGAATTACACAGAAAAAGGAAGCAGAACCTATCTGTTCTCCATCGTACTTGTAGCTGTTCTCGGAGGGCTACTGTTCGGTTATGATACGGCTGTCATTTCTGGAGCAGAAAAAGGTCTCCAGGCTTTCTTCATGGGAGCAGACGATTTCATCTATACCGATACCTGGCACGGCATCACTTCCTCAAGTGCTCTATTGGGCTGTATTCTCGGCAGTGCGCTTTCCGGCTATTTTGCATCCCGTTTTGGGAGAAAGCTGTCCTTGCTGGCTGCAGGAGTGATGTTTTTCCTGTCCGCCTTGGGCTCATACTATCCGGAATTTCTTATATTTCCCTACGGAGACCCTTCCTACTCTTTGTTGATAGCATTCAACTTTTATCGTGTAGTTGGAGGAATCGGTGTAGGATTGGCTTCGGCCATCTGCCCGATGTATATTGCCGAAATTGCACCAAGTAACATCCGAGGAACATTAGTTTCCTGGAACCAGTTTGCCATCATCTTCGGCCAGTTGGTAGTCTATTTCGTCAACTTCCTCATCTTAGGCGACCATCTGAACCCGGTAGTAGAAATCGTAGACGGCGTGAACCGCATCATGAATCCAGAGGCTGCAGCCTGGAGTATTGAAACCGGATGGCGACTGATGTTTGTCAGTGAGGCCGTTCCTGCCGGATTGTTTACCCTTTTAGTTTTGTTCGTTCCGGAAACTCCCCGCTACCTGGCCATGACCGGTCGTGACGAAAAAGCCCTGTTTGTATTAAGCCGTATCAACGGTCTGTCACAGGGAAAAGAAATCCTACAGGAAATCAAGGCTACTGCCCATGAAAAGACAGAAAAACTGTTCACTTACGGCTGGATGGTTATCTTTATCGGTATCATGCTGAGTGTATTCCAGCAGGCAGTGGGTATCAACGCCGTACTTTATTTTGCACCACGTATTTTCG
>ENA-OPTA01000703-OPTA01000703.1-human-gut-metagenome-genome-assembly--contig:-NODE-703-length-22185-cov-4.500136_pt1 | contig 22185 bp, 11 predicted proteins | sample MGYA00241813_ERZ501917 | MGnify/ENA primary metagenome ERZ501917 (study PRJEB25962, sample SAMEA2042408) | human gut metagenome | biome: human gut; feature: human-associated habitat; material: faeces...
GGCCCAGCCGTGCAGCGGCTCGCTGTGGTGTTTGCCGTCTTCATCATCCCATTCGGCGGTGATGTCGAGCCAACGCTTGCGCACAGCTTGGTATCCGTCGAAGCTCAGGCAGCCCTCGTAGAACGAGGCGGTTTTGTCGCTGGTGGGTTTGTAGCTCGGGTTGATGATCACGTGGAAGGGGAATTCCGCGATTTCGCGCGGATCATCCTCGTCGTCGCGCACGTGGTCTTCGACCACGGCGAGCGCGAGCCCCAAGCCGATCTGGGTGGCGGCGAGCCCCACGCCGGGTGCCTCCAGCATGGTGGTGTGCATCGTATCGATGAGTTTGGCGAGCGTACGCTTGGAAAGCTGGCCATTATAGGCCACTGTCCGTTGGCGCAACACCGGTTCGCCGGCCTGCACGATGGGCAGGAGCTTCTCCTTGCCGCCGGTTTTGATGAGTTGTTCGACATCACGGTTGAGTTCGAGGTCGACTTTGGCGTTCTTTCCAAACATTGTTTTTTTTCCTTAGGGAAGGGTGCTACAGCGCGAGTTCTTCGGCGACGATCTTGGCGAGGCGGGTGCAGACTTCGTCGGCGTAGGCTTGGGTGGCGGCCTCGGCCATCACGCGCACGAGCGGTTCGGTGCCGGAGGGGCGCAGCAGCACACGGCCGGTGTCTCCCAGCAGTTCCTCCTCACGGGCCACGGCATCCTGGATGCGCTTGTTGGTGGAGGCGGCCTTCTTGTCCACGTTCGGCACGTTGATGAGCGTCTGCGGCAGCTGCGGGAAGTCGGCGGCCAGTTCCTTCAGGCTCTTACCGGATTTGACGACCTCGTTGCACAGGGTGAGCGCGGTCAGGGTGCCGTCGCCGGTGGTGGCGAATTCACGGTTGATCACGTGGCCGGACTGCTCGCCGCCGAGCGAATAATCGCCTCGCAGCATCTCTTCAAGCACGTAACGGTCGCCCACGTTGGTCTGCACGGTCTTGATGCCCATGGAACGCAGGGCCAACTTCAGACCGAGATTGCTCATCACCGTCACGACGAGGGTGTCATGGTTGAGCTTGCCCGCGTTCTTCTTGGCGCGTGCCAGAATGCCCATGATCTGATCGCCGTTGACCATGTTGCCATCCTCATCCACGGCAAGGCAACGGTCGGCATCGCCATCGAAGGCAACGCCCATGACGGCGCCGGAGGCCTTGACCATGGCCTGCAGCTGCTCAGGATGGGTGGAGCCGGCGTTCTTGTTGATGTTGTAGCCGTCCGGCGACGCGTTGATGACGGTCACGTCGGCGCCGGCGCGGCGCAAGGCTTCCGGAGCGACCACGGACGTGGCGCCGTTCGCGCAGTCGGCCACGATCTTCAGGCCCTTCAGCGGCGTCGGCTGCGACTTGTCCGGACCGACCGGCGCGATGGCGGAAACCAGATGGTCGATGTACAGGTTGGTTGCGGTGGCGGTGTCATGGCTGACACGACCCACGCCGGCGCCGGTAGGACGATCCCAATCCTGGCCGAGCACCGCTTCGATCTCGTCTTCCTTGGTGTCGGGCAGCTTGAAGCCGCCGCGGGCGAAGAACTTGATGCCGTTGTCGGGCATCGGATTGTGGGATGCGGAGATCACCGCGCCCATTTCCACGTTGAGCACGGACGTCAGGTATGCGACGCCCGGCGTCGGGATGATGCCGGCGTCGATCACGTCGAAGCCGCCGGCGGACATGCCAGCGGACAATGCGGCGGCAAGGAAATCGCCGGAAACTCGTGTATCACGACCGACCAGCGCACGGCGACGGCTTTCGAATTCGCTCCGCTCGTCATCGCCCAGCACACGCACCGCGGCGTCACCCAAATCGAGCGCCAGCTGTGCCGTCAAATCCCTATTCGCCAATCCTCGAACGCCGTCGGTTCCGAACATACGTGGCATGAGTCTCAAATCCTCGCTATCTGCAAACGATATTTCCGTGACCTATCGTACTCAACCGTGCCGCCGAAACCAGCAGGTGACGACGCAATCGCATAACACTTCACAATTCAAAGCATTTCACGGCGCGCAATGCCCTTTTCGTGTCGCACGACTTTGATTTCAAGGCGGAAAATCAAGTCGTGCGGCAACACTTGATAAAGAAATACCCCCTAACTATCATTTTCCGTTGAAAACCAGCAAAAAATAAGAGTTAGAGGGTATGAAAGCCAGCACGCTTGTCGCACAACTTTGAAAAATGCCTCCAAAATCAAAGTCGTGCGACAGCCTTCGACGCAAAATGCCCCCTAATCCTTATTTTCAAGCGGAAAACGAGGATTAGGGGGCATAAATGCCGATATGCCCGTCGCATGACTTTGAAAATCGCACCCAAAATCAAAGTCGTGCGACGACATGACGGCTCTTAAGCGGGAACGTTCCTGTCGCCCCTGCTATCAGAGCGCGGCGTTGAAGTCGCGCACTTTCAGCGTGCGGTGAGAAGCCTCGACGTTGCCACGCACAATGCGCTGCAAGGCGTTGTCCGCGTCCTTATGGGAGGCGAGCCAGGCGTCACCCAGCTCCACGAGCTTCGCCGGATCGGCATAGCTCGGATACAGGCCTTCGAGCAGCGCTTCAGCCATGTGGAAGGTCTTGTGCTCCCAAATCCAGTCGGCGACCTCGAAATACTTCTCGGCGTACGGTTCGGCCAAATCGGCGCGCGGGGTGGCCGCAAAGCCACCGGCCACAGCCTCGAGCTGCATGTTGGTCAGCTCGTCGTTGTGCAGGGCCTCGTTCCAAGCCCATGCCTTCGCTTCGGCGGTACCGGCCACGGCGCGTGCGCCATAGGCGAACTCACGGTTCTCGGTGGTTTCGCGCTTGGCCAGTTCGGCGTCGATTCCCGCCTGGTCGATCGCGTTGACGGTGCTCAGCGCGTTGATGATGGTCCAGCGGAAGTTGTTGTCGATTTCCAGACCGTCGAATGCCACGGAACCGTCGAGCAGGCCCTTCGCGTTGGCGACGAACGCCTCGTCGCCCGGCTCGCCGTAGCCCAGGTAGGCGGTGACGAGCTGGAACTGTTCGTCGGAGCCGGCCTTGGCCTGACCCGCCAGCTTGAACAGTTCGGCGGCCACATGCTTCACGGTCTCGGCACGCTCTGCCGGAGCGGTGTAATGCCATGCGGTGGTGCTGACCTGTGCCAGCGCGTAACGGAAGGTGGTGGACTCGTGTTCGGTGGCGAGCGCGGCCAGCGAGGTGTCGATGAACTGGCGTGCCGGCAGTTCGCCGTCGCGGGTCATGTCCCACAGGGCGAGCCAGATCACGGAACGGGCGAGCGCGTCGTCGAAGCGGTACAGGTTGCTTGTCGCGAATGCGAGGCTCTTGTCGTCGAAACGCAGCTTCGTGTAGGTCAGGTCGTCGTCGTTCACCAGAATCAGCGACGGACGTGCCTTGCCGGCGGCAGCGTCGACGACCGTCAGTTCGCCGTCGACGTCCAGTTCGAAACGGTCGGTGCGCACGATCTTGCCGGTTTCCGGATCCTCGTTGTAGAATCCGACGGCGAGACGGTGGGCGCGCAGCACGGGATGCTCGGCCGGAGCGGTCTGGTGCAGGGCGAGACGCTTGATGGTGCCGTCCTCGTTCTCTTCGACTTCGGTGGCGATGGTGTTGATGCCGGATTCCTCAAGCCACTGGGCGCTCCACGCCTTCAGGTCGCGGCCGGAAGTGAGTTCCAGTTCGGCGAGCAGGTCGGCGAGGGTGGCGTTGGAGTAGGCGTGCTTGTTGAGGTAGTTGTTGATGCCCTTGAAGAACTTCTCACGGCCCACGTAGTACACGAGCTGCTTCAGCACGGAGGCGCCCTTGGCGTAGGTGATGCCGTCGAAGTTGACGTAGGTGTCGTTGAGGTCGTTGATCGGGGCGACGATCGGGTGGGTGGTGCTCAGCTGGTCCTGACGCAGCGCCCAGCTCTTTTCGCCGGAGCTGAAGGTTGCCCAGGCGTCCTTCCATTCGGTGGCTTCGGCGGTGGCGAGGGTGGACGTGAACTCGGCGAAGGATTCGTTGAGCCACAGGTCGTTCCACCACTTCATGGTCACGTAGTCGCCGAACCACATGTGGGCGAGCTCGTGCAGCACGGTGACCACACGGCGTTCCGCATAGGCGTCGGTGACCTTGGATTCGAACACGTACTGGTCGCGGATGGTGACCATGCCGATGTTCTCCATGGCGCCGGCGTTGTACTCCGGCACGTAGATCTGGTCGAACTTGGCGTACGGGTACGGCACGCCCCAGGTCTTGGCGTAGAAGGCGAAGCCTTTCTTGGTGATGTCGAACAGGTAGTCGACGTCCTTGCTGAAGGCCTTGGCGAGCGCCTGGCGGCAGTACATAGCCATCGGCACGGTGCGGCCGTCCTCATTGGCGTATTCGGTGTGCCATTCGGCGTACGGTCCGGCGCAGATGGCGGTGAGGTAGGAGCTCATGGTCGGGGTCAGCTCGAACACCCACAGCTTGGTGGTTTCGGCGGCGCGATCGCCGAGCGTGCCTTCCTCGGTGACGGTTTCGTTGTCGGTCACGGAGGAGGTGGGCATGTTGGACGTGACGATCCAGGATTTGGCGGCGAGCACGGAGAAGTCGAACACGGCCTTCAGATCAGGCTGGTCGAACACGGCGTAGACACGGCGGGCGTCCGGCACCTCGAACTGGGTGTACAGGTAGACGTTGCCGTCGGACGGGTCGACGCTGCGGTGCAGGCCTTCGCCGGTGTTGGAGTACTGGCACATCGCCTTGACGGTAACCTCGTTGTGCTCCTTGAGGTTCTTCAGTTCGATGCGGCTGTCCACGTACGCTTCAGCCGGGTCGAGGGTTTCACCGTTGAGGGTGATTTCGCTGACTTCGTTGGCGATGAGGTCAAGGAAGCTTGACTCCCCCGGCTTCGCGTCGAAGGTGATGGTGGTTTCGGAGCCGAAATCCTTGGCTCCGCGGGTCAGGTCAAGCTTGACCGTGTAATGGATTGGCGCGGCGATGATGCTTTTGCGTTCTTCCGCTTCGATTCGGGTGAGGTTTGCTCCTGGCATGTCACTCCTTCTTTCTGGTAACAGAAGGCGGCGCGATCAGTTGTGCCGATCACGTCGCCTTGATTCAATTTATGGTAAATTTACGGCTTATTTCGCGGCGTTCAGTCCCATCGCGTCGTCCACGTCCTGCGCGATGTCGGCGACGACGGGGACGATCATCGGCTTGCGGTGCAGCTGTCGTGCCACCCAGCCGCCGAGCGTGCGTCGCATGATCTGCTGCAGCTTGTAGGTGTCGCGCGTGCCCTGCATCATCGCGTCCTGCAGCTGCTCGACAATCTGGTGACGGACCTTGTCGAACTCGCTTTCGTCTTCCGCGACCGCGTTGAGGTAGATCTTCGGGCCGGTGATGACATCCGCGGTTTCGGTGTCGACGACCACGAAGCTGGACACGAAGCCTTCGGTGCCGAGGATGCGGCGCTTCTCGAGTTCTTCGTCGGTCAGTTCGCCGACGGAATCGCCATCGACGTAGACGTAGCCGCACGGCACGGAGCCAACGACCGCGGCCTGGCCGTGGTACAGGTCGACGACGTCGCCGTCTTCGGCCAGCACGACGTTCTGCGGATCGACGCCGGTCTTGACGGCGATCATGCCGTTGGCCACCAAGTGGCGGTTTTCGCCGTGGATAGGCATGGCGCACTTCGGCTTGACGATGTTGTACATGTACAGCAGCTCGCCTTCGTTGCAGTGGCCGGAGACGTGCACGGCGGCGTTGTCTCGGTTGACCACGCGGGCTCCGAGCTGCACGAGCTTGTTGATGACCTTGTAGACGCCATGCTCGTTACCTGGGATCAGGGAGCTGGCGAGAATCACCGTGTCGAACTCGTTGATGGTGATGTCGCGGTGGTTGCCATCGGCGATGCGGCCGAGCGCGGCCATCGGCTCGCCCTGGGAGCCGGTGCACATGTAGACGAGCTTGTCGTCCTGCACGTCATGGGCCTGCTTCAGGTCGATGACGGTGTCCTCGGGCAGACGCAGGTAGCCCAGATCTGCTGCGATGGACATGTTGCGGACCATGGAACGTCCGACGAACACGACCTTGCGGCCGTACTTGTGGGCCGCGTCGACGACCTGCTGCACGCGGTGCACGTGGCTGGAGAAGCTGGCCACGATGATCTTGCGAGTGGCCTGTGCGAACGCCTGGTCGAGCGCCGGACCGATGGAGGTCTCCGGCTTGACGAAACCCGGGACCTCGGCGTTGGTGGAGTCCATCATCAGGAGGTCCACGCCCTTTTCGCCGAGCTTGCCGAATTCCACCAGATCGGTGATGCGGTGGTCGAGCGGCAGCTGGTCGAGCTTGATGTCGCCGGTGTCGATAAGCGAGCCGGCGGGGGTCTGCACGAACACGGCGAGCGCGTCCGGAATGGAGTGCGTGACGTTCACGAATTCCAGGTTGAACGGGCCGACCTTGAGCTTGTCGCGTCCCTTGACCTCGACGAGCGTCGGGTTGATGCGGTGTTCCTTGCACTTGGCCTCAACGAAGGCGAGGGTGAGCTTGGAACCGATCAGCGGAATGTCCGGGCGGAGCTTGAGCAGGTACGGCACGCCACCGATATGGTCCTCGTGGCCGTGGGTGAGCACAAGCGCCTCGACCTTGTCGAGACGGTCCTTGATGTAGTGGAAGTCAGGCAGGATGAGGTCCACGCCCGGCTGCTCCTCTTCCGGGCAGAGCACGCCGCAGTCGATGAGCAGGATATGCCCGTTGTATTCGACCACGTTCATGTTGCGGCCGATCTCACCCAGACCGCCGAGCGGCACGATGCGCATGGAGCCCTTGCGGTACTTCGGCGGGGCGATCAGCACCTCGTCCTGCTGCGGCGCGGTGGATTGCGGCGCGGAATGCGACGGGCGACGGTTCGAACCGTTGCCGCCACGGGATCCACGGGAGCCGCCGTTGCGCGAGCCACCGTTGCCACGGCTGCGGGTGGAGGACTTGGCCTTCTTGATGGCGGTCTTCTCGGACTTCGCGGCCTTAGTGGTCTTGGATGCCTTGACTGCGGTTTCAGTGCGCTTGGCAGCCTTGCTGCCGCGCTTGTGTGTTGTTGTCTTTGTGGTTTCTTCTGTAGCCATTTCCTAGTTGGATTTCTATTACTAATTGTCTCCGCCTATGCGGAAACGAGGAATTTGGGTGCCTGCCGGCGTTCATGCGCGACAGGCCAGTCGCATCATGCGATTCGGTTCACAGCAGTCCCGCGGCGCGCATGCCCTTTTCCGCGCGCACGAGTTCCGCTTCGCCCGGACCGACGTTCGGCAGGCGCATTTCGGTGGAGTCGAGGATTCCACGCACCTTCAGCGAGGCCTTGGCCATCACGGCCTGGAAGCCATTGCCGTTCATCGCTTCGACGAGCGGCGCCAGCTGCACGGAGATGCGCTGCGCTTCGTGGATATCGCCACGATCGAACGCGTTGGCGAGGTCACGCATCGGGCCGGCGGCCGCGTGCGCGATCACAGAGATGATGCCGACTGCGCCGACGGACAGGAACGGCAGGAACAGGCCGTCATCGCCCGAATACCAGGTCAGACCGGTCTCCATACGCTTGCGCACCGCGCCGGCGATGTCTCCGGTGGCGTCCTTGACGGCCTTGACGTGGTCGAGTTCGGCCATACGACGGTAGGTTTCCAGCTGGATGTGCAGTCCGGTACGGCCCGGCACATCGTAGACGATGATCGGCTTGTCCGCGGAATCGTTGACCGCCTTGTAGTGGCGGAACACGCCTTCCTGCGACGGACGGGAGTAATACGGGGCGACCACGAGCACCGCGTCGGCGCCCGCCTCCTGGGTCTGCTCCACCATGCGCACGGTGTGCGCGGTGTCGTTGGAACCGGCGCCGGAAATGACCGGCACGTCCACGACTTCCTTGACGGCCTGAACCAGCTCGACCTTCTCCTCCATGTGGGTGGTCGGAGATTCGCCGGTGGTGCCGTTGACCACAAGACCGTCGGCACCATCCGCCACGAGCTGCCTCGCCAGCTGTTGCGCGGCTTCGAAATCTACGGCTCCGTCAGCCTTCATGGGGGTGACCATGGCCGGAAGGATACGTCCGAAGGGAGCAGGATCGAGCAGATGCATAGTACCGTCAGTCTTAGGGCTTGTCATACGGCTAACGGTACTTCCCTCTGCGGACGCTTTCGATTTCATGAGACGCGAAAAGTCACATTTTGGAAGGCCTGCCGACGATGACCGCGACGACGCACTGCAGGAAAGCGACGAACGTGAACACCATCAGCGGCACATGGTGGCCGCCAGTGGCCTGGACCAGCACGCCGAACATAAGCGGGCCGAGCGACGCGATCAGATAGCCGAACGACTGCGCGACGCCCGACAGCACCACGGTTTCGGCGCTGTCACGGCCGCGCAACGCGATCAATGCGAGCGCCACCACCAGGGACGCGCCTTGCGCGCAGCCGCCGACGAACGCCCATACCGGCATGAGATGCGGCAGCAGCAGCATGCCGAGGCCGGCGATCAGCATGGGAGCGCTTGCGGTAAGCGCCGCGCAGACCTGGTTGCCGCGCACGTTCATGAGCTTAGGAATGACCAAGCCGGAAAGGATGCCGATGCCTTGGAAGATGAACAGATGCACGCCGGCGGTGGAGGCATCGTAGCCGATGGACGCCGAGATGGACGGCATCCAGTTGGACATGGTGTAGAAGGCGGACGATTGCAGTCCCATGAAGGCCGTCACGTACCACGTCATCGGACGGCGCAGCACGCGGGCGAACACGCCATGCGACGATTGCGTGGAACATGCCGGTCGCTGTGCAGAATGCGGGTTTTGTGCGTTGGCCGTCGTGCTGCGATCGCCAATATCATCGATATCGCCAGTATCACTGGTTTCGATGGTGCCGCCGGCGGAAGCGATAACGACTTTGCGATTGTGCAGGATACGCAACGCCCACAGCACGGCGACGACCAGCGGCGGCACACTCCAGAAGGCGAGTGACGCGCGCCAACCGCCCCACATCTGCGCAAGCGGCGCGGACAGCAAACCTGCGGTGGCGCTGCCGGCGGTGATGCAACCGGAATAGACGCCGGTCGCCATCGCGACATGGCCGGCATAGTCACGTTTCGCGATCACCGGCACAAGAACGTTGCCGACGGCGATGGCGGAGGCGAACACCACCGTGCCCAGCCAGATGCCGACGCCGCCGCCGAACGAGCGGATGGCGTCGCCCGCCGCGATGCACAGCAGGGCCAGCAGAATCGACATGTCGATGCCGATGCGGCGTGCAAGGAACGTGACCAGCGGGCTGACCGCGGCGAAGGCGATCAGCGGAATCGCCGTCAATACGCCCTGCACGCCCTCGCCCCACGCAAGGTCGGTTCCCATTTGGGCGAGGACCGGCCCGACGGCGGCGATGGCGGGCCGCAGATTCAGCGATACAAGGAAGATCAAAGCCACCCACAATCCGGTGGAGGACCGGTCGTACGCCAGCATGTTTCGTTTTGAATTCATTCCGTTCCCATTCCCGCTTCCACTTCCGTTTACCGCCGTTCCAACGGGACGTGCCGCGCCTAGATTTTCCCTATCAATCTTCAAGCTCATTGAGCGCATCGAAGCAATCGTTGATGCCTTCGATACGCGCGTGCACCTCGTCTTCGGTATCGACGAGGCATTTTCCGACTTCGTCCACCATCAGGGCGATCAGGGCGAACGCCGCGGTGAAGCTCGTCAGCACGTGGGAGTTCAGCACCACTTTGAAGAAGGCGACGTTACGGCCGATGACGGCGTTGCGCGCCGAAATGTCGCCAATCACCACCACGGTCAGGCCGCGCTCAAGCATCACGTCGATGAGCCGCGAGAAGAAGGGAAGACGCCGGCCCACGCCGATGATGACGATTACGTCGCCTGCCGCATAATCAACCAGATCTTCGGCTATGGACTGGCCTGGATTCGGCAGAATATCAACGTTTCCGCGTAGCCGCATCAGCTGTTCGCGCATGTGCAGCGCCACGGGATAGCTGCTGCGGTACCCGACCACCGCCACATGCGGGGCCGTGGCCATGGCTTGGCATGCGGATGACAGTTGCGCGCGGTCGATGCCTTCAAACGTGCGTTTCAGGCTTTCCTCGTCACGGCGCAGATGGTCGGCGACCAAATCGTCGCACTGGGTGTGCCGTGAAAGCTCCGGAGAGCCAGGACGATGGACGCGACGCACGTCACGGCTGAATTCGCCCGCGTTCGCATAGCCGAGCTTGCGGTACAGGCGGCTGAGCGTCGGCTGCGAAATGCCGCTCAACTGCGACAATTCCACGGAATTGCAGACCAACACATCGGTCAGATGGCCCAGAATGAACTGCGCGGCCTCACGTTCCGTCGCAGTCAGCGAATCGAAGGATTCCCGGATGCGCGCCACCAAGCCGAGGTCCGCGGCAGCATTGCCTTCCTCGTCCATGGCGTCCTTCGAAGCCCCCATATTGTCTGAAAGCATAATTCCAGAAGTCACGCTCATCGCCCTTCCCTGCAGTACATTCTCACGCGGCGCATCCGCTCTCCTGACGATGCTACCCCCTTGCTTTCCGGGTTTCACCAGGTTTGGCCGCCGACAACTGTCACGACGAATGAAGAATTTCAGATGCCGTAAGCACTGAAATGCATCCATCACAGGCAGTGGCGTCGCCTCTTGGCAACGCGACCCACCATCAGGAGATGACCGACCATGGCAAAAACAGCTTACCCCACACAATCAACATCGCATATCGGGCGGATTCGGCATAGAAGAAACGGTGCCAAACCAGCAAAATGGGCGACTAACGCGGCAACAAAATCCCCGACTGTTGCGAACACTGTTGAACGCGGCATCGCGCCCGGCCGAATGCGAGGCGAACGCGGTGCGCAAGATCGTACGGCTGGTGGCACGCACCGGCTGCCGCACGCATATTCTGCACGTGTCCAGCGGTCTGAGCGTGGACGTGCTGCGGCGGGCGAAGGCCGAAGGACTGCCGGTCAGCGCGGAGACCTGTCCGCATTACCTCACATTGGATTGCGACCATATTCCCGACAACGCCACCGCGTTCAAATGCTGTCCGCCGATTCGTGATCTGCATGAGCAGGACGCGCTATGGGCGGGGCTTGCCGACGGCACGTTGGATGGTGTCGTCACCGATCATTCCCCGGCCAGCGCGGATATGAAAGCCGGCACGCTCGCCACCGCGTGGGGTGGCGTTTCCAGTCTGCAGGTCGGATTCCGCGCGGTGTTGACGGGTGCGATGCGGCGCGGCTTGAGTTTGGCCGACGTCGTGCGGTGGATGTCGTGCAACACCGCACGGCTTGTGGGACTTGACGATCGTGGCGATATAACGCCGGTATTGCGGGCCGATTTGGCGATTATTCGCCCGTACGAACGGTTTGTTGTAGATGCTACCGCTTTGGAAAGCCGCAATCCGATCTGCGCCTGCGATGGCATGACGCTTAACGGCGTCGTCACGCGCACGTTTGTAGCGGGGCGGGACGCGCTCTCCGGAGTGCGGGAGGGGAATCTTATCGTTCGTCCGTGAATCGGAATCCATAAATCAACCATTCAACAAAAATCCCCAACCCGCCGACGGCCGGATGTCATTCGATGTCGGCAGATTGGGGACGGACGAGAATCAGGTCTCAGCCCAGGTAGGCGGCCGGGTTCTGGGCGAACTTGTCGGCGCAACCGGGGTTGCAGAAGTAGTAGGTGACGCCGCCGTATTCGCGGGTCGCGGCCGCGGTGGCCGGATCGACGCTCATGCCGCAAACCGGGTCCTTCGCAACGTTCGCCGCGGAATCGCCCATATTCGAAGCCATGCCGTGGCCGTCATGACCGCCGCAGCAGTGTCCGGCGCCCATCGCGCCCATGTTCTCGTCTTCCTTCTTGGCCTTGTGATCGCTGAACAGTCCCATGATCGTTCCTTTCCGACTGTGCTGGTTGCCATTATTTTTGCTCGGATCGGGCTTGCGCACCCGATACGTCTTGTTTTTCGCCGCCTCCGCGTCCGGATCGAACAGGCGCAGCCGGCTTGCGTTCGTCACCACGCACAACGACGAGAACGCCATCGCGGCGCCGGCGATCATCGGATTCAGCAGCGTTCCGGTGAACGGATACAGCACGCCGGCCGCGATCGCGATGCCGATGCTGTTGTAGCCGAGTGCGAAGCCGAGGTTCTGCGCGATGTTGCGCATGGCGGCATGCGTCAGGTCGAGCGCGTGCACGAGCCCCATGAGCGATCCGCCCATCAGTGTCACATCCGCGGATTGGACGGCCACGTCGGTGCCGGTGCCGATGGCGAATCCGACGTTGGCTCGGGCGAGGGCGGGCGCGTCGTTGATGCCGTCGCCGACCATCGCCACCGTATAGCCTTGCGATTGGAGTTTTGCGATTTCGTCGGCCTTACGTTCCGGCCGCACGCCGGCAATCACATGACGTTCGTCGATACCGACCTGGCTTGCGATGGCGCGTGCGGTGGTCGGATTGTCTCCCGTGAGCATGACGGCTTCGACGCCACGTTTGCGGAGCAGTTCGATGGCTTGGCGCGAGTCGGCTTTCGGCACGTCGGCGACGGCGACGATGCCGGCGAGATGGCCGTCGATGGCCGCTAGGATCGGCGTTTTGCCTTGCTGCGACAGGAGTTCCATGTCGGCGATGATGGCGTCGAGGTTCGTATCGTGGATGGTCTCGGAGGCAATTTCGGAGGTATCGGACGTAATGTCGGGCATGTCGACGTCAAGGTCGTCGATCAGGTCGGTGTTGCCAACGGCGACGGTGTGCGGCAGACCGCGGAAGGTGACACGCGCGGTGACGCCACGGCCGGCAATCGCCTGAAAATCGGTGGTTTGCGCGAGTTCCGCAACGTCCGCGACGTCGGCTTTTTCCGCAGCTGCGGCAACGATCGCAGCAGCGAGCGGATGCTCGGAATCACGTTCGGCGGCGGCGACAATCGTCAGCAAATCATCGGGACGCCGATGCCACACGCCCAACGGCAGCACATCGGTAAGGGTGGGTTTGCCGGCGGTGATCGTGCCGGTCTTATCCAATACGACGGCATTGACTTTGCCGCATGTTTCCAACGCTTCGGCGGAACGGACCAGCACCCCCATGCGAGCCGCGCGGCCAGTCGAGACCGTCACCGACAACGGAGTCGCCAGTCCGAGCGCGCACGGGCAGGCGATCAGCAGCACCGATACCGCGGCGACCAGCGCGTGCGTGACACGCGGTTCGGGGCCGAACGCGAACCACAATGCGCACGACCATACGGCGACGAGCACCACGGCCGGCACGAAAACGCCGGAGATACGGTCCGCCAATCGTTGCACGGGGGCTTTCGAGCTTTGTGCGGCGGCCACCATGCCGATGATCTGCGCGAGCACGGTGTCCTTGCCGACTTTCGTGGCGCGGTACCGCAGCGAGCCACCACCGTTGATGGTGACGCCCGTCACTTCGCTGCCCTCGGTTTTGGCGACCGGCATGGCTTCGCCGGTGATCATCGATTCGCCCACGGTGGAGGTGCCGGATATGACGATGCCGTCGACCGGCAGCTGCTCGCCGGGACGGATGGCGATGATGTCGCCGACGCGCACGTCATCGATGGCGATGCTGGTTTCCTTGCCGTCTCGCACCACGCGGGCGGTTTTCGGTTGCAGACCCGCCAATGCGCGCATGGCTTCACCGGTGCCTTTGCGGGCGCGCGCTTCGAGCAGCTGGCCGACAAGCATAAGCGTGACGACCACACCGACCGCTTCGAAATACGGTTCGCGCGCGTTCTCGGGCAGGACGTTCGGTGCGAAGGTGACCACGCAGGAGTAGGCGAATGCGGCCAGCGCACCAAGGCTGACGAGCGCGTTCATCTCCGGCGAGCGGTGGGCGATCGCGGCGAAACCGCTGCGGAAAATCGGCAATGCCGCATAGCCGACGATTGGCAGCATCAGCAGGAACTGCAGCCAGTTCGGCATCGGATACAGCATGAGCATGGTGGAGCCGAATACCGGAATCGTGCAGACGGCCGCCACGATAAGACGGGTGATGAGGGCGCGAATTTCCGATTCCGATCCGCGCGATTTGCCCGAATCACCCGAACCGGACGTTTGGACGGCGCCTTTTTGCGCGCATTGCACGCCTGTTTCCGCGGAACCGGATGCGTGGGCACCGTCAGCAGTCGCGCGAATGTCCGAATTGCCGGAATCGGACATACTGGCGCCGACGGAACCAACCGCGGAACCGGCGGCGGCACCGACACTTGCATGCTTTCCCGGCAGTATGCGCAACGTGCCGTGCAGCATGTTCATACCGCATGCGAAGGGATACTCGCCCGGCTGGTCGAGATGAAGCGTCAGCGTGGTCGTGCGGAAGGCGGGCAGCGCAAGATCGACCCCGAAATCGGAAAAAACGACGTGCGACGAACATTCGCTGTCTTCCTTGCGATCGAAGATCAGCCGCAACGGCATGCCCGCTTCGGCTTCGATGACGGCTGGGTTATACCCGCCTTTGACTTCGACGACCGCTTCCTGCACGCCGTCGCGCAACGGCGCACGATACGCTTTGCGCGGTGCGAAGAAGAACCACAGCACGCCCGCCGTGACGAGCAGCGCCATAATAAGCGCGATTGCGATGTGCATATTCCAGCCGCCTTCCGTCCGTAATTGGCTTTCGATTTCGGCAAACACCATCACAATATACCCCTATAGGGTATATTGGCAAGAAGGACGAGCAAACTTCAGCCGTAGATAAAATTTTCAGCGCAGCGAGGAGGACGATATGAACGCCACACAACATGGGTACGCAAGCGACCAGAAGAGGATCATCGCACGATTGAATCGCATCGAAGGGCAGGTGCGCGGCATTCGGCAGATGACGGAAAACGGCGAATACTGCATCGACATTCTGACGCAGATTTCCGCAGCGGACAGCGCGCTGAAGTCGGTGGCGCTACTGCTGCTCGACGACCATCTGCACCATTGCGTCGCCAAAGCCGCGGCGGAGGGCGGTACCGTCGCCGACGAAAAGCTGGCGGAAGTCAGCGCCGCCATCGCACGCCTTGCCAAATAATCGGAACAGATACGCCATAAAAAACTGCCGACGGAAGACACATACACCCGTCGGCAGTTTGAAAAAAGAATTACGATTACAGGTCGAGGAAGTGGTCGAGGCCGACGGTCAGGCCCGGATAGGTTCCGGTGGAGACCTTGCGCACGGCCAGCAGCACGCCCGGCATGAAGGAGATGCGGTCGAAGCTGTCGGCGCGGATGGTCAGCTGTTCGCCGGAGTTGCCGAACAGCACCTCCTCGTGGGCGTTGAGGCCGCGAAGACGCACAGCGTGCACGTGGATGCCGTCCACCACCTGGCCTCGGGAACCGCCATCGGTTTCGGTGGCGTCCGGAACCGGGCCCAAGCCGGCCGCCTTGCGCGCTTCGGCGATGCCCTGCGCGGTATGGAAAGCGGTGCCGGACGGAGCGTCCACCTTGGTCGGGTGGTGCAGTTCGATGACTTCCGCGGATTCGAAATACGGCGCCGCGACCTTTGCGAAATGGTCGGCGAGCACCGCGGAAATGGCGAAGTTCGGCGCGATGAACACGCTCTGGCCCCCACGCGGAGCTGCTGCGAGCGCGGCGCGCACCTGGTCGAGCTTCTCTTCGGTCCAGCCGGTGGTGCCGACCACCACGTCGACGCCCTGCTTGACGAGGGCGAGCACATTGCCCAGCGACACGCTCGGCACGGTGAACTCCACCACGACGTCGGTGTTTTCGGGGGTGATGGCGGTCAGGTCGTCACCTGCGTCGAGCGCGAGCGCGAGTTCGGTGTCGGCGGCGGAATCGACGGCGTCGACCACATGCGAGCCCATACGGCCTTTGGCGCCGACTACGGAAACCTTGATCATTGCAGCTCCTTGATATTTTCGCGGACGCGCATGTTGCGCATGTCGTACGTTTGCCGTGCGCATGTGTTCGAAATCGCGTGTCCGCGTCCATAACGTGTTCCACTTATGAATCTAAAGAGACGCTTCGACGCGCCAGCAGCCAGCCAATCAGCGCGAACGGAATCGAACAGCCCACAAACACGGCGGGCAGGCTCAATCCCACGCTTGGATTGAAATGGTCGAGCACGATGCCGGTGATCATGGAGCCGAACGACGCACCCATCGTGCCGGCGGTGCTCACCCAGGACAGGCCTTCGGTGAGCGATTCCTCGGGCACGGTCTCCTTGACGAGGAGGTTGCCGGAGGCGAACACCGGCGAAATGGTCAGGCCGGTGAGGATCTCCACCAGTCCCATCACGATCAGGTTGCCCTGGCACAGGTGGATCACCATGAAGCCGACGGTCATCAACGCGAGGAACATGATCATGTGACGCCAGCGGGAGCCTTTGAGCTCGCGCGAGCCGAAGACCAGCGCGCCCATGCAGGAGCCGACGGCCAGCATGGCCAGCTGCACGCCGAGCACGGAGTCGAGGTGCAGCGATTTCACGACGGCGGTCATGGACGTGTCGAATGCGGTGAACGCCATGTTGAACACGATGAACACGGCGAGGAGCGGCAGCACGCCCGCATAGGTGAGCACATTGCGCTTGTTGCGGTCGCGGCCGTCCGTCTTGAGCCGGTCGAGGTCGAAACGATTCGCGGAAGCAGCGGTACCAGCAGTACCGTTCGCAGCGGCACCAGCGGCCGCCAATCGCACGTCCGCATCGTCGGCATCGGCCGCGACGACCGTGATTTCGCGCAATACCGGCGGCTGCGTGTCGCGCAGCGCGAAAAACACGGCACCGCCGACCGCGCAGGCGATGGTCGGCACGAACAGCTGCGATACGGGGTGCACGGACGCGGCCAGGAACGCCGCCAGAATCGGTCCGAAGATGAATACGATTTCGTCGATGGCGGATTCGAGCGCGTACGCGGTGTTGAGCAGGTCCTCCTTGTCGGCGCGGTCGAGCACGTACGCCCAACGGGTGCGTACGAGCGCGCCGAACGAGAACTGCGTCATGCCCATGACCACGGCAAGCACGAACAGCAGCGGAATCGGCACGCGCATCAGTGCGGCGAACGCGAAGCCCAGCATGACGATGACCTGCACCGTCAATACCACCGGACCGACCTTGCGTTGGCCGAACCGGTCGAACAGGCGCGCGTACAACGGTGTGACGGCTGCGGTGGCGAGCACGTATGCGGCGCTCATCACGCCGGCGATCGTCCAATTGTCGTACATGTGGTTGAGCGCGAGCACGATACCGAGGCCCATCATGGACATCGGCAGTCGCGCGATGGCTCCGGACACGCAGAACGCCTTCGTGCCGGGAATGCGGAAAAGCTGCGCGTATGGCGATTGCGTTTTCTGCGATTCGTGCGGTTCGTGCGATTGCGATTGCGGTTTCGCGCTCGTCACGCCGTCACCTTTCCCCGGTAGATGAACATGTCGTCGAACAGTGGCGGCACTTCGCCGTCGGCGCCCGCCGAGCCGGGCGACCGTCTCGCTTGCCGTGCGGTGCGCGATGCAGTCCAACCCCTTGTGGTCGTAGAAGCTCACGTCGCAGTCGGAATCGGTGTGCAGGTAGAACGCGGGCACGTCCCATGCGGCGAAATGCTCCTGCATGCGTCTCCAAAGCTGCCCGCCCACACCGTGGCCGCGCACGTCGGGGTTGACGATGAACAGTTCCAGCTCGCCCATGGTGGTTTCGTTGGCGCGCCCTTCGCGTTCCAGATCGAGTTCCACCGAGAAGCCGGATTTCAGCGCCGCCATATGCTTGGCGGCCTCCGGATCGGCGTCGATGCGGCGTTCCAAGGCCTTCATTTCCTCGCCGACTTCGATTTCGTCGAGCTGCGGCGCCTCGCCGGCGACGCGGATGAACGTGACGCCCGCGAGTGTGCCGTCGGCGGCGAACGCGCCGTTGGCGAACGTGGTCGGCAGCAGGTAGTGCAGCACGAAATATCGGGAGATCAGCCGCGACATGTCCGCGCCGACCTTGTCCACATCCTGCGGCCAGGTACGGTCGAACAGGTCGACCACCGCGTCCAGATCGCCCCAGACGATGGGACGGAAGACGATTGCCGATGCGTTGTTTGTTCCGGCACCCATGCCGGCGTTCGGGATTGCGGTTGCGCTGTTCGCAGCCATATCAAACACTCCTTAACTGTCGTTGCGTCCGGCATGTGCGCCCGCCCACACATGCTGCACGAGGGTAGCGGCGTTCCTCCACAACGCTGCCTGCATAGCGGTTTCTCCCGCAGGCAGGCCGGAAAGCGCCGCTCCCCCGCTTTCTTCGGTCAAGGAGCCATTGCGCACCGGCACTAGTCGTTGTCGGATTGCTGCGGAATTCCGTAGCTCAACTCGGCAAGGATCTCTTCTTCTGTTTTGTCGAGGGCGTCAAGCTCCCGATCGGCCTCGTGAGGCTCACTCACATAGTAGAGACAGGCGTCGATTGCATCCAACGGAACCCCTTCCATCGCCGCGAGCAGCAGGCGGTACAGGTCGAGCTGTGCGAGCTTCTCCTTGATTTCGTCCGGTTTGCGTGGTTTTACGCCGGTTTTCCAATCGACCACGGTGTAGCGTTTCGTCTCGTCCGTTTCGTCGAGACCGCCGAAGAACACCGCGTCGAGTTTGCCGTTGACGATGGTGCCGAGCTGGGGCATGTCGACGACGAGCTGGCGTTCCGCCCATGCTGGACGTCGTTTTGCCCACGGCGAGGCGACGAGACGACGCTGCCAAGCGGCCAGTTTCCGTTCGTCTCGCAATTGGGCGTCCTGCGATGGTGCGTCCTGCGATTGCACGCCGCCGTTGTCCGCGTCGACTTGCGTATCACCTATCAATGCGATCAGTTCCGCACGCGACTGCGCGGCCATGCCGGCAGCACCTTCCGTACCGCCGATGCCGTCGACGTCCGCATCCGCCATGATGAAACGCTCAGCCCATGCGTGGAACCGCGTGCCGAGCTGTGCCGCCGGCGAGGCGACGTGCGGAATCGGACGGACCAGACCACGCCAGTAGGCGCGGGAGTCACGCTCGCCCATGGAGCCGGCGCGCGCTTGCAGCGAGGTGACGTTTTGGCGGCCGGCAGCAAGGATACGTTCGCCTTTGGCACGCACGGCCTCGTCGAAGGCGTCCTGCGATTCGCCTGCGTCAGCCGCGTCCGGTTCCGGCATGAGATGTTCGTCGGCGACGAGCAGTTTGGCGAGACGCAGCAGTGAGTTTCCGGTTTCCGGCGATGGCGTGGCGGATTCATCGGCAACGTCGCCCTGCGTTCCCGTGGATTCAGCGATATTCGGTTCGTCGGATTCGACGGCACGTACCTGTTCGGCCGCGGCACGCAGCTTGTCGGCGACATCGGCGCTCAGATCGCACGGCCAAGGCAAAGTATGGTCGTCCGAGACCGGTTCGAGCGGCGTGTTCCACGCATCGCCCACCACGGCATTCTCGAAATCGCGGGCGTGTTCGCCTACGAAATAGCCGTCGGGCAGGTCAAGTCCCAGCGTGTGCGGGGAGCCGTCCACATCGTCGGACAGGTTGTCCGGTTCGCGTACCGCGGTGACGATTCCGTTCATCGAATCGCGCGTCTCCAGCCAGAAATTCGACGGCGCGGCGCTTTTCTTTCCCTCCGCCAGGCGGGAGTCGCGGCTCGTCTCGTTGCATCCGCTGTATACGAGCAGCGCCTCGTAGCGGGCGCGCGTCAACGCCACGTAGGCGAGACGGCGTTCGTCGGCGTGCAGTCGGCGGCCGTATTCCTCCTGTTGCGTCAGGTACAGGCTTGCCGGATCCATTCCTTCCATATCGTCGACGGCCATGGTTCGCAAGGTGCCGAACACCTCGTCGTCGATCACTTCCGCATCGTCCAATCCGTCGAGCGATTCCACGGGATTGCCCCCGATGGGCGCGTCGTGCGGGAATCGTGGCAGGATATCCGCGTCGGCGCGCACCGGAACCGGCACCGCGGACGGGTCTTCCAGCCAAGTGTGGGCTTTTTCGAAGTATTCCGGCGGCTCCCATACGCCGTCGCGCCGACCGCCCGGATGGTCTTCGTCCGTTTTGACGCTCAGGCGGTCGCCTTGACTGGACGGGAAGGTGCCGTCGCGCATGCCGACCACGGCCACGGCGTCCCATTCCAGGCCTTTCGACTGGTGCACGGTCATGAGCACCACATCGACGGGGGTATCTGGTGCGGTGGCGTTGTCGTCGGACGCGTCACGCAGCGAATCCACCCACGAGATGAACGCGCGCAGGCTTGGCGTGCCCTGCGCGGCGATTTCCTGCAAGTAGGTGTCCACCAGAGACAACATCGCGTCGAGTGACGAAGCGGCATGCGATGTGACACGATTGCCGGCATCCAGATGCCGCATCCGTTCGGCGAGCAGCAGGTCGATGTCCAGTCCGAGCGCGGTGATGGCCGTGCGTACCACTTCCGGCAACGGATGGCCGGCCGTGCGCTGCACCTGTTGGATGACGCGACCGGCGTGGATGACGCTCGCGGCTCCCGTACGGCTCAATACGCCGTCGACGAGGTGCCGCAGATCGCCGCGCAGCAGCACGTCGATCAGGAAGACGGCGTTGGGCACTTGGTCGCGGTAGGCGCGCACGGTGGCGCGGATGTCGGCGTCGGACGGATTCGCATCCGCCTCCACGATGCCGGCCGACACGAGCGCGCGGTAGCGTTGCGCGGTGTTGAGCCGTTCGGCGATGCCGGCGAGCGCCTGCAGATCGTCGGCGGACAGACCGAATCGTGGCGTGGCGAGCAGCCGCATGAGCGCGGCGCTGTCGGTGTGGTCGCATACGACGTGCAGCAGGGCGAGGATGTCTTTGATTTCGGGACGTTCCAGGAGTGCGGCCTGGCCGACGACGAGTGTGGTGAGGCCGGCTTGTTCCAGTGCGTCCTCGTAGGCTGGCATCTGCGTTTTGGAGCGGAACAGGAGCGCCACGTGCGGACGGTTGTCTTTGGCTCCGTCGGCGAGCTCGTTTTCGGTTGGCGTGTGCAGTGCGATCGCTTGTTTGGCGAAGCGTACGACGGCGTCGATTTCCTGGCCGAATGTGGCGTAGCCGAGCACGCCGAGCGTACCTTCGGGGGCATTGTCGATGTTGGCGAGCGGGGGCACGTCCACTTCGCGCATAAGCGAGCTGCCGCGACGTCTGGCGGGCAGGCGCAATGGTTTCGTCAGATTGTTGGCCGCTTCGAGCACCATGCGCGAGTTACGTCGGGTGACGGTCAGCGTGTAGGGCTTGTCGGTGGCGTCGTGGCCGAAGTCGTGTTGCAGCATGCGGAATGCGCCTGGGCTGGCTCCTCGCCATGCGTAGATCGATTGGAAGGGGTCGCCGACGGCGTTCACCGCGCTGCGATGGGTGGAATCGGCGTGGAACAGTGCGGTCAGGAGGGCCGCCTGCGTGGTGGAGGTGTCTTGGTATTCGTCGAGCAGCACGTGCGTGTAGCGTTTGCGGTAGGTGGCTCCGATGGAGGGGAATCGGGTGACGAGTTGGAATGCGGCGATGGTGAAGTCGCTGAATTCGGCCATGTTGAGGGCGCGTTTTTCGGCGTGGTAGTCGGCCACGAGGTCGAGTAGCAGGTCGCGTTTGCGGGCCGTGCCGGCCAATTGCGCGGTCTTGTAGACGCAGAGTTGGTGGCATTGGGCGCGGTATTCGCGCATGCGGGTTTCGAAGGCGGTGTCGGATTCCTTTTTCTTCTGTTTCGGAGCCTTGCCCACTTTCGGCTCGTCATCGGGAACGTCCTCGTCTTCAAGCGCTTTGGCCACTTGCGCCACGAACGCCTTATCCCATGCGCGCACGCGTTCCACGGCTTCGTCGAAGCTGGTGCAGTCGCTGCCGATCATGGCTCCTGCGATGGCGTTGGATAGGGTGAACACGTTGCCGGCGATGGTGGAGAATTTGCCGAGTTCGTCGCCGCCTTGGTCGAAGGCCATGAGCTGGTCCATGTGCTTGTCGAGCACGGTGTGGATGAGCTGCAGCGCTCCGGCTTCGCTCAATGGCTGCGTGTTTTGGTCGAAGCCGACGAGCAGGCCGTATTGGCGCACGATGGTTTGGAAGAACGCGTCATAGGTGGAGACTTCCGGTTTGAGGAAGGCGACGCGCGTACCACGTCCGGCCTGGTTGCGCGTCACGGCAGCGGAAACGCGCGAAAGCAGTTCGGAGGCGGCTTTGCGTGTGAAGGTCAGGCCCAGAATCTTCTCGGGACTGATGCCTTGGTCGATGAGGGTGATGATGCGGCGGGTCATGGTGTAGGTTTTGCCGGAGCCGG
>ENA-OPTA01000709-OPTA01000709.1-human-gut-metagenome-genome-assembly--contig:-NODE-709-length-22122-cov-7.782798_pt1 | contig 22122 bp, 17 predicted proteins | sample MGYA00241813_ERZ501917 | MGnify/ENA primary metagenome ERZ501917 (study PRJEB25962, sample SAMEA2042408) | human gut metagenome | biome: human gut; feature: human-associated habitat; material: faeces...
TGGAGAGCGGCCGCAGCGTGTGCACCTCCAACAAGGAGATGGTGGCCACCTACGGTGCCGAGCTGCTGGGTCTGGCCAAGGCCCACGACTGTGCCTTCCTGTTTGAGGCATCCGTGGGCGGCGGCACCCCCATCATCACCCCCATGCATCAGTGCCTGGCAGCCAACGTTATCAGCCAGGTCCAGGGCATCGTCAACGGCACCACCAACTTCATGCTCACCAAGATGGTGCAGGAGAGCCTGAGCTTTGAGGATGCGCTGAAGATCGCCCAGGAGCTGGGCTACGCCGAGACCAAGGACCCCGGCGACGATGTGGACGGTCGCGACGCCTGCCGCAAGATCGCCATCCTGTCCTCGCTGGTCTGCGGCCATCAGATCTACCCCCAGAACATCCCCACCCGCGGCATCCGCGACATCACCGTTGCTGACATCAAGGCCGCCGAAAAGCTCGACAGCGCCATCAAGCTGATCGCCTGGTACAACGAGGGCGGGGACAGTCAGATGGCCGCGGGCGTCGAGCCGATGCTCGTCTCCAACGCGAACCAGCTGGCGGGCGTCGATGACGTGTTCAACGCCGTTTTGATGAAGGGCGATATGCTCGGCGACGTCGTGTTCTACGGCAAGGGCGCGGGCAAGCTGCCCACCGCCAGCGCCGTTGTGGCCGACGTCATTGACGCTTTGAAAGAGGGCGTCAAGGTACACGACTCGCTGTTCTGGAAGCCAGCCGAGAAGCCGGAGGGCCTGCTTGAGGACAGGAACACCTACCCGTGGTATCTGCGCGTGACCGGTGTGGCGGCGGCGCTGCTGCCCAGTGTGGCCGGTGCGGGCCATGTGGTCTTTGAGGAAAACGGCGATGCCGCCTATCTGGTCGATGCCGCCACATCTGCGGATATTGCCGCTGTCACGGAGAAAATCGAAGTGCTGGGCGGCAAGGTCGCGCTGGCCATGAAGAAGCTGGAAGACTGAGAGGGGGCAGGGTATATGGTAACTGTAACCGTCCCGGCCACCAGCGCCAACGTCGGCGCCGGGTTTGACTCGCTGGGTCTGGCCGTTTCGATGCACAACGTCTTTACGTTTGAGGAATCGGACCGCATTCAGATTTCGTCCGTCGATGGGACCCACGTCCCGGCGGGCAGCAACAACCTGGTCTACCGCTCGGCCCGGGTCGTCTATGACCAGCTGGGCATCCCGCTGAAGGGGCTGCGCATCACCCAGCGCAACGACATCCCGATGGCGCGCGGCCTCGGGTCCAGCTCGGCCTGCATCGTGGCGGGCATCATGGGCGCGAACGCCCTGCTGGGCGACAAGCTGACCGAGCGCCAGATGCTGACGCTGGCGACGGCCATCGAGGGCCATCCCGACAACGTCGCCCCCGCTATGCTGGGCGGCTTTGTGACCAGCGTCATCGACGAGGGCCAGGTCTACAGCGTCAAGAAGGACATTGACCCCGAGCTGGCGTTTGCGGCGTTTGTGCCGGACTTCCGCCTGCTGACCAGCAAGGCGCGCGCGGCGCTGCCCGCCATGGTCAGCCATAAGGATGCCGTCTACAACCTGTCCCGCGCGGCGCTGGCCACGGCGGCCTTCTGCGAGGGCAACTACGCGCTGCTGGGTGTGGCGACCAAGGACGTGCTGCACCAGAAGTACCGCCTGCCGCTGATCGAGGGTGGCGACGACATCTTTGAGCTGGCGCAGGACCTGGGTGCGCAGGCCGTTTACATCTCGGGCGCCGGGCCGACCATCATGGCCGTTGTGCACAAGGACGACACCGAGTTTTTCACCCGTGCAGAGGCAGCGCTGGCTGCGGACAGCCCGCTGCACCATTTTACCGTGCATCGTCTGCTGGCCGACAACGTCGGCGCAGTGGTGAGCTGATACAGGAACAGGGGAGAGAGTACACCAATGGGCTTGATCGTACAAAAATTCGGCGGCTCCTCGGTCAAGGACCGGGACCGCATCTTCAACGTGGCGCGCATCGTCATGAACACCCGCAACGCCGGCAACGACGTTGTCGTGGTCGTCTCGGCGCAGGGCGACACCACCGACGACCTGATCGCCAAGGCGGCGGAGATCACCTCCGACCCGTCCCACCGCGAGATGGATATGCTGCTGGCCGCAGGCGAGGAGATTTCGATTTCCCTGCTGACGATGGCCTTGCAGGAGCTGGGCGTCTCCGCCATCAGCCTGACGGGCTGGCAGGCGGGCTTCAATACAGACCGCGCCTACTCCAAGGCGCGCATCAAGCGCCTGGACACCGAGCGTGTCGAGAGTGAGCTGGCGCGCAACCGTGTGGTCGTCGTGGCAGGCTTCCAGGGCCTGAACCGCTCCGACGACATCACGACGCTGGGCCGCGGCGGCAGCGATACCTCCGCCGTGGCGCTGGCCGCTGCGCTGCACGCGGACCGCTGCCAGATCTTCACCGACGTCGAGGGCGTCTACACCGCAGACCCGCGCAAGATCCCCAAGGCAACCAAGCTCAAGGAGATCACGTTTGACGAGATGCTCGAGCTGGCGTCCCTGGGCGCACAGGTGTTGAACAACCGCAGCGTCGAGCTGGCCAAAAAGTACAATGTCGAGCTGGAGGTCATCTCCAGCATCAATCCGGTGCCCGGCACCGTTGTTAAGGAGGAGACCAAAGTGGAAGGTATGCTCATCAAGGGTGTTGCAAAGGACACCGACGTCGCCGTTTTGACCGTGAAGGACGTGCCGGATGTGCCCGGTATGTCGTTCAAAATTTTCAGCCTGCTGGCCCAGAAGAACATCAACGTTGACATCATTCTGCAGACCACGGGCCGCGACGGCAAGAAGGACATGAGCTTCACCGTGCCCCTGGGCGACGCCGAGAGCGCCGTTGCCGCGCTGAAAAACGCCACGCACCGCATCGGCGGCGGCGACATCACCGTTGACAAGACCTGCGCGAAGGTCTCCATCGTCGGCGCGGGTATGCAGAGCCACTCCGGCGTGGCCTCCACGATGTTCGAGGCCCTGTTCAACCAGAACATCAACATCAAGATGATCTCCACCAGTGAGATCAAGATCAGCGTCATCATCGACGAGGCCGACGCCGACAAGGCGGTTGCCGCCATCCACGACGCATTCATCAACTGATTGTAAGGTCTTATATAGAGGGAAATGGGTCGTCCCCCGTGCACACGATGGTGCACGGGGGACGTTGTTGTTAGGGTAAACGGGCAGAACCCTTCCGGCCTTGCTGACGCGCGGCCACCTCCCCTGATGGGGAGGCTTTCTCGCGGGCACAGCCCGCGCAAAAAGGCGCCCCATCAGGGGAGCTGGCCGAGTTTACGAGGCCTGAGGGGTACTGCCCGTTGACCTTTACAAAAAGCTTTCTCTTGCATTTCCCCAAAATCTATGTATAATTAAAATTGTTTTCGCAGAGTAGAGACCTGCGCGTGGGGCTTGGCCCCGAAGTGCCTGACCAACGGGGAGTTGTGGCAGGACGAAGTGACGGAAACGTCCGCGGTGCAGGTTTCGCATCCCACTGCTGCATGATGGTGTGCAACGGCGGATGCGGCGTTGTGCCCATCCGACAAAAATTGCCTCCTCCCTTGTGCGGCAACGCACAAAGGAGGATTTTTTATGTGCGAACAAAAGCTGTCCGTCTTTTCCGCTGACTACTGGCGCACTGCCCGGCGCGAGCTGAACAACCCGCGGGTGCTGGCCTTTTCGGGGCTGGTCTGCGCCATGGCCATCGTGCTGGAAAGCCTGCCCATCTACCTGCTGGGGCCGAGCCTGAAAATTTACTTCAGCTTCCTCGCCGTCTCGCTGGGCTGCATGTGCTACGGCCCCGTCGTCGGCATGATGGCCGGGGCTATCATTGATACGGTGGGTTTCCTGCTGGCAGGCTACGGCGAGCCGTATTTCCCCGGCTACCTCATTACGGCCATGCTGTCGGGACTGATCTACGGCGTTATGCTGTACCGCCAAAAACCGACGCTGCCGCGCATTATTGTGACGCGGCTCATCATCAACTACGGCAGCAACGTCCTGCTGGGCAGCGTCTGGAAGGCGATGCTCTACGGCAAGGGCTACCTTTACTATTTCACCTCGGGTCTGGTAAAGAACACGACGATGCTGCCCATCGAGGTGTTCCTGACCTGGGTCGTGCTCAACGCCGCTGTAAAGCAGGGGCTGGACAGAAAGTTTATTCATAAGAGGTAAAAGCCTCCCTTAGAGGAGGGCGGACCCAAAAGTAAAAGTCATACTTTTGCACAAGAAAGTATGACTTTTACTTTTTTTCGTTGTGCGTCCTGCCCAGTGTACTGTCTGCACAGGCAAAACATTTACCTGTTTTGCTGAACTTTTCACAAAAATTTAAAAATTATTGCAAACGGATCGTAAAGCGGCTACAATGGGTCTTGCAAGGCAGCAAAATGCGTCAATTCCCGGAAAATTCCGGCACGAAGCGACGCATTTTTGCCGTTTTTCTGTACACACAACAGGGAGGAACAACACACATGAAGAAACTGATGGGCATTCTGCTGGCCGCCTCTATGGTGTTCAGCCTGGCCGCCTGTGGTTCCACCGCTGACACTGCTGCCAGCAGCGCCGCCGGTACCACCGCTACTGCAGAGGGCAGCAGCAACAACCAGGCCCCCGACGTCAAGGTCGGCGCTATCATTCTGGGCGACGAGACCGAAGGCTACAGCGCCGCGCACATCAACGGCATCAAGGAAGCTGCCGCCGAGCTGGGCATGTCCGATGACCAGATCGTCTGGAAGTACAAGATCGCTGAGGGCGGCGTCACCGCCGACGCAGCCGAGGACCTTGTCGGCCAGGGCTGCAACCTGATCATCTCCAACTCCTACGGCCATCAGACCTACATGGAGGAGGAAGCCGAGAAGTACCCTGACATCAACTTTGTGGCCATGACCGGCGACTTCGCCGCCATCTCCGACCTCGATAACTTCTACAACGCCTTTACCGCCGTCTACCAGAGCCGCTATGTCTCCGGTGTCGTCGCAGGCATGAAGGTCAAGGAGCTGGTCGAGTCCGGCACCCTGACCCCCGAGACCCAGCCCGACAGCTTCACCGCTGACGGCAAGGTCAAGATCGGCTACGTCGGCGCCTACAACTACGCCGAGGTCGTCTCCGGCTACACCGCTTTCTTCCTGGGCGTCCAGAGCGTTTACCCCGATGTCCAGATGGAGGTCATGTACACGAACTCCTGGTTCGACATCGACAAGGAGGGCGCTGCCGCCGAGGCCCTGATCGCCAACGGTGCGGTCATCATCGGCCAGCACGCTGACTCCACCGGTGCCCCCGCTGCCACCCAGAAGCTGAAGGACTCTGGCAAGATCTGCTACTCCATCGGCTACAACATCGACATGCTCGACACCGCCCCCACCGCTGCCCTGACCTCCGCCACCAACGTCTGGAAGGTCTACTACAAGGAGCTGTTCGAGGGCGCTCAGGCCGGCAGCATCCCGCAGGATTGGTGCAAGGGCTATGAGGATGGCGCTGTCGCCATCACCGACCTTGGCCCCGAGGTTGCCGACGGCACCGCCGAGAAGGTCGCCGAGGTTGAGGCTGCGCTGAAGGACGGCAGCCTGCATGTCTTCGACACCAGCAAGTTCACCGTCGACGGCGCGGAGGTCACCACCGCCCCCATCGACCTGACCTACTACGATTTCAGCACCGGTTCTCCTGTGGCTGTCTATCAGGGCGAGACCAAGGAGGCCATCTCCGACGGTTACTTCCACGAGGGTGAGCTGCGTGCAGCCCCGACGTTTGCCCTGCGCATCGATGGCATCATCGAGGACGCTGACCCCGTCGCCTGATTCTGACTGAATCTAAAGGGAAGACTGCGGTGGAACCGCAGCCTTCCCTTTTGGTGGTTATAAAAGCAGTTGATAAAATCTCCTTGGCCCCCTCTGCGAGGGGGCTCCCGCCGCGGCGGGTGGGGGAGAGAACCTTGCGATAACCCGAAGCATTTCGGGCAATGGAAAGGCTCTCTCCCTCCGGCCCTGCGGGGCCACCTCCCTCGCAGAGGGAGGCAAGGGGGCTGTTGTTCCTACCTACCTATAAAAAATACCATCCGAAAGGAGCCTGCACAATGGCGCAGAACGAATATGCTGTGCGCTTGGAGCACGTCACCAAGACCTTTGGCCCCGTCGTGGCCAACAAGGATGTTTCCCTGGGCGTGCGCCGCGGCGAGATTCTGGCCCTGCTGGGCGAAAACGGCAGCGGCAAGACGACCCTGATGAACATGATCGCCGGTATCTACTTCCCCGACGAGGGCGAGATCTATGTCGGCGACAAGGCGGCGACCATCCGCTCCCCCCGCGACGCGCTGGACCTGGGCATCGGCATGATCCACCAGCACTTCAAGCTCGTGGACGTGTTCTCCGCGACGGAGAATATCGCCCTGTCGATGGGCAGCGGCGAGAAGTTCGACCTGAAAAAGGTCCACGACAAGGCCCGCGCCATCTGCGAAAAGTACGAGTTTGCCCTTGACCTCGACCAGAAGGTCTACGAGATGAGCGTCAGCCAGAAGCAGACGCTGGAGATCGTCAAGGTGCTGTACCGCGGCGCGGACATCCTGATCCTCGACGAGCCTACGGCAGTTCTGACCCCGCAGGAGACCGAGAAGTTGTTCAGCGTCATCCGCAACATGAAGGCCGACGGCAAGGCGGTCATCATCATCACCCACAAGCTGCACGAGGTCCTGTCCATCAGTGACCGTGTCGCCATCCTGCGCAAGGGCGAGTATGTCGGCGACATTGCCACAAAGGATGCCGACGAGGCCAAGCTGACCGAGATGATGGTCGGCGAGAAGGTCGAACTGAACATTGAACGCCCCGAGCCGGTCAACCCGGTCAAGCGGCTGGACATTGAACATCTGACCGTCCGCAGCGCCGAGGGCATCACCGTGCTGGACGATGCGTCCTTCCCGGTCTACGGCGGCGAGATCCTCGGCATTGCGGGCATCTCCGGCAACGGCCAGAAGGAGCTGCTGGAGGCCATTGCCGGTTTGCAGCCCGCCGAGAGCGGCGCAAGCATCGAGTATTACGCGCCCGACGCTGCCGCACCCGTGCAGCTCGTCGGCAAAAGCCCCAAGGCCATCCGCGAGGCGGGCATCCACCTGTCCTTTGTGCCCGAGGATCGTCTGGGCATGGGTCTGGTCGGCTCGATGGGCATGACCGACAACATGATGCTGAAAAGCTACGGCAAGGGCCATTCGCCCATCGTGGACCGCAAGGCCCCGCTGGCGCTGGCCGAGACGATCAAGAAAGAGCTGGGCGTTGTCACGCCCGACCTGAACACCCCGGTCTCCCGCCTGTCGGGCGGCAACGTCCAGAAGGTGCTGGTGGGCCGTGAGCTGGCCGCCGACCCCATCGTCCTGATGACCGCCTACGCGGTGCGCGGTCTGGACATCAACACGTCCTACACGATCTATCACCTGCTCAACGAGCAGAAAAAGCGCGGTGTGGCGGTCATTTACGTCGGTGAGGATCTCGACGTGCTGCTGGAGCTGTGTGACCGCATCGTTGTGCTGTGCGGCGGCAAGGTCAACGGCATTCTCGATGGCCGCAAGACCACGAAGGAGGAGGTCGGTCTGCGAATGACCAACCTGGTAAAGGAGGAGCAGGCATGAGTCAGACTGCCACTGCGGCCCGCGAGCCGCTGCTGCGCATTGCCAAGCGTGAGGGCACGACGATGCCCCAGAAGATCGCCGTGCGCGCCATTGCCATTCTGCTGGCGCTGGTCGTCGATGCGCTGTTTATCTTTTTCGTCACCGGCCTGAACCCGCTGTCCGTCTATGGCGTCATGTGGAGCGGCACCTTCGCCAACATGACCCGCTTCAGCTGGATGCTGCGCGACCTGTCCACGCTGCTCTGCGTCGGCATCGCGCTGGCCCCGGCCTTCAAGATGCGCTTCTGGAACTGCGGCGGCGAGGGCCAGATCCTGATCGGCGGCCTGACTGCCGCCCTCATCATGGTGTATCAGGGCAACAATCTGCCGCTGCCGCTGCTGTTTGCCGCCATGGCGCTGGGCAGCATTGCCGCGGGCGCACTGTGGGGCTTCATCCCCGCGTGGTTCAAGTCCCGCTGGAACACGAACGAGACGCTGTTCACCCTGATGATGAACTACGTTGCTACGTCCATTGTTGCCTGCATGACCAACATCATGCGCGGCCAGGCGTCGAGCCTCGGCACGCTGAACAAGGCGACCAAGGCCGGCTGGTTCCCCGTCATTATGGGCCAGCGCTACACCATCAACATCATTGTGGTCATCGTGCTGACCTTCGTCATGTACGCCTATCTGCGCTTCTCCAAGCAGGGCTATGAGATCAGCGTTGTCGGCGAGAGCGAGAACACCGCGCGGTATGCGGGCATCAACGTCCGCCGCGTTACGGTGCGCACGATGCTGATCTCCGGCGCGATCTGCGGCCTGTGCGGCTTCCTGATCGTGGCCGGCAAGGATCAGACCATCTCCACGGCGTCCGCCAACGGGCGCGGCTTCACGGCCATTATTGTCGCATGGCTGGCCAAGTTCAACACGTTCTATATGGCGCTCATCTCGTTCCTGCTGGTTTTCCTCGAGCGCGGCGCGTCGGAGATCGCGTCTGCCTACTCGCTGAACGAGTACGCCGCCGACATCATCACCGGCATCATCCTGTTCTTCATTCTGGGCAGTGAGTTCTTCATCAACTACCGCGTCATCCCCCGCGGCGCACACAAGGAGGGCAAGTGATATGCACAGCAGTCTGATTGCGTGGATCATGCGCGCCATCCCGTTTGGCACAATTATCATGTACGGTGCGCTGGGCGAGACCGTGACCGAGAAATCCGGCAACCTGAACCTCGGCGTGCCGGGCATCATGTACCTGGGCGGTTTCGCAGGCTTTGCCAGCGCCTGGGCCTATGAGAACAGCGCTGCCAACCCCAACGGCTTTGTCAGCATCCTGATTGCCCTGTCCTGCGCCATTCTGGCCTCGATGGCAGGCGGCCTGATCTATGCGTTCCTGACCATCTCCCTGCGCGCCAACCAGAACGTCACCGGTCTGGCGCTGACGACCTTCGGCATGGGTGTGGCAAACTTCTTCGGCGTGTTTATCCTGAACGGCGCCAGCTACTCCGCCGCTCCCATCGCCAACAAGGCGTTCAGCGCCAAAATTCCCGTGCTGTCGGGTCTGGGCGACATCGGGCAGGTCGTGTTCTCCTACGGCTTTCTCGTCTATGCGGCCATCCTGCTGGCTGTGGTGCTGCACTGGTTCCTGACCCGCACCCGTGCGGGCCTGAATCTGCGCGCCGTCGGTGAGAACCCCGCCACCGCGGACGCCGCGGGCATCAACGTTACGCTGTACAAGTACCTGTCCACCTGCATCGGCGCGGGCATCTGCGGCATCGGCGGCCTGTACTATGTACTGGACTACAACCAGGGCATCTGGGCGACCACCGGCCAGATCGAAGCGCTGGGCTGGCTGGCCGTGGCGCTGGTCATTTTCACGACCTGGAAGCCGCTGAACGCCATCTGGGGCGCGTACCTGTTCGGTATGCTCTATTGGCTGTACCAGTTCCTGCCGTCGCTGCTCGGCATCACGATGGCCAGCCACATCACCGACCTTGTGCAGATGCTGCCCTACGTCGTCACGATCATCGTCCTGATCGTCGTTTCGATGCGCAAGAAGAAGGAGAACCAGCCCCCGGCTCATCTGGGTCTGGCCTACTTCCGCGAGGAGCGGTAAGGTTGCCTTCCCCCGTGGGGGAAGGTGGCCGAGGCCCCGCCCGAGGCCGGATGAGGGGCGGCCTAGTGGCTGCTGCCCGTGAATGGGAAGTGGCCGTAAGCTTTGCCCTCATCAGTCGCCTGCGGGCGACAGCTTCCCCCGAGGGGGAAGCCTTATAGAAAAGTCCGTGCGGCACATCTTTCCAAGATGTGCCGCTTTTTTTCATGCTTCTTTCAAAAATCCAACACATTTGCAATGTATACTAAATTTTGTCAAAAAATCTCCGAAAGCAGAAGGGAACCCGGTATGGCAGAAAAAACACAAACCCGACGCGGCCCGCTCGGCTGGGTCAAACGCCACAAAAAGCTGACGATCTTTTTGGTCATTGTGCTGGTCGCGGCCCTCGTTCTCGTGAACGTGCTGGGCAAGACCGACAAGGCGGCCGCCGCCGGCAGCTATCAGTTCGTGCGCACCACCGTGCTGACCAAAACGACCCTGAGCGATACGGTCAGCGTGACCGGCACGGTCAAGGCCGGCAGCAGCGCCAGCGTCACGGCGTCGGATTCCGTCAAGACCTACAAGGTCACGGCAGTCAACGTCGCTGTCGGTGACACGGTCAGGAAGGGCGATGTCATCGCCACGCTGGACACCACCGACGTGGAAAAGCAGATCGCCAACGCGCAGCTGCAGCTCAGCGACACCCGGACCGACGCCCGGAAGAACTACACCCAGGCCGTCGAGGATCAGACGACAAACCTGGCTACGGCGCAGGAAAATCTCGATAAGGCGCAGAAGAACTACGACACGCTGGGCATTGATGACTACTATACCTCGATGGCGTCCGCCGCCAACAGCGGCAAGACGAACCGTGAGATCGTCACCGACTGGTACACCCGCTACGCCGAGGAGATCGCCGGGTACGAGAACACCCTTTCCAACTTGAACATTCAGCTGACCCAGGCCCAGCAGGACGGCGACACGGCCCGCGCAGACGGTCTGCAGGGCCAGATCGCGGATTACACCAGCCGGGAAAATATCGCCAAGGGCCAGTGCAGCATCCCGGAGCTGGGCCTGCAGGGCTTTGATGCCGTCAGCCAGACCTACAATAAAATTGAGCAGTACCGCGAGGCGCTGGAGCAGGCGCAGCAGTCCTATCAGAACAGCGCGACAAGCGCGTCCCGCAGCGTGGACAACGCCGAGACGAAGCTCGCGCAGTCCCAGCGCGAGGACGACACCCTGACCAATCTGCAGACCGCGCTGGAGAACTGCACCCTGACTGCCACGATGGACGGCACGATCACTGCGCTGGACGCCACGGTGGGCGCGGTGTGCAGCGGCACGGTGGCCACGATTCAGGATGTGGATAACCTGACGGTGGAAGTCACGATCCCGGCCAGCTCCGTCGGCAGGCTCAAGACCGGCCTGCAGTGCAACATCACCAGCGACGCCACGGACGACTCCGTCACCGGTATCCTGACCCGTATCGACCCTGTCGCCAACGACAGCGGCAGCTTCGGCGCTACCGTCACGGTCAACGGGCAGGACAGCGGTCTGCTGGTCGGCATTCCCGCCAAGGTCGAGATCGTCATCAGCACCAAGGACAACGTCTTTACCGTCCCGCGCGACGCCGTGGGCACCAACGACGACGGCAGCACCTATGTGCTGCGCAAGACCGGCGGAGAGGGCGTCGATATGACCTTTGAGCAGGTCGCCGTCACCGAGGGCGACACCAACGACTACTATGTGGAGATCACCGGCAGCGACCTGAACGAGGGCGACGTCATCCGCGCCACGGCGGACCTGACCCAGGGCATTGAGTCGGGCGCGTCCGACAGCGATGTGCAGATGATGGAGAACGGCGACCTTTACGTCGGCGACGGCAGCAATATGCCCGAGGGCGCCGTCGTCATGGGCGGTCCCGGCGGCGGCCCCGGCGGTCCGGGAGGTCAATAATGCCGGAAAAAACACAACAGTTTGCGCAGAATATTGCCAGGAGCCTGATAGGGGAGGAGGCCGCGCACCCCGCGCAGCCGCTGATCCAGATGCAGGGCATCCGCAAGAGCTACTACATCGGCCAGCCGAACGAGCTGGAAATTCTGCACGGTATCGACCTGACCGTCTACCCCGGCGAGTTCGTCGCCATCGTGGGCGAGTCCGGCTCCGGTAAGTCCACGCTGATGAACATTATCGGCGTGCTGGACAAGCCCACGGCGGGCGAGTACGTGCTGGACGGCGTCAACATCCACGACGCCGACGACAACGACCTGGCGGCCATCCGCAACCGCAAAATCGGGTTCGTGTTCCAGACGTATAACCTGATCGGACGCCAGAGCGCGTTAAAAAACGTCGAACTGCCGATGCTGTATGCGGGCGTCCCGGCAGGGGAGCGCACCCGCCGCGCCAAGGAATGGCTCGAGCGCGTGGGCATGGGCGAACGGATGCGCCACCAGCCCAACGAGCTTTCCGGCGGACAGAAGCAGCGCGTCGCGATTGCCCGCGCCATGGTCAATGAGCCGGCGCTGATCCTGGCCGACGAGCCTACCGGCGCACTGGACAGCCAGACGAGCCGCGTCGTGATGGATCTCTTTCACGAGCTGCATGAAAAATACCACAAGACCATCGTACTCATCACGCACAACCCCGAGCTGGCCGAGGAATGCCAGCGGGTGCTGACGCTGCGCGACGGTCTGATCGTGGGCGAACGAAAGGGGACCGGCGAACGTGCAGCTTTTTGAGAATATCGGCATGGCGCTGACCAGCGTCAAAAGCAACAAAATGCGCAGTCTGCTCACGATGCTGGGCATCATCATCGGCATTGCGGCGGTCATTGCCATCGAGACCGTCGGCAACAGCATGACCGGCTCGGTCATGGACTCGATGTCCGGCATGGGTGCCAGTAACATTTCTGTCACGGTAACGCAGAAAAGCAGCTCCGACACGTCGGGCACGTCCCAGGGCGTCCAGCTGCGCCGGTTTATGGATTCCAAACCGTCGGACGCAGACCTTATCACCGATGCGATGATAAACGATTTTACAGCCGCTTTCCCGACCCAGGTCCATCACATCGAACTGACCCAGCAGGTGGGCAGCGGCACGACTGCCAAATACGGTGACCCGACCACGACCATCACGGCCACTGTCAGCGGCATCAATCATGCGGCATTGGCAGCCAGGAACGATGATTCGCAGATTTTGTACGGACGCTGGCTGGACGACGACAGGGATGCCGGGCGCAAGGTCGCCTGCGTGTCGGAAAAGTTCGTCGAGCAGGCCATCGGCGGCAGTGCGCAGGACGCCATCGGCAAGGCGGTCACGCTGACCATCAACCAGAATTTGTACACGTTCTATATACAGGGCGTATACAAATACACAGAGGATAGCTACTCCAGCATGTTCGGCGGCAGCGACGACGACAGCATCCAGACGGACTTTTATATCCCGCTGGACGTTGCCAAGGCCATCGCCGGGGCGGGGGCAGGGTACCAGAGCATCACCGTTGTGGCCAACGGCGGCACGGTCAATGTCACGGACTTCGTCAACACGGTGGGGGATTTCTTCGCCAGCTACTACACCCGCAACGACTCCTGGACGGTCAGCGCATCGAGCCTGGCGAGCCTGCTCGACTCGATGACCAGCATGCTGAGCACGGTTTCGCTCGGCATCTCGGCCATCGCGGCACTGTCGCTGCTCGTCGGCGGCATCGGCGTTATGAATATCATGATGGTCTCCGTGACGGAGCGCACCCGCGAGATCGGCACCCGCAAGGCGCTGGGCGCGCCTGCGTCGGCCATCCGTATGCAGTTTATCACCGAGAGCGTCATCCTCTGCCTGATCGGCGGCTTCATCGGTATTGTGCTGGGCCTGGCGCTGGGCACGGTGCTCAGCAATGTGGTGGGCTATGCCGCCAAGCCCAGCATCGCTGCGATCCTGATCGCCGTCGGCTTCAGTATGGCCATCGGCGTGTTCTTCGGCTATTATCCCGCCAACAAGGCCGCCAAGCTCGACCCGATCGAAGCGCTGCGGTATGAGTAAATACCCTTAGCCTTCCCCCCTCGGGGGAAGGTGGCCCCGCAGGGCCGGATGAGGGCGGAGTTTACAACGCTGCCCGGTAAATGGAAAATCATGGCAAGCTCTGCCCTCATCAGTCACCTTCGGTGACAGCTTCCCCCTCGGTGAACCTTTTTGTCCCCCGCATTGCGCGGGGGCTTTTTTTGTGCTATACTCGATACTGGGAAAGCGAGATGTATTGTAAAAATGCAAAAGGAAAGGCTGTTTACCAACCGCCAGCTGCTGACGCTGCTCTGGCCGCTCATCATTGAGCAGATGCTGGAAATTCTCGTCGGCATGGCGGATACCGTTATGGTATCGTCAGTGGGTGAGGCCGCAATTTCCGGTGTGTCGCTCGTCGATATGATCAACCAGCTGATCATCACGCTGTTCGGTGCGCTGGCCACCGGCGGCGCTGTCGTCACAAGTCAGCATCTGGGGGCCAAACGCCCCGAGGATGCCGCCAAAAGCGCGGGCCAGCTTGTGGGCCTGAGCGCGATCCTCGGCGTCGGTGTGGCGGCGTTCTGCCTTATCACCCGCACGGCGCAGCTGCGGCTTTTCTTTGGCACCATCACCGACGAGGTCATGCAGGCGTGCCTGACTTACTTTACGATCACGGCGCTGTCGTTTCCGTTTTTGGCGCTTTACAACGCGGGTGCGGCCATCTTCCGCTCCACGGGCAACAGCGCGGTGTCAATGAAGGTCTCGGTCATCGTCAACGGTATCAACTTCTGCGGCAACGCGCTCTGCGTGTTCGTGCTGAAAATGGGTGTCGCGGGCGTCGCCGTGCCCACGCTGATCTCCCGCGCTGTCGGTGCGTGCATCATTCTGGCGCTGGCCGCGCGGCAGGACTACCAGCTGCGCATCACGCCGCAATCTGTCACCCGCTTTGAGGGCCGCACGGTCAAAAGCATTCTGTACATCGGCATCCCGTCGGCGTTTGAGAACAGCCTGTTCCAGCTGGGCCGCGTGCTTGTCGTCTCGATGATCTCACTGTTCGGCACGGTGCATATCTCGGCCAACGCGGTGGCCAACAACCTGGACGCCATCGGCTGCATTGTCGGCAATGCCATGGGCCTGGCGATGATCACGGTCATTGGCCGCTGCATCGGCGCGCAGGACATTGAACAGACAAAGTATTATACAAAAAAGCTGCTTTTGTGGGATTATATCGCCCAAGGCGCGGTCAATGTTGTGGTGCTGCTGTCTCTGAACCGGATTTTGAGCATGTACACCCTGACGCCCGAAACCCGCGCACTGGCGTGGACGCTGGTCATGATCCACAACGGCATGTCGATCTTTCTCTGGCCCGCCAGCTTTGTGCTGCCCAACGCCCTGCGTGCCGCCAACGACGTGCGGTTCACGATGGTCGTTGCCACGGCCTCAATGCTGGTCTGGCGCATGGGCCTGAGCTGGGTGCTCTGCGTGCAGATGGGCATGGGTGCCGTCGGCGTCTGGTACGCCATGGTCGTTGACTGGATCTGCCGCATTCTATGCTTTGTGGCCCGGTTCGTCAGCGGTGCCTGGAAAAAGAACGCGGTGAAGAAGGCGGCGTAGAAAAACCTTGCCGAGAGGTAGGGGCCGCACATGTGCGGCCCCTACTGCGTGGCTGACAAAATACTCGCGGAAAATCATACATAAAGGAGTACCAACCCATGAAATTCATCAGCTGGAACGTCAACGGTCTGCGCGCCTGCCTGAAAAAAGGCTTTGAGGACGTGTTCAACGCGCTGGACGCGGACTTCTTCTGCATTCAGGAGACAAAAATGCAGCCCGGACAGGCGGATTTTGCGCCCGCGGGCTACACCGAGTACATCTACAGCGCCGACAAAAAAGGCTACTCCGGCACGGCCATCTGGGCCAAAACGCCTGCGCTCTCGGTGCGCTATGGCCTCGACGAGGACGTCCACAACCACGAGGGCCGTGCCATCACGCTGGAATACTCGGATTTTTATCTGGTCAATCTCTATGTGCCCAACTCCCAGAACGAGCTGGCGCGCATTGACTACCGTATGCAGTGGGAGGACGACCTGCGCCGCTATCTGCAAAAGCTGGACACCGAAAAGCCTGTCATCCTCTGCGGCGATTTGAACGTGGCGCATGAAGACATCGACTTAAAGAACCCCGGCCCCAATCGCGGCGCGGCGGGCTTCTCTGACCAGGAGCGCGGCAAGCTGGGCGAGCTGCTGGCCGCGGGCTTTACGGATTCCTTCCGCCACCTGCACCCCGACGCCACCGGCATGTACAGCTGGTGGAGCATGCGCTTCCGCGCCCGTGAGCGGAACGCAGGCTGGCGGATCGACTATTTCCTCGTCAGCAGCCGCCTGGCCGATAAGATCGAGAAAGCAGAGATTCTGATGGATGTGATGGGGAGCGACCATTGCCCGGTTTTGTTGGAGCTCAACCCGTAAGCGCCTACCCCCTTGGGGGAAGGTGTCTGCGGCCCCGCCCGCAGACGGATGAGGGAAAACCTGCCGGATATTACCCATGAAAGGGCGATACCGGTGAACTCTCCCCTCATCAGTCTGCCGCAAGCGGCAGACAGCTTCCCCCCTTGGGGGAAGCCAAAGAAGAAAATTTTTAAAAAATTCCCCCGCGTTTGCAATATCGCTCGCGGGGGATTCGTTTTAGTATACAGAAGGTCAAAGCGAGAGGAGGTGTGGGAACTGACAAATAAAGAATTTACCGGTCTGATGCAGCAATACCAAAAGCTCATCTACACGGTTTGCCTGCAATTTGTGCACGAGCCCCACACCGCCGAGGATCTGACCCAGGATACCTTCCTCTCCGCGTTTTCGGCTATAGACCGGTGCGAGCCGCAGTATTACAAGCAGTGGCTCGTCCGCGTGGCGGCCAACAAATGCAAGGACCACTTGAAAAGCGCGTGGGTGCGCAAGGTGGACGCCCCCGGGGACGACGCCCTGCCGGAGCCGCGCGGTGCGCCCGGCAGCGACGCCGACGACCCGGCCCAGAGTGTGGCAGACCGCGCCGGGGCCGCTGAGCTGGAAACACTGGTGCGCGGTCTGCGCGAGCCCTACGGCAAAATTGCCGTGCTGTACTTTCTGGAGCACAGGGAAACGGCGGAGATCGCTAAGCTGGTGGGCCGTCCGCCCGCGACGGTCAACAGCCAGCTGTGGCGCGCAAAGCTGCTGCTTCGCCAGCAGATCACCGAGAGGAGGCAGAATGAATGAGTCTTTATTTTGATAACAACAAACTCTTTGACGCCGAAGGCCACCTGACCGACGAAGGGCTGTACGCCATTAAGGACGGCACGCTGGACGACCTCGGCGCACTGGAGGCCGCCGAGCATCTGAGCTTCTGCGACTACTGTTTGCTGCGCTACACGGCCATGATCGACGCCGCGCCCGACTGCATGAAGCAGCCGATGCGCGACCTGATCCCGCAGGTGCAAAGCCTTATGCGGCTGCGCAGCTTCCGCATTATGACAAACCGCTATGTCTCGGCGGCTGCCGCGGTGGTGCTGGGCTTTGTGATGTGGGGCGCGGTCAGCACCTTTGGCGTGCCCAATGCCGCCGCCCTGCTGCCGCAGCAGCCCGCCGCCCGGCCGGAACGCTTCGGCACCAAATTCAACACCGCCGTCAACGGCTTCTACAAGAGCCTGGACGACACCTTTAAGAGCTTTACCCTGACCGCGGAAAACGGTCTGGACCAGATCAGAGCACAAAGCATCGGCGGCAGCACCGCCAAGGGGGAATAAACCATGAAAAAGAACGGCCTTCTGACCTTTATCTTCGCCTGTATCCCGGGCGCAGGGCAGATGTACTACGGTTATATGCAGCGCGGCCTGTCGATTGCGATGATACTGATACTCTGTGTGATGGCGGCCACCATCGTTGAGCCGCTGCTGTTCCTCTGCCTTGTCATCTGGATGTATAGCTTTTTTGACACCTATGACCTCATCCGCCACATGGCGGCCGGTGAGCCGAAGGAGGATTCCCTGCTGGTTCTGGGCAATTATGAGGAGATCAAAAAGATGGTCCCCCAGCACAACAGACTGATCGGCTGGGGCCTGGTCGGCTTCGGCGTCTGGGCACTGTATGAGACATTCATCTCAACTTGGCTCTATACGCTGCTGTGTAATCTTATGGGCAACGGATACGCCTACGACATCATCACCGGCATACCGAATGTTGTCATTGCGGCACTGCTGATTTTCTCGGGCCTCAAGCTGCTGGGTCTGCACCCCGAAAAGAAAAACCGCGACGACGAACTTCCGCCGTATCCGCATGAATAACTATGCCTTCCCCCTTGGGGGGAGGCGGCACCGCAGCGCCGGATGGGGGACAGCCTTACGGACGCTGCTCGTCCGCCCTTTGCCGCCGGGTAGGGGCGGGATATGTTCCGCCCGCCGCTGACCCACCGCCGCTGTGCCCGCCATACACGCGCGGGCCGGGCATCCCCGTGCCCTAACACTCAATATAAATAGAATGAGGTAAAATCATGGATGAACAAACCACCCCAAAAAAGGTCCGCCGCGTCGGCAGCATTGCGTTTGCGCTGGTGCTGATTGCAGCCGGTGTTCTGCTGATCGTCTATCAGCTTGTGCCGCAGTTCGACCTGCTGAAAATTCTGAAATTCTCCCCGGTCATCCTCATTGCGCTGGGCATCGAGATGCTCGTCTACAGCGCCAGGCCCGACGTGAAGGTGAAATTTGACTGGCTCGCCATGCTGGGTACGGCGTTCACGCTCTGCATCGTCGGCACGGCGGCACTGCTGCCCCTGGCAATCAGCGAGTGGGGCCCCGCCCGCAACTACGCCCAGACCCGCATTGAATCGCAGAAAGCGGACGCGATGTACAGCGCCCTGACCCCGAACCCAGCGCTGAAAGCCAAGACGGACTCCTTGAGCGTCGACGTCTGGTTCAACCATGACACCGACGGCGACTACACGCTGCAAAGCGGCGACGACTGCATCCTGGACGCTGCCCTGCGGGGTCCTTACGCCGATGCCGAGGTGTTCGCCGCCGACTGTATGGCCGTTATGCAGCGGGCCGCAGACGCCGGTCTCGGCTTTACATGCTACCACTTTAACGCCGATGAGTACACCGACGATGGCGTCAGCTACTACCTGGACTGTGTTGCCTCCTACCCGGCGGGGCTGACCGCTGCCCAGGTGGCCCAGCGCGTGCAGACCAGCTACTACTATGACAATAACAGCTTCTCCAGTGAAGCAGACCGGGATGATTACATCCGCCACCAGCTGCAGAATGAGATTTCCGACGAGTACGCCGACCGGCACGACGGTGCCTATCCCGACGAGAAATACCTGGACGAGGAAACCGAGCGCCGCCTTGCCGAACGAACCGGCATGGCCACGCCTGAAAGCGCACAGGCATAAACACGCATAAAAATTACCCGGAGCCCAACCAAACGGGCTCCGGGTCTGTTGTTATACGCTCTCGCCCTCGACCAGCTCAAAGGGCACGGTCTCGTGGCGGGCGGGGGCGTTTTCCTCTATGCAGCGCAGCAAAATGTCGGCGGCGCGCTCGGCAAGGACGGTGGTATTCTGCCGGATCGTCGTCAGCCGCGGCACGGTGTAACGCCCCAGCGCAATGCCGTCGTACCCGGCCACGGCAATGTCCTGCGGTACGCGCAGGCCGTGGTCCTGTATGGCCCGGATGGCTCCCACCGCCATCAGGTCCGACATGGCGAAAATCGCCGTAAGGCCGGGGCAGTGGGCCAGCAGGTGCTCGGCAGCTGCATAGCCGCCCTGCATCGAGAAGTCCGCAAGCCGGTACTGCCGGTCAAAGTCGAACGGCACGCCGAGCCGTTGCAGGGCATCCAGACAGCCGTCCAGCCGCTGCTGGCTCGGGCGGGAGGTTTCGGGCCTGTCGCCGATGATGCCGATGACACGGTGGCCTTTGGCATATAACTGCTCGATCATCACGGCAGCGGCAGCGCGGTCATCCACGCTGACGCTGGACAGATTCTCAATGCCCAGTCCGGCGGCGTTGTTCGTCAGCAGCAGGCAGGGGATGCCCAGCGACGCCAGCGCCGGGGTAAAGCATTGCGGGTGCGCACCGATGAAAAAGAGGCCGCATGGCCGGCGCTCGGCAAAGATGGTCTGTGCGCAGGCCAGCTCGTCGGTACTGCCGTTGTTGTAGTAGACCGTCGGCGTATAGCCGCGCGCCTCCAGACAGGGCTGCAGCTTGTCCAGCAGGTCCGCAAACAGAGCGTTCTGAGTGCCCTTTACAATGAGGGCCAGCCCCTCCGGCACCTGCTGCTTCAGATGCTTGGCATTGGCGTTGGGCTGGTAGCCGTGCTGCGCCACAACGGCCAGTATTTTCCGGCGTGCGTCCTCGCTGACGCGGGGGTTGTTGTTCAGCACGCGGGACACTGTGCCCACGGCATAGCCGGACTCGCGGGCAATATCCTTGATGGTCAAAGCTGCGCCTTCTTTCGCGTTGATTTGCTACCAGTATACCATATCCAAGCAAAAGGGGGAAGGGGAGGCTCCCTGCGGATTTTGCGGGGCGCTTTTTATTTTTTCGGATTTTAAAAATTCCGCCCCGCAACCTCTTGGCAAACAGGGAAATTTCTGCTATACTATTCTATACATCTGTGAGGGCCGTTAGCTTAACGGTTAAAGCCGGCGGCTCATAAACATTGGATGTTAGGATTTTTCTCTTTGTAAAAATTCGATAAATCGTAAAATTTGCGATTTTCATAGTTGATTTTTCTGCTTTCATCTACAACCCATCTACGGGCGGTTCGCAACTGCTTGTTTGGGTTGTTTCATAAGGGCCATTAGTTCAGCGGTTAGAACTCTCGGCTCATAACCGGCTGACCCAACCGCATCCACTTTCAAATATGATGAAGTGCCGCAGTTTTTACTGAACTTCATCGCCAAGATTTCTGCTTTGGCGATAAGTTGGCGATTTAGCCATCAACAGCACTTCTTCATCATAATGAGGGCCGTTAGCTTAACGGTTAAAGCCACCGGCTCATAACCGGTTCAGTGGGGGTTCGAATCCCTCACGGCCCATAAAAAGAACGCAGCTATGTTATTTTTTAAGATAACACGGCTGCGATTCTTTATTTCTCGTACAATTCACGGCTCAACTGATTGCGTATCGACTCCCGGCGTTTTTTGTATTGCTGGGTGTAGATCATTAAAGTCGTGCTCGGCTGGGCGTGACCTGCTTCAGCGGCAACCGTTGCAACGCCGATGTCAGGATTCGACATGAGCAGGCTGACAAAGGTATGTCGGAACATGTGCGGGTGAATGTCGCTGATTCCCGCTTTCTGTGCCACACGCTTTACCAGCTTGTTATAGCCGTCCGGGTTGCGCGGCCAGCCGAAGTCATCAATGATTACAAATTCTTCTCCGGCCAGTCGCATCAGTGATTCACGCTTGCTCTCTTTGTTTTTTACCATGTCTCGCTGCCAACTGGCCCCCATCAACCTCTTTTTTGTGTACCACCACTCTTTGTATTGCTGCATAAATTCCATGTACTCTGGGGCTACATCAATATAACGGTCGTTGCTTTCTTTTGTGGCTGTGTGTTGATAGCCGAAGTCCCTAAAAACTAAAAGGCTTTTGTTGACATGAACGGTACATTCTTTGAAATCGAAATCACTCCATGTCAGGCCGGCCAATTCAGCACGACGCACACCCGTATTCAGCAGGGATAATACAATGGCTTGCTCCGGCATAGAGCACTTATCAATTTCTGACATGAGTTTGCATACTTCATCCTCATGTATGCAGTCTACAAATCTGGGGCGTGCTCCTTTCGCCGGCATCTTGAATTCGGCTTGCACCGAGTGATAGCGCTCATTTGCAAAGTGCAGCACTTGATTGGCGAAGAGCACATATTCCCGAATTGTCTTTTTAGACAGGGGTCTCTCGTCGCGCTCAAAACGGAACGCATCGCGTACAGAAACACCGAGGATATTTGAAACCACTTCTGCCGTTTTTCGCGTGACTGCCGCGCCGCTGAAGCACTTCATGGCGGTATAAGCAGAAATGTCATAGCCAACTACCATTTTAGTAAAGGATTTGTTTTTCATTGTGGCATACTCCGGCAGGATAAAAGCATATTCACTGCGCAAACAGCCTTTTTCTTTAATTTCCTCAATAACTCTTGCGCAGTCCTCTCTTGTGATTTCGGACACGGACTTTTTGGCAAACCATGGCGCTACGCTTACGATTTTCTTCAGATAGCCAACTTTGTTGAGCGTTGTATTTGCCTTGTTTTTATCTGAGTCATAGTTGCCGCGCAGCAGCGCTGCAGGCTCCAGCTTGGCTTTTGCCGAAGCAATGTATTCCTCGGCTACTTCTTGGAATGGCTTATTGGCACCGCTGAGGCTGCGCTCGGCTTCTTCCTGTGCTTTTGCTTCAAATTCAAATGCTGCTGCCGTGGCTGGC
>ENA-OPTA01000711-OPTA01000711.1-human-gut-metagenome-genome-assembly--contig:-NODE-711-length-22053-cov-4.030912_pt1 | contig 22053 bp, 17 predicted proteins | sample MGYA00241813_ERZ501917 | MGnify/ENA primary metagenome ERZ501917 (study PRJEB25962, sample SAMEA2042408) | human gut metagenome | biome: human gut; feature: human-associated habitat; material: faeces...
TGTTCTTTGATGGAAATGCGACTCCTGCTGTAACAATAACAAGCATAATCTCCTTAGTTGAAAAGCCTTTTCTTAAAAGAATATGCCTTATAAAACCAGTTCCCTTATCTTCATTATATGGCTTGTATTTAAACGACTTAAATAAATCTCTTAATGTAGCTATAATGCTGCTGCACTGTGAATCTTCAAGCAGGCAGTCAGATACAGGTACTATATTGTGGCTGTTCTCTTCATATGTTCCCGTTATAATATTGCCATTCTTATCTTCCCCGACAACAGCGTGAACCTTGTTACGGTAATGCACTGGTCTGTACATTCCTGTTATCTTATCTACTGGACAGATGTCTTTAAAAAGTTTGTCTACATATCCCTGCTTTATCTTTAATTCATTATCGTATTTCATTCCTGCATAGGCACAGCTCCCACATTTTTCTGCACTTTCACAGTTAATTACACGCTTCTTCTCATCATATATATTACTTCCCATAACTTTTATGTTACCTCCCAACATCAAAAGGCTGTCACATATAAAATGCAACAGCCTGTAAATTCTATTATTAATATTACAAATGACAATATTATGCAGTAATCATTATATCAGCAAATATCCATGCATAAAATCAAAATCTGAAATTACATAATTTCACTGTCATCGCCATTGCTGACAATCTTAACCTTGCCTTCATATAACTCTTCTACAGCTATTGAAAGTGGCTTCATATTCTCTGCATTATCGATAAGAGGTGTTCCTATCTGAAGCTTTCTCGCCTCATCTGGTGTTGTAAGCGGCTTTGGCTCATTCTTCTTATCCTTATTATCCTTTTCCTTTTCCTTTGGAGCGTTCTCAGCCTCAATACGAGCCTTTCTAACCTTCTCCTCTATTGTTCTTGCATCAATAATCTCTTTAGCTCTTGCGGCAGTAGCCTTAACAATTGAATAACGGCTCTGTACGATCGGCTGTTCGCCGTCCTCTACCTCACTATTAACAACTGCCATTAATTCTGAATATGATGGATGTAACATTATTATTCTCCTTTCTCATAAGCTTTAAGCTCTTCTTTAATATTATTAATTAAACTCATATTGTTAACTGCTTTTCTCTTCTCACTGTTAACTATAGAATGAATTGCCTCAACACAATCATCCACTTTATCATTGATAACTATATAGTTATAATTCTCTACGCCCTTAGCCTCATCACTGGCTCTTTGCAGTCTCGCCTTTATTGTGGCTTCATCTTCTGTTCCACGTCCTACAAGTCTTCTCTCTAATTCTTCTGCACTTGGTGGCATAATGAATAAAAGAACTGCATCTGGATACATCTTCTTAATATTAAGTGCACCCTGAATCTCGATTTCAAGTATCACATTCTTACCTGCTTCAAGCTGTTCCTCGACATATGCCTTAGGTGTTCCATAATAGTTGCTGACATACTTTGCATACTCAATCAATTCAGAATTATCAATCATACTCTCAAATTCTTCTGTTGATTTAAAGAAATACTCTCTTCCATTCTGTTCACCTTCTCTTGGTGAGCGGGTTGTCGCTGAGATAGATAGAGCATAATCATTATGAAGCTCTAATAATCTCTTAACTACAGTTCCCTTTCCAGCTCCTGAGAAACCTGAAATTACAAGTAATAAACCTTTCTCTTTCATCTCTATTCTCCAATCTGTAAATGCCTGTTGGCACGCACACAACATAAGTGTACAAGTTATTATACAGAAATACACCGATTCGTGCAAGCTTTTTTATTCTATATTCTGTATCTGTTCCCTTATTTTTTCTATTTCTGTCTTTAAATCTATAGCTGCATTTGATATTTCTATATTATTCGCCTTAGATAAAGTTGTATTGGCTTCCCTGTTCATCTCCTGTGCTATGAAATCCATCTTTCTTCCAATCCCTCCGTCTTCGTTAAGGCATTTTCTTGCGTGTTCAATATGACTTCTTAATCTTACTGTCTCCTCATCTACGCATACTTTATCAGCATATATAATCACCTCAGAAGCTATCCTGTTCTTATCTATATCAGCAGCTGAAAGGATTTCTTCCATCTTGGCTTCTAACTTCTTCTTATAATCTTCTATTATCTGTGGATTTTTTGTTTCAATATAATAAACAAGCTCCTCCATATGGTCTAACTTTAACAAAAGATCCTTCTTTAAGTTCCCACCCTCAATAATTCTTGTATCAGCAAGCCCCTTGCAGGCTTCTTCTATTGCCTCATTAATAAAGTTCCACAATTCTTCTTCATCTTCCTGCGATTCTTCCATTGTGATAACCTCTGGGTATCTTGACAAAGCTCCAACAGTAATATCATTTCTTATATTAAAACGCTCCTCCATCTGTCTGAATATATTCATATATTCCCGTGCTATGCTTTCATTAAACTTAAGGCTTACATTGCTCTCTGAATTATCCTCGTATGTAATAAATACATCAATCTTTCCCCTTGATGCATATTTCTTAATTGTATCCCTTATTCTTGCCTCAAATATATTAAGCTTTTTAGGCATCTTTATACTGTTCTCAAGAAATCTGTGGTTCACCGACTTAATCTCTACTGTTATTTTACGGTTGCCTCTCTCTATCTCGCTTCTTCCAAAGCCAGTCATACTTTTTATCATCAAAGTGTCCTCATTTCATTTATTCATTGTTGATAACATTAAAAAATATTTTAATACTAAATGTAGTTTAATACATCGCTTATTAAACATCAACTTACATATCAAACTTTTAATTACAACTGCTAATTATATCAATTTTACTTTAACCATACAAGACAACATCTATAAAATGTGCTATCATTTATTCTAAAGTATTAATGGCGTACCAATACGCCAGAATGGAGTATTATGGCATTTGATGGAATTACAATAGCGAATATTGTACACGATTTAAACAACACAATTCTTGGTGGAAGATTATATAAGATTGCAGAGCCAGAAAATGATGAGCTTTTACTTACCATAAAGGCTAATTCTGGACAATACAAGCTTGTATTATCTGCAAATGCTTCACTTCCGCTTGCATATATGACTAAAGATAATAAGCCAAGCCCCCAGCTTGCACCTAACTTTGTTATGTTTCTTAGGAAGCACATCAATAACGGACGAATTATATCAATAACACAACCCGCTTTTGAGCGAATAATTGATATTGAAATTGAACATTTAGATGAATTAGGTGACCTCTGCCGTAAGCATTTAATCACAGAATTTATGGGCAAACACAGCAATATCATATTATGCGATGACAATAACACAATATTAGACAGTATTAAGCATGTGTCAGCACAGATAAGCTCTGTCAGAGAAGTTCTTCCAGGAAGGGAATATTTTATTCCTAATACATCTAACAAGCACAATCCGATGAATATGGATTTTAATACCTTTAATGAAAATATATTATCACAGCCTAAGACTACTGCCAAAGCCTTAAGCAGTGCTTACACTGGAATAAGCACCTGCATATCAGAGGAAGTCTGCCACAGGGCACATATTGACAGTGCCAAACCAGCCAACTGTCTGTCCAGTGCTGAAAGCATAGCTCTATTTGAAGCATTCAAGGCTATTATTAATGACGTGGCAAATGGAAGTTTCAGCCCTAACATCGTATATGATAACGGTGCACCCACAGATTTTGCCGCGATTCCTCTTACTATGTATGATAAATCCGAAAGCTACTCCTCAATAAGTGAATGTCTTATCGGTTATTATCACGAAAAAGAAGTAAGAACACGAATTCACCAGAAATCGACTGATATAAGAAGAATAATTACAACTCATCTTGAGCGTTCTTATAAAAAGCTTGATATTCAGGAAAAACAGTTAAAGGATACTGAAAAACGTGACAAATACAGAGTGTATGGAGAGCTAATCAACACATACGGCTACAATATCGAGTCTGGTGCAAAAAGCTTCACAGCTCTTAATTATTACACTAACGAAGAAATCTCTATTCCTTTGGACGATACATTGACACCAATTGAGAATGCGAATAAATATTTTGCACGATACAACAAATTAAAACGTACTTACGAAGCTGGTGTAAGACTTATCGAAGAGATTAAAGATGAGATTATGTATCTTGAATCAATAATAAATGCCCTCGATATTGCAACTACTGAGAATGACCTTAATAATATCAAAGAAGAACTTATCATAACCGGCTATATCAAGAAGAACAGCAAATCCAAAAGCAAGGATAACAAGAACAACAAACCTCTGCACTATATATCATCAGACGGTTTTGATATGTATGTCGGCAAGAATAATCTTCAGAATGATGAACTCACATTTAAATTTGCTTCTAATAGTGACTGGTGGTTTCATGCCAAGCAGATACCTGGCTCTCACGTTATAGTTAAGACTAACGGCAAGGAACTGCCCGACAGAACCTTTGAGGAAGCTGCCGCACTTGCAGCCTACTACTCTAAAGGCCGCAACCTTGATAAAGTTGAAGTCGATTATGTATTAAAGAAAGAAGTCAAAAAGCCTGCCGCTGCCAAACCAGGCTTTGTTGTATATTACACTAACTACTCTCTTATCGCCATAGCTGATATTAAAGGCATTAAAGAAGTTACTGGCTGATAAAAAACTGGCTGTCCGAAAGCTTTATATGACTTTATCATATAAATGTTTTCTGGACAGCCAGCTTTTTATTTAATTAACTTAAAGTTCTTAACCCTGTAACAGCTAACACTATAACTCCTATAACATCAGCCACAGCACACAGCATATACATAACTGAAAGCGAAGCCCTGTTTAGTCCTGCCACAATAAGCATAACAAGACTTAACACAAGCAATGTGCCTGCTATTATATACATACACTTTATATTAATTCTTTCATTAACGACCAATACAATAAATATTATGCCTGTGATTAATGATACGCTCATTCTTACAAGATACCATACAAATGCAGCTTCTGTTAAATCACACAGCGTATTATCTGTTGTAAGGTATCCAAATAATGATGGCGGATTAAACGCATATATAACGGATGGAATAATAACAATAATACTAAATACAGCTATCTCAATAATCATAAGTTTATTATTATTTAATACTATTGCAACGCAGGTTACAATAGTAAATATAATAAGCCACGACCAGTTAAAATAGAATTTACTTCCAATATAATAGTCCTGAATATATCCTGCTACAGTCTGTATATACTCATCTGATGATAACATCACCACTCTTGAAATAACAAGATTTCTAATAACTTCAAGTATAAGAAAACCTGATAATGCAGGGAATATATATATAACAGCATTATTATATGCCATCTTATCATTATATATTTTTAGCTTTGTTATTGTACTGCTCTTAACCATTAAAAGTCCTAATACTGATAACACCATAACAAGAATATAAGCTATTGGTATTCTGGACATTAATTGTACTGTCTGTATATTACCAATGTCCGATTTATTCATATAAAAGCTATTTATAAATATATGAACACCTTTTGAACTTTCTGTTATTCTTGCAAATAACAATAACGCACCTGTTATAAATGCACTTATATTAGCAGCTATTGACAGTCTTGATGCCATACTCACCTTTTTGTATACACATACCGCAGCAGTCACAAGCAGTAATATCGTTATTGGAAATATAATCTTATATATGCTCCCAAAACCAGCATAAAAATAATAATTATAAATTGATGTATCAAGCGTATCGCCATCATATACATTACTATTCATTCTGTTAAGTATATTCTGAAATGTATGCTCCCCTACAAAAAATAATAATACAGCCGCATTTATAACCATAATTAACGCAAGGCTCATAAGCCTTATAAAGGTAATTTCACTCTTTTTCATACTTATCCTCACTCTTTAACTCTCCAGAACCAGCAGTATTACTGCCGGCTCTGAAACATTTTACAATATTATGCCTGTACCTTTATAAATGACTTCTTACCCTTCTTAACAGCTACTCCATCACCAGCAAAGAATTCTTTATCAAACTTTGCTGCTATATCAGATACCTTTTCACCTGCAACAGAAGCACCGCCCTGTGAGACAACTCTTCTTGCTTCTGACTTAGTAGCTGCAAGACCTGCTGCGTGAATTAACGATACAATATCAATGCTTCCATCTGTAAAGGCATCATCTTCAAGCTTAACTGCTGCCATATTAGCCGCATCACCTGATGTAAATATAGCCTTAGCTGTTTCTTCTGCCTTCTTAGCTTCTTCCTCACCATGAACCATTTTAGTAAGTTCAAATGCAAGTATTTCCTTAGCTCTATTAAGCTGTGCACCTTCCCACTTATCCATTTCATCAATCTGCTCAAGTGGTAAAAATGTAAGCATACGGATGCACTTTAATACATCTGCATCAGCTACATTTCTCCAATACTGGTAGAACTCATATGGAGAAGTCTTTTCTGGATCAAGCCATACAGCACCGCTTACTGTCTTACCCATCTTCTTACCCTCTGAATTAAGAAGAAGTGTGATCGTCATAGCTGAAGCATCCTTACCAAGCTTCCTTCTGATAAGTTCTGTACCACCAAGCATATTGCTCCACTGGTCATCTCCACCAAACTGAAGATTACAACCGTATTTCTGGTATAACATATAGAAATCGTAACTCTGCATAATCATATAGTTAAATTCAAGGAATGTAAGACCTCTCTCCATTCTCTGCTTGTAGCACTCAGCTCTTAACATATTATTAACTGAGAAGCACGCACCGACTTCTCTTAAAAGGTCAACATAGTTAAGCTTCAAAAGCCAGTCTGCATTATTTACAAATAAAGCCTTATCATCTGAAAAATCGATGAACTTGCTCATCTGCTTCTTAAAGCACTCACAGTTATGCTCAATCTGCTCCGGTGTAAGCATTTTTCTCATATCTGTCTTACCTGATGGATCACCAATCATACCTGTTCCGCCACCGACTAATGCGATAGGCTTATTGCCTGCCATCTGAAGTCTTTTCATAAAGCAGAGTGCCATAAAATGTCCTACATGAAGACTGTCTGCTGTTGGATCAAAACCAATATAGAATGTAGCCTTTCCATTATTAATTAAATTCTTAATTAATTCTTCATCTGTTACCTGTGCAATTAATCCTCTTGCAACTAACTCGTCATAAACTGTCATTTCTGCCATTTCTGTTCTCCTGTTCCTATTACGTTATTATTTGATAAATGATACATAACCCTGTTAATAACAAAAAAGAGCATATCTTTCATCCTTGTTAAAGGACGAAAGCATATGCTCCGTGTTACCACCTTTATTCATAAACAGCTCACACTGTTCACCTTAACGGGTCTTATGATCCTTGATACTGTAACGTGTACCCCACGTCGCCCCTACTAAGCACTATATGCCTTTCAGTTTGCTGCTACGGAATGTATTCAGAATAACTATCCACTGTGCCTCTCATCAGCCGGCTGCTTTCTGTTGCTTACTGTTATGCCTACTTGTTTCCATCATCGCATTATATTAATATAGATGATAATCTTACTGTCAACCTCATACAACTTATTATGAAAATTGCATAATAAAATATTATATTCTAATATTCGACACCTGATTATCATATGTCTACTAAAGCTTATACCATATAGTTGCTAATTTTGCAAGCGTTATATCATATTTTTGCACTCATTATATCTTTATTCTTGTGCTGCTTTTCAGCACATACAAAGTTCCGTTAGGAACTTTTAAGATGAGTGCTTTCGCACTCATTATATCTTTATCAATTAATATTATTGCATTTTTCACCTTTATGTTTACACATATTTTTATATATAATATATACTATAATAAGTCCTATTATGCTCCCTGCCGCATCTATCAACACATCTAACACACAACCATACCGACCTGGCACGAATGTCTGGTGAAACTCATCTGTTGCTGCAAATGCTATTGCTATAACTGCTGATATGACAGGAATCCTTACACCCTTAATCCCATCAACTATAAGTGCAATCATTACAAATATTGAAAAAATTGCATATTCTGTCATATGTGCAGCTTTTCTTATTGGAAACTGCACCGCCTCTATCATACTTTCCCTGTTATTCTCATTACAATCTATAATTCCAGCCTTATCACACACTGTAAGTATAATATCCGCCGCCTTATAGCTTAGCCCTGATGACTCTTCCCCATCCTGCTTTGAAAAGCCAAATATAATCATTGCCATAACAATGGCTGGGAGCCATATCAATATCTTTTTTATTCTCATATTCAAATCCTTTAATATACACCTATGTTATTATCAAACTATTCTGCTATTTTTTTTAATATCAAGCTGCATATTCTATTCTAACCTCCTTAATTGGTTTCAAAAACTCATCTACATCACTCCCATTGCATATATATAATTACGTATATTTATTTTTCGATTATTATATCATTCAATTTTTATATTTTCAATTATGTAGTGTTCTAACCAACTTAAAACAAGCCCACAAAACCAATTTCACAAGGTTTTGTGGGCTTATATAACTATCTGAAATATCTTATACCAGATATAATATTAGAGTGTAACAACTCTCATTGTATTAGTAAGACCTCTCTTAGCTGATGGATCAGATGTTGTAGCGATACCGGCAGATACGATAACTGTATCTCCTTCTTCTACATATCCAGCCTGCTCAGATACAACTAAAGCGTGCTCAATAATCTTATCTGTTGAAGTCTCTGTAGCTGTCTTTAATGGTCTTACTCCCCAATAAATCTGCATCTTTCTAAGAACATTATCATATGGTGAGCAGCCGATAATTTCTGCATTTGGCTTTAATTTAGATGTAAGTCTTGCTGTGAATCCTGAAATTGTTGGGCATACAATAGCCTTTGCATTAAGGTTATCAGCAGTCTGAACTGTTGCGTTACATACAGCACTTGAAATGCTTCTCTTGCTGTGAACCTTAGCGATATCTGCAGATCTTCCCTTGATATCCTGCTCTGTTCTTTCAGCAATCTTAACCATCATCTTTAATGCTTCAAGTGGATACTTACCATTAGCTGTTTCACCTGAGAGCATAACCACGTCTGTACCATCATAGATAGCGTTAGCAACGTCAGTAACCTCGGCTCTTGTAGGACGTGGATTTCTAATCATAGAATCTAACATCTGTGTAGCTGTAATAACCGGCTTATATGTTGCGTTACACTTCTTGATAATTTCCTTCTGGTAATGAGGAACATCTTCTGCTGGAATCTCTACACCCATATCACCTCTGGCAACCATAATTCCATCAGCAACTTTGATAATTTCATCAAGATTTTCAATACCCTCTGCATTCTCAATCTTAGCGATAACCGGAATATCAGCACCATGCTCCCATAAGAGCTGCTTGATTTCCTGAATACAAGCTGCATTTCTTACGAATGAAGCTGCAATAAAATCAAATCCCTGTTCAATACCAAATATAATATCATCTTTATCTTTATCTGTAATACCTGGAAGCTTAATGCTTACGTTAGGTACATTAACACCCTTCTTAGAACCAAGTTCACCACCATTGATTACTGTACATACGATATCCGTACCATCGACTACCTCTTCTACTCTAAGCTCAATAAGACCATCATCAATAAGAATAGTATTACCATTAGCTACATCTGCTGGAAGACCTGCATAAGTAATCATATCAATAGTATCATCACCTACAATATCTCTTGTTGTAAGTGTGAACTTCTGACCTTCCTTAAGTGTAACCTTCTTGTCATCCTTAAGCACACCAGTTCTGATTTCTGGTCCTTTTGTATCAAGAAGTGTAGCTATAGGCTTGTTAATCTCTTCCCTTACGCTCTTAACTAATGCAAAACGGCCTGCCTGTTCTTCATGGTCACCATGTGAGAAATTAAATCTTGCAATATCCATACCACTAAGTGCAAGCTGCTTAATAAGCTCTCTATCATTAGTGTTAGGACCCATAGTACATATAACCTTAGTCTTTTTCATTATAACCTCCAAGTAAATAAAATAAATTAAATTCAAAACAATCCAACAAATTATACTTAATAACACATAAAATAGCAATACCCATTCTGAAATTGTTATGATAATTAAGTGTTATTAATAATATATACCATCATATTACCATATATTATTGTGTTTTGCCAATATGAATATGTGTATATAAATGTTCATTACAATATTCATAATTGCCAGCACATTTTGAGCAGAATCTGAACACAAGATTTTCATCGTCTAATTCCGTTCTTCCACACACAGCACATTTGTGCTTAGGTGTTCCATTAGCAGGTCTGTATGGCTTATTAGCCCCCTGCCATGTTGTCTTTTCACTATTGGCATTATAAAATGTTTCATTAAAGCTCTGTCTGCTGCCATTATTCTTCTGTGCTTTTCCTGCTGTATGCATAGCCTTATTATAATTCTTCTGTGTAGAAGTCTTAAAAGGTCTTCTCTTAGACACTGTAATGAATATTATAAAGTTAATCATAGACACTAAAGCTGCAATCGCATTGGCATAACATCCCATTCCGCTTCCTGACAGAAGTCCTGCATTGTATAAACCTTTCCACATAGTCCAGCCAAAGTTCACTCCGCTTACTGCAATTGTTGGAACAATAAAGCCTCCAAGAATAATTATTGCAAATACTATTCCGTCAAGAAGTGCCATCCATTTAATCTTGATCGGTATTACAAAGAACAACAACACTTCCATATCCGGCTGTTCCATAGCAAAAGCCATAAATAAAGCAAGGTTAATATAATGTGTGCTCATATTAAAACTTATGCCAAATATAAGATATATTATAAGAGCAGCAATTATATTAAGTATTACACCCGAGAAGAAATACACATTAAACTTAAATGACCCCCATATATTCTCTAACACTGTTCCTATAAGATAATAGAAATAAAGTGAAAAGAATACAAATATTATGCTTGTTGATGGTGGCTGTATAATAAATGTTACAAGCCGCCATATCTGTCCCTTAAATATATATGCAAAATCCAATGAAAGATATGTGCTGTAAACCCCAGGTGCAAACACCTCGAATACAAAACCTACAGCATATAACACAATAATATACATCATTAAATTCTGTATTGCATATTTAGAATACTTTCTTTCTAGTTTCTGAAACCAATCCATTAAACTCCTCATTTCCGCAGGAATAATTCCCACATTATTAAATTATGTATATTTAAAGCGATTTAATAATAAAAGTATAAAAACAAAACCTATGTTTGTCAATTATATAACAACAATAGTATTATTAATTTTATATAAACAATGTTCTAACAAGTGTTGAATTTCTGTGTCATTTCTTATATAATATGTCGGATTGTAATTTTTCGATTTTATTATATATTTTTCGACACAATATAATTAACAAGGAGGTCGGCTCTGCCGTAATGACTATGAACAAATACAGATTAGGTATTGATATTGGCTCTACAACAGTAAAGATCGCTATTCTTGATGATAATAATAATATTTTATTTTCTGACTACGAAAGACATTTTGCTAATATTCAGGAGACCTTACAATCTCTTCTTGAAAAGGCTGTCGCTCAGTTAGGTGAATTTGAAATATACCCTGTTATCACAGGTTCTGGAGGACTTACACTTGCCAAACATCTTGAAGTACCATTTACACAGGAAGTTGTCGCTGTATCTACAGCACTTCAGGATTATGCACCTCAGTGTGATGTTGCAATAGAACTTGGTGGTGAAGATGCCAAGATTATATATTTTACTAATGGTATCGACCAGCGTATGAATGGTATATGTGCAGGTGGTACAGGTTCTTTCATCGACCAGATGGCTTCACTTTTACAAACAGATGCTTCTGGTCTTAATGAGTACGCCAAGAATTACAAGTCAATATACCCTATTGCCGCAAGATGTGGTGTATTTGCCAAATCAGACATACAGCCTCTAATTAACGAGGGTGCTACTAAGGAAGATTTATCAGCTTCTATTTTTCAGGCTGTTGTCAACCAGACAATCTCTGGTCTTGCGTGTGGCAAGCCTATCCGTGGCAATGTGGCATTTCTTGGTGGTCCGCTTCATTTCTTATCAGAACTTAAGCAGGCATTTATCCGCACATTAAGCTTAACACCTGAACAGGTTATAGCACCTGACCACTCTCATTTGTTTGCGGCAGTTGGCTCTGCTATGAATTATGATGAAAATGTATGTGTAAATGTTGCAGATATTATCAAAAGACTTTCAGGCAAAATCAAGCTTGAATTTGAAGTTGAACGTATGGAACCTCTTTTTGCCAATCAGTTAGCTTATGATGATTTCACTAAAAGACATAATGCACATCATGTAAAGACTGCTGATATAAGCACTTATGAAGGTAACTGCTACCTTGGTATTGATGCAGGCTCTACAACAACTAAAGCTGCTTTAGTAGATGAAGATGGTAATTTATTATACTCATTTTACTCAAGCAACAACGGTTCTCCTCTTGATACTACAATCAAGGCTGTTAAAGACATTTATACAAAGCTTTCACCTAAGGCTAAGATTGTGCAGGCCTGTTCAACAGGTTATGGTGAGGCTCTTATCAAGTCAGCACTTATGCTTGATGAAGGCGAAGTTGAAACTGTGTCCCACTTCTATGCTGCTGCATTCTTTGACCCTGAGGTTGACTGTATTATAGATATCGGCGGACAGGATATGAAGTGTATTAAGATAAAGAACCAGACAGTTGATTCTGTCCAGCTTAATGAAGCCTGTTCTTCAGGATGTGGTTCATTTATCGAAACATTTGCAAAGTCGCTTAACTACTCTGTTCAGGACTTTGCCAAAGCTGCACTTTTTGCCGAGCACCCTATTGATTTAGGTACAAGATGTACAGTATTTATGAACTCTAAAGTCAAGCAGGCTCAGAAAGAAGGTGCGGAAGTCGCTGATATTTCTGCCGGTCTTGCTTATTCAGTTATCAAAAATGCTTTATATAAAGTTATTAAGATTGCTGACCCTAACGACCTTGGAAAGCATATTGTTGTACAGGGTGGTACTTTCTATAATGATGCAGTATTAAGAAGTTTTGAAAAGATTACAGGTGTTGATGCCATAAGACCTGATATTGCTGGTATTATGGGAGCATTCGGAGCTGCTCTTATCGCAAGGGAAAGATATGACGGCATATCTGAATCATCAATGCTTTCAATAGATAAGATCAACCGTCTTACATATGAAACAACACTTACAAGATGTAAGGGTTGTACTAACAGTTGTCACCTTACTATTAATAAGTTCTCTGGTGGCAGGCAGTTTATAACTGGTAACAGATGTGAAAGAGGTCTTGGAAAAGAACGAAATAAAGAACATCTTCCTAACCTTTTTGATTATAAATTCCATAGACTTTTTGATTATGAACCATTATCTGCTGACCTTGCAGTGCGTGGAACTGTTGGTATTCCTAGAGTACTTAATATGTATGAGAACTATCCTTTCTGGTTCACATTCTTTACTAAGCTTGGATATCGTGTAGTTCTTTCGCCTCAGTCTACAAGAAAGATTTATGAATTAGGTATTGAATCAATACCTTCTGAGTCTGAGTGTTACCCAGCCAAGCTTGCACACGGACATATAAGCTGGCTTATCAAGAAAGGTATTAAATTCATATTCTACCCTTGTGTTCCTTATGAACATAAAGAGATTGATAACACTAATAACCACTATAACTGCCCTATTGTAACTTCTTATGCAGAAAATATTAAGAACAACGTTGAAGAATTAAAGACAGAAAATATAGATTTCAGAAATCCTTTCCTCTCATTTGAAAGTGAAGAAATTCTTGCCAAACGACTTAAAGCAGAATTTCCTTTAATTCCCGCACCAGAAATCAAGGCTGCTGTTCACGATGCGTGGGAAGAACTGATGCAGTCAAGAACTGATATGCATAATAAAGGTGAAGAAGTTATTAAATACCTTAAAGAAAATAACAAACGTGGTATTGTACTCGCTGGAAGACCTTACCATATTGACCCCGAGATTAACCATGGTATTCCAGAACTTATCAACTCATATGGAATAGCCGTTCTTACTGAGGACAGCGTTGCCCACCTTGGCAATGTTGAAAGACCACTTATTGTTATGGACCAGTGGATGTACCACTCACGTCTGTATGCCGCAGCAAGCTATGTCAAGACTCAGGATAATCTTGATCTTATACAGCTTAATTCATTCGGCTGTGGACTTGATGCAGTTACTACAGATGCCGTTAATGATATTCTTACTAAGTCTGGCAAAATATATACAGTTCTTAAAATTGATGAGGTTAATAACCTTGGTGCTGCAAGAATACGTGTCAGATCACTTATTGCTGCACTTAAAGTAAGGGACAAGAAAAATTACCAGCGACAGTTAGTTTCAAGTGCATACAAGCGTGTTGAATTCACACCTGAGATGAGAAAGAATTACACTATTCTCTGCCCTCAGATGTCACCAATACATTTTGACCTGCTTGAACCTGCTCTTAATTCGTGTGGATATAACTTCGAAGTTCTTGCCAATGATAATAAATCGTCTGTAGATATGGGACTTAAATATGTTAATAATGATGCCTGCTACCCTTCTTTAATGGTTGTCGGACAGATTATGAACGCGGTTCTTTCCGGTAAATATGATTTAAGCAAGACTGCCATTATAATTACGCAGACTGGTGGTGGCTGTCGTGCTTCTAACTATATTGGATTTATAAGACGTGCTCTTGAGAAAGCTAATCTTGCATACATACCAGTTATTTCTTTAAGTGCACAGGGACTAGAGTCTAACTCAGGCTTTAAGTATGATCTGCCAATGTTAAAGAAAGCTATGATGGCTATTGAATACGGTGATGTATTTATGAATGTTGTATACAGAACAAGACCTTATGAGAAGGAAAAAGGCTCTGTTAACGCCCTTCACGAACATTGGAAAGAGATATGTATAAAGCAGCTTACTTCTGACAAAGTAAGAATGAAAGACTTCAATAAAAATCTGCGTGATATAGTTCACGATTTTGATAATATTGAACTTCTTGATATTAAAAAACCTAGAGTTGGTGTTGTTGGAGAAATTCTTGTTAAATTTCTTCCCGCCGCTAACAATTATCTTGTAGATTTATTGGAAGCTGAAGGTGCTGAAGCTGTTGTTCCAGATCTTATGGGATTTCTTCTTTATTGTGCAGAAAATGCTAACTTCAAACACAAGTACCTTGGTGCTTCATCTAAGTCAGCATTTATCAATAACGTGGTAATTAAATTGCTTGAGTGGTTCAGAAAAGCTGGTAACGAAGCATTAGCACAGAGCAAGAGGTTTGATGCTCCATCTTCAATTAAAGAAACTGCTGCTCTTGCCAAAGACCTTGTGTCACTTGGTAACCAGACTGGTGAAGGCTGGCTTCTTACTGGTGAAATGATTGAGCTTATTCATAACGGTGCTGGAAATATTGTATGCTGTCAGCCATTTGCCTGCCTTCCTAACCACATTGTTGGTAAGGGCGTAATCAAAGAATTACGTGCAGCATTCCCTGAAGCTAACATAATCGCCGTGGATTATGACCCAGGTGCATCAGAAGTTAACCAGCTTAACAGAATTAAGCTTATGCTTGCTACTGCTAACAAGAACCTTTAATGTCTGATGTCTGCTAAATCAGATTTATTACCATGAACTTATATAAAAGGCTGAGTGTTGCATATTTATTGTATACATATGTGTTATAGAAACATCTGTATATAATAAATATGCTGAAATATTTAATTTCAATATATTGAAATTAAATAATTTCAAGTGTATAATACTAATAAATGGAGGTCGGTAATATGAACTTTTTATTATTTTTAGGACCAATTATCGGTGTTGCAGTTGCTATCTTTGCAGTTGTAGTAATTATTGCTGTAATAGGAGCTGTTGCAGGTTCAGAAGAAGATTTTGATGAATAGACATTTCTTCCGTAGTTTTATTTCCTAAGCAAAAAGCAGCGTTGATTGACAATCTACTATTAAAGGTTGTCAATCAACGCTGCTTTTTATTTATTTTAAAATATTCATAATATCAGATATTCTCTATCTGCCAGTCAATAGGCTCAACTCCATGGCTTTCAAGGAATTCGTTACATTGGCTGAAATGCCTGCATCCAAAAAATCCTCTATATGCTGATAAAGGACTAGGGTGTGGACACTTTAATATAAGATGCTTAGGATTGGTAAGCATAGGTCTCTTTCTCTGTGCTGGTGAACCCCAGAGCATATATACTATCGGTCTGTCCTGCATATTAACCGCATTGATAACTGAATCAGTGAACTGTTCCCAGCCCATTCCCTGATGTGAATTAGCATTATGAGCTCTTACTGTTAATACTGTATTTAACAATAGTACGCCTTGATCAGCCCATTTTTTAAGGTAGCCATTATTAGGATAATAACAGCCACAGTCATCGTGTAATTCTTTATATATATTCTGTAGTGACTTAGGAATAGGATTGCCCGGAAGAACCGAAAAACTAAGCCCATGTGCCTGATTTACCTCGTGATATGGGTCTTGTCCTAATATGAGCACTTTAACATCTTTTAAAGGTGTAAAATGAAATGCATTAAAAATATCGTCTGCTGGAGGATAGACAACACATCTGCTATATTCGTCTTTTACAAATGTATACAACTTTTTGTAATAATCTTTCTTAAATTCATCACTTAAAGCATCTTTCCAATCATTAGTTATCATTGACATAATAACACCCTCCAATATCTACTTAACTAATCTTATAGGTATTCCCTTATCAGATAAATACTGCTTTAAATCATTTATCTCCATCTCTTTATAATGGAATAAAGAAGCAGCTAATGCAGCATCTGCCATACCTTCTGTAAAGGCATCATAAAAATGCTCCATATTGCCAGCCCCGCCAGAGGCTATAACTGGAATTGATACATTAGAGGCAACCTCTCTTGTAAGTTCAATATCGTATCCTGCTTTAGTACCATCACAGTCCATACTTGTAAGAAGTATCTCTCCTGCTCCAAGCTGTTCTGCCTTAACAGCCCACTCAACAGCATCAATATTCATATCAACTCTTCCACCATTCTTATAAATGCTCCAATGACCATCTTCCTGTCTTTTGGCATCTATTGCAACAACCACACATTGACTGCCGAACTTATCAGCCGCCCTTGATATAAGTGTTGGATCCATAATTGCCGCTGAATTAATAGATATCTTATCAGCACCTTCTCTTAAAAGCACCTTAAAATCATCTACTGTTCGTATTCCTCCGCCTACAGTGAATGGAATAAATACTTTTTCAGCAACTTTTCTTACTAAATCAACAGTTGTATTTCTTCCGTCACTTGAAGCTGTTATATCAAGAAATACAAGCTCATCAGCTCCTGATTTGTCATACATTGCAGCAACTTCAACTGGGTCTCCAGCATCCTTTAAATCAACAAAATTAGTACCTTTTACAACTCGTCCATCTTTGCAGTCAAGGCATGGTATAATTCTTTTAGTAAACATATAACATTCTCCATTCTATAATTCAGCAAAATTTTTAAGTATTCTTAAGCCTGTTTCACTACTCTTTTCTGGGTGGAACTGACACGCAAAAAGATTACCTTTTTCTACTGAAGCATGAATATGTGTTGAATATTCAGTAGACGCTGCTACAATATCATCATTATCAGCTTTTAGATAATATGAATGTACAAAATATACATATGGATTAGCATTGATTCCTGCAAACAATCTCGCATCATCCTTAACATTTAAGGAATTCCAGCCCATATGTGGTATCTTAAAGCCTTCCTTAGCTGGAATTTTAAATATCTTTCCTGGAAGAAGGTTAAGACCTTCAGCTCCTGGTGTCTCTTCGCTTTCCTTGAATAAAAGCTGAAGTCCAAGGCATATTCCAAGAAATGGTGTATCCTTAGCTACAACATTTTTAATTGTATCTACAAGTCCAAAACGATCCAGATTGTTCATCGCATCACCAAATGAACCTACTCCAGGAAGAATAACTTTATCTGCCTGAAGTATCTCACTTGGGTCTCTGGATACTATAACTTCTTCACCGAGTGCTATTAACGCTTTCTCAACACTCTTAAGATTGCCTGCATCATAGTCAATAATCGCTATCATTTTACTGCCTCTCCATATGCTTCTATCTTGTAATAATAAGTAACAAAATCGCTATTAGACATATCTGCTAAAGATATAGCTTCTGTCTCTGATATCTTATATGTATCCTTAAGTGCATTTATAATCTTATCATAGCTTTCCTTCATCTTATCATCTACGCCTAACTCTTTACCTTCAGCCCTGTATGTCTGATATCTGTCAACACCCTTTATAAGAGCATTAATTGCCTCTGTATTCATATTCATCTTTCTGTAATTAAGATATGACTCATACTGTCTTTGAACATACATAACAACCTTTGACTGATTATATATTGTCTCTTCATTACCTGAAAGGTTCATACCACTTAAACTATTATAAACTTTCTCGTATTCGCCATTGATAAAGTAATCTTTAGCTGCATTTACTTTACTGTTGTAATTGATACTATAGCCAAATACCTGTATAAGCATAATAATTCCTGCTATAAGTAATATAAATAAAATGATTGATTTTGGTTTAATCTTAAGAATATCACCTGGTTTAGGTGGTTCTTTAACTTTAACTTTTTTAGGTTTCTTTTCTTTCTTAGGCTTCTTATCTTTTGCCTGTTTAGCCTGCTTTTTCTTTTCTTCTTTCTTAGCTGCAGCCTGTTTCTTCTTCTCCTCAGCCTGAACCTTTTTGGCTTCCTTAGCCTCAGCCTTCTGCTGATTTTCTATTTGTTCCTGTTCTTCTTCAAGCTTACCTTCTTTTTCCTGCCTAATCTTAAACTGCTGATACCTATACTTAATCTTAGCAATTAAGCCCTTCTTAGGTGCTTCTGGCTGGTCAAGATTAGCTTTACCATGAAATACCTCATCAATGAGCTTCTCATTCTCATCCTGCTCTTTTCCATCATCCACTGTGTTAGTCTTAGCAGTTATTGCATTATCAACAGCCTTTTCAAGCAATTCTCCATCACCTGTTGCCACATTTGCTTCATTAAGATCATCTTCAATACTTTCAAAGAAAATGTCTTTTATAACAGAAAAAATACCTTTTTTATCTTTTTTCTTTTGTTTTTTATTGTGCTTCTTTTTCATAGAAGCTTTATCAGCCTGTGCTTCATCGGCATCTGAAGCTTTATTCTGCACACTGGCTTTATTAGCTGCTTCTGTGCCATTGTCATCAGATGTGCTATCTGAAGATGCATTTGCCTCATTATCAACATTGCCTAAAGAAGCATTATCTGCTGATGAAGCTGAATTATCGGCTGATGTATCCTCAGCAGCTACCTCATCTTCTGACTGCATACCGTTCTCTTTAAGAAGCTCATTCATAGATGATTCATCTGCATTATCATTCATCTCACCTATAAGATCATCCAAATTCATACTTGCAAGACGGTCTTTTTCGGTATCTGATAAACCCATATCATCCATAAGCTCATCGTTCTTATCAAGATTAGTACCAGCAGCTTCATCAACTGGAGTGTCGTCTAACATCTTATCAATAGCTTCATCTGCCTGCTTATCCTTAGATGTATCATCTGCTTCTGTCTGCTTATCTGCTTCCTGTGCCTTCTTAGCAACTTCCTCCGGAGTTAATTCTGATACTGTATCATCAGTTATAAATGTTTCCTCCGTATCAGAAGCCGCCATATGACGAGGAACTGTCATAACATCTTTTAATAAATCTTCTATATTATCGTCATTAAGATTTCCATCCTCATCATCATATATATTTTCAAATTTAGTACTCTTCTCATTAGACTTTTCAAAGGCTTCCCTTACCTGCTCTTTGATCTGTTCTTCCTCTTCATCCTTATTCTCTGATTGTGCATTCTCATCTTCAGATAATGATTTCAATAAGCCATCAAGGTAATCCTCTTCATTCTCTGCCACAATTCCACCACCTTCGTAAAATTATAAATAAAATTCTACCATAAAGAATATTAATTAACAACATTAACTAACTCTTTCAATACTTCATATGAGTTAATCTTCATTGTACAAGCTTTGTCTGCTATTTCTTTAGGTATCTGATAAAACGTACTATGTGCCCTGTAAAAATGTGCTTTATCATTAATCATAACAATTCTCTCAAATGGCCACCTTATAAGATTAGGATTGTTAAATCCTTCCCCTATCTCAATAACAAGCAGCTTCTTAGCCAATGTCGCTGATAACCATTTGTTGTAGAAATCCCACTGTTTCTCATCTTCATTAATATATGGACAAACCATTCTTTTGGGATTTATTGTTGATTCACCTAGATAATTATGCTTGGTAGACGATATAATAAAATAATTATTCTTATCAAGAAGTTCACCAAACTTATTAAGCATATCTATAAGATTACCATCATTATTATTAAGTGCTTCATCACCAAGACCTATTAATATATAATCATAATCTTTAACATCTTCTCTAATTCTATTACAGTAATCTTGTAATGTATATTCCATATCTATCCTCACAGCCTTAACAATAAATTATGGTGCTATCATTATATAGATAACACCATAATAACATAAATAATATTATCTGAGAAGTTTATCAATCTCATTAACTAACAATCCAATCTCTGGCTTAGATAACTGAACATCAGCTCCTAATGCTTCTCCCTTAGCTCTCATCTGGTCATTAATTAATGATGAGAATATAACAACTGGTATATTCTTTAATTTATCATCTGTCTTGATAAGCTTTGTCAATCTGTGTCCATCCATTAATGGCATCTCTAAATCAGTTATAACACAAGCTACATCCATCTGTGCATCTTCTGAATCCTTCAGAGCAACAAGATTCTCCCAAGCCTCCTGTCCATTAGCACATAATGTAAGATTATCATATCCTGACTTAATAAGTGAATCTGAAATAAGCTTCATAAGTAATGGAGAATCCTCTGCAATTACAATATGTGCTTCATTCTTAGTTCTTCCTTCAAGCTTTTCAATATCTGATACTTTTAATCCTGTCTCTGGACTTATATCTGATACAATTCTCTCAAAGTCAAGAATGATAATTAACTGTCCATTAATCTTAACAACACCTGTTGCAATTCCGCTGTCAGCACTGCTTATTGTGCTGTCTGGCTTAATAATATCTGTCCAGGATACTCTATGTATTCCAACAACCGATGCCACATGAAATGCAACATTAAGCTTATTAAAATTAGTGATAATAAACATATCCTTTGTAATATCTTTAGAAGGTGCACACTTAATAACCTTAGCTAAATCAACTATTGTTATCATTAAATCTCTTGGCATAAACACACCTTCTACACAAGGATGTGAATTAGGTACTGGTGTAACCTTGCTATATGGAACTATCTCTTTAATCTTAGCGACATTAATTCCATAATGATTCCCTCCAACTATGAATTCAAGCACCTCTAATTCATTAGTACCACTTTCCATTAATATATTAGTTTCCATATAGTTTTATCCTCCATAAATCCCGTACTTTTATTGGAATATTATAACAAATCACATACATAATTTCAATTGCTATTACATATAATTATACAAAATATGAATATTGTCCAATATATTATCTACTTAAATACTTATATTTAAATGCTGATGTTTAATTACTGATATTATTGTATATAACAATATTATTAAAACTTTCTAATCTACATAATATCTACATAATATATAAATTGATGATAATAAAAAAGAGGCTTTAAAGCCTCTTAAATAACAACTATTCACTACTCATTCAAAACTGCACATTAAATATATCTTATACATCCGTATCCTGTCAAGTACTTTCGTACTTTCCTTAAGAATAACTCTCTTTGTTCTATCCAAACCTTAACCTCTTTCGGTTAAGCCCTCGACCTATTAGTACAGATCAGCTCCATATGTCACCACACTTCCACCTTCTGCCTATCTACCTCGTCGTCTTCAAGGGGTCTTACTAGATTAACTCTATGGGATATCTCATCTTGAGGGGGGCTTCACGCTTAGATGCCTTCAGCGTTTATCCC
>ENA-OPTA01000716-OPTA01000716.1-human-gut-metagenome-genome-assembly--contig:-NODE-716-length-21975-cov-6.085219_pt1 | contig 21975 bp, 23 predicted proteins | sample MGYA00241813_ERZ501917 | MGnify/ENA primary metagenome ERZ501917 (study PRJEB25962, sample SAMEA2042408) | human gut metagenome | biome: human gut; feature: human-associated habitat; material: faeces...
CGTTGGAGTCGATGAGCAGCATCTTCGGCTTCAAAAAAAGTGAATAGAGGAGGCTGTCATGGCTGGTGGGAGCGAGCTTGGTTCCGCGCATGTGAGCATTTTCCCGCAGATGAATGGCTTCCGCCAGTCCGTGGCGAAGGAGACCGGTAAGGCCGTCTCCGGCATGAAGACGGCCTTTGGCAAGGGCTTCAATGGAGCGCAGCAGGGCAAGAAGGTCGGCAGCGCTTTCAAAAGCGGTTTCAACAGTGGTGCGGCCGAGCTGAATTCCGAAAACCTGAAGTCCTTTAAAAAGGACGTGGCGCAAGCCTCGCAGAAGAATACTGACGCCTTGCTGAAATTCAAGGCGGCTGGAGTGCAGGTGCAGGCAGCGCAGGAGAAGCTGAACGCCGCCACGCAGAAATATGGGGCTGATTCGACTCAGGCTCAGGCTGCGGCCATCAAACTGGAGCAGGCGCAGATCAAACAGAAAGCGGCGTCCGACAACCTCAAGGCGGCGTCCGACAATCTCAAGACGGCGCAGGGACGGCTCAAGGACCTCGAAACGCAATTGGCGGCCGAATCCGACAAGTCCAAGAATGCGTTCAGCCGTCTGGCGTCTGGCTTCACCTCAACGGCACAGCAGATTGTCGGCAAGATTCCGGGCGTGAGTTCGGCGGTGCAGAAGATCAGTTCGACGGCTGGCGAGGTCACGTCCAACATCAAAAGCAAGTTTTCGGCTGCTTGGAATGCGCTGCCGGAGGGTGCGCGTAATGCTGCCGCGAAGGCCGGTAATGCGTTGCATTCCGGTTTGAGCAAGGCTTCCGGGTTCGCGTCGAAGGCGGTGTCCGGCATCGGCAAGGCGGCTAAGGGCATGGCCACCGTCGTGTCCGGCGCCGCTGCCGCCGCTGGCGGATATCTGGTGAATTTCGGCAAGCAGGCCGTGGATGCGGCGCTCAAGGCCGGTGAGGTCACTGCTAAATTCCAGCAGGTCGCCAAAAACAACAATTGGACCGAGGAAGAGCAGAAGTCCCTGCTCAGTCTGAATAAGACGCTTGGCCAGACCGGCGTCATATCCGGTGGCACCTTGAAGGCCGCTCAGGCACAGCTCGGCACTTTCGCGCTGACGGCGGATCAGGTCAAGACTTTGACGCCAGCATTGGCCGACATGATCGCCAATAACAAGGGTTATAACGCAACCGCTCAGGATGGCGTGCAGATCGCTAACCTGCTCGGCAAGGTCATGACCGGCTCGGCTACCGCATTGAGCAAATATGGCGTGACGATGACCGACGCCCAGAAAAAGACCTTGCAGGAGGGCACGGCACAGGAGAAGGCCGCTATGGCCGCCCAAGTGTTGGAGGCGAATTTCGGCGGCATCAACAAGGCTCTTGCGGAGACTCCGCAGGGCAAGATGACGATCTTGCAGCATGAGATTGCCGGTTTGAAGACTTCTGTTGGCAATGATCTGATTGCGGCTTTCGGTGGTGTCGGTGGTGCGGTCATCAAGATGGTGCAGGCTGTCGAACCACTCATCACAGCTTTCTTCGACAAGGTGGCCGCACTGGCCGAGAAGATCGGCCCGCCACTTGAAAAAGTGTTCGGTGGTATCGCCGACAAGATCAGCAAAATCAATTTCAGCGGCTTCATGGGCCAATTGTCTGGATTGTCCGGCCCTATCGCAGCCGTGACCGGCTTGCTGGGTGCGGCTGGTCTTGGTGGCGCGTTGAGCGGCTTGAGTGGCGTGCCGGTGATTGGCGGATTGCTGTCGAAGTTCGGTGGCGTCCTGTCTGGTCTTGGCGGGCCTATCACGCTGGTGATTGGCGCTCTGGCCGGCCTTATCGCCACGAGCCCGCAATTGCGCAGCGAATTCGGCACGATGCTCAAGAATGTTTTCGTCAGCTTGCAGCAGGCATTCCAAATGCTTCAGCCGTCGATTCAGACGCTCATGACGGCTTTGAGTCAATTGGCGGCAGCTGTCATGCCTGTCATCACCAATCTCGTCGGCCAGATCATTCCACTGCTAACACCAATCATTTCCACTTTGGTGGGTGCTTTGGTACCTGCCATTCAGGGCATTCTGACCGTGGTGACCACCGTCATTCAGGCGATCACTCCGGCCATCCAAGGCGTCCAGCCGGTTGTCACGGCGGTTGTCGCGGCCATTACTGCGGTGATTCAGGCGCTCATGCCGGTCATCTCGCAGATCAGCAGTCTCATCACTGACGTGGTGGCTGCGATCACTCCGGTGATTCAGGGCCTTCAGCCTTTGGTTACGACGGTGGTGCAGGCGATTACCAGCGTGATTCAGGCGCTGGTGCCGGTGATTCAGGCTCTCGCGCCATTGGTGTCCACGATTATTTCCGCGATCGTCGGCTTCATCAGCTCGACACTGCTGCCGACTATCCAAGCGATGCTGCCATTCATCCAAGGCATCATCAATGGCATCACGATGGTGGTCAAGGGCATCGTCAATGTCATCCAAGGCGTCATCAATCTGGTGACCGGCCTGATTCATGGCAATTGGAGCCAGGCGTGGAATGGCTTTAGTCAAATTGTGCATGGTGTTGTGCAAGGCGTGCTCGGCTTTTTGGGTGGCATTGGCAGTGCGATTATCGGCATCTTCGCTGGTGCTGGCACGTGGCTGTGGAATGCCGGCGCGTCGATCATCAATGGTCTGCTCAATGGTCTGAGGGCGGCTTTCGGCAAAGTTAAGAGCTTTGTGAGTGGCATCGGCGATTGGATCGTCAAACATAAGGGTCCTCTCAGCTACGACAAGGTGATGCTTAAGCCTGCTGGTCAGGCGATCATGCAGGGCTTTGACAAGAGCCTTAAGGCTGGCTGGAAGGACGTGCAGCGCACTGTCAATGGCATGAATGCGCAGATCAATGGCGGTTTCGATGTGGATGCGTCGAAGTCGGGGCGCGCGAATGTCAGCAATGGCGGTGGCGGTGCCACGTATGTCACGCAGACGTTCAATTATCCCGCGATCGCGCCCACGTCGATTTCGACGCAGCAGAAATTGCAGACTGCGGCGATGCCGCAATGGTGACACACAAGTGAAAAAGGTGGTGCAATGATTCTCACGGATTATCTCATCAATGGTCAGCAGCTGACTGGTGAGCGTTCGAGCCTGATAGTCGGCACCACCCATTTCACAAGCATTAGCCCTCGTATTAATTCCGTGACCGTGAACGGCCGGTCCGGCGTCATGCTTCCGGCTGGGCCGGTGGCTTTCGATGCGCCGGAAATCACGCTGAAATTCATCACGGACGGGCCTGATGCGGATACTCTGATGCACCGCTTCTACCGCTTGTGCCGTTTGGCTTCCAAGCTGACTCGCGTGGAGCGTGACACGGTATCCGGCTGGGCTCGGCGCATGACCGCCAGTGCGGTATGCACGTCATGTCAGCCGGACGGTGACGAGATTCCGTGGGATGACCACCGCGCGGCCACCGCCGTCTTCCAATTGCCGGACGTTTATTGGCAGGGGGAGCAGTGGCAGGAGCGCACCTTGGACGCGACCGGCGGCCTCCTGCTGGCCGGTAGTGTCGATAAGCCCAGTGACAAGGGGTATTGGACGCGCTGGGCTGGATTGCCGAACGCCTCGCCCTCGCAGCTTTTCGACACCATCCCCGGGGGCTGGCTGTCCAATGCACCACTCACCGCGCTGGCATTGCGTTTCGGTGCCGCAACCGCCGTCACGATCAGTGACCCGATAAGTGGCACGAATCTCATGTGGGGCGGCAAACGTGACGCCTCACGACCTTACCTCTTTATCGATGTGGCCAATCGCAAGGCGTGGACGGCGGCCAATGCCGACGCATGGTCTGGCGGCATGGATGCGTCGAATGGCGTCGACTGGACCACCGAACCGTTGCAGGTGTGGCCCGCAATCGATTCCGGCGATTATCGCATCACCATCAAACAGGCCGGCGGCACCGACAAGGTGGTCTGCCGGTTTTTGCAATCCTGGGAGTGATTCATGGCAAAGTCCCTTCATGCCCGTCTCGTGGCCTATCGTCCATTCGGTGAGCGCATCGGTGTGCTGGCCGAGCCGGTGAGCTTCAGCGCGTCCATGCTCCACAATGATGATGGCGCAATCAGCATCGAATACTCAATGCTGTCCGGTGACGCGCAGGCGTTCGACCGTGAGCTGACCGATGGCCTGGAAGTGGCCGTGGAAGTGTCGGACGGTAATGGCTTCAAGGAGCCGGATAATGCGCGATTCGTCATCACGGGCCGCTCCGGCAAGACGGATGACCGTACCAAGACCATCACTTATTCCGGTCAGTCGATTGGCTGGCTGCTGTCCAAGGCTGAAAACAATGATTCGTCGCACCTCATCGACGATGGCGATAACAAGGGTAAGCGGCCATTCTACAGCTCCAATCCGGGCACGATTCTCAAGACCTTGCTGGACGAAAATCGTCAGCGTGGTGGCGTGGCCACTGGTCTGACCTTGGGCTTCGACACGGCCAAGGACGCGGCTGGCAGGAATTGGGCAAAAAAGTACACTCTGTACTATTCGCTCGGCACCGATTTGCAGACCATCCTGGACGCCCTGGTCAATGGTGGCGGCTGCGACTGGCGCACAAGCGGCAGGGTACTCAAGCTTTGGAATGCGGACAGCACCGCCTTGAGCCGCGACCTGAGCAAGAGTATTGTGCTGCAGCTTGCGCGTGACATCAGCGAAGCACCCTTCGAGGAGTCCATCGCTGACCTCGCGTCCACCATCCTCGTCGAGGGAGACAATAACCTGCTCTTCCGCATGGACAATCCGAGTGCGCCGACTCCTTGGGGTAAGTGGGAGAGCTATTCCAGCCAGGGTGGCGTGTCTGATAAGGAGACGGCGCAGGCATTCATGCAGTCCACGCTTGATGATGCGGCTAGGGTGCGTGGTCAGTACACGCGCGATCTCATCGTCTCCAATGTGGATAATCTGCCGCTCATCGACTTCCACGCAGGAGATTGGATTACCGCCCCCACCATCTCGCACGGCGAAAAAGTGCGCGTGCAGGAAATCGACCTGTCCATGCGCCAGAATGAGGGGCTATCCTGCTCAATCGCTCTGAATGATATTAAGTATGATGCTTCCGTCCGTCAGGCGAAGAAGATCAAGGGCATTACCGGTGGCGCGGCATTGGCCGGCAGTGAGAGCGGCACCACCGTCTCCACCGACCATGACCATCGCGTGCCGAAGGCGCCGCAGGGTCTGGTCGTGCAGACCGACGCCTACATTGGCTCGGACGGTTTCGCGCATGGGCTGGCTACCATCATGTGGTCCGCAGTGACCGAAGCGACCAATGACACGGCCATTGAGATCAGCAATTACGCCGTCGAGTGGAAGCAGCACAAAGACGGTGCGCCGTGGCATGCCGTCGGCACTACCGACAAGCTCCAGCTCGGCTTCGGCAACCTGGACTGCGGCACTCAGATCGAGGTCAGGGTACGCGCCGTGCCGACATATTCCGACAAGCTGGGTGATTGGTCGGCTGTCGTGGTGGCCACCGTCGAATCCGATACGACGCCGTGCTCAGTGCCCTCCAAGCCGACAGTCTCATCCAAGCTAGGCGTGGTCGCCGTCCACTGGGACGGCAAGACCGCTGCCGGCGCGCAGATGGAGCCTGACTTCGACCATATCGAGGTGGGCGAGGGCATCAATGCAGCTGGAATGCAGGTCATCAGCGCCACCCAGTCGGGGCAGGGCGATTACGTCATCACCGGCCTGACGGGCGGCTCACAGCATAGCTATGCCTTGCGCTCCGTCGATCATGCGGGCAATCGCTCCGACTGGTCCGCCATCGCTTCGGTGACCGTGGCTTCTGCCGTCTCGCCTGATGAGGTCAAGCAGATTCAAAAGGATTTGGCTGACAATCAGACGGCGTTGAAGGATAATACGGCGAAGCTGACGCAGGCCCGGAAGGACATCCAAGCCAACAAGTCGAATCTCGACGCGGCGTCCAAGTCGCTCGCTCAGGCGCAGACCGACCTGACGCAGGCCCGGAAGGACATCGCGCAGACCAAGAGCGACCTGACCACCGCGAACGGCGAGATCAGCAAGGCGAAGGAGTCGGCGGCTCAGGCGTATGCCGAAGCGCACAGCAAGAACCATACGTTTCGTGGGCCGGATGAGCCGAAGGACAATCTGATTGTCGGTGACTTGTGGCTCAAGACCCAAAAGTATTGGACCCGCTGGAAGGGTGAGAAGAATAATTCTCCGTCCTTGCTGGCCGACTTTTACACCTACTGGCAGGGAACACCCAACAACAGCCCCTCCGTGCTCGTGCCGCTCTCCGATCGCGTGATTGACACGCTGGTGTGGGATGGCTCCTCGTGGAACCATCTCGGCTATGCCGATGTGGAGCGCAATGCCGACGAAATCGCTCAGGCGAAGTCGGATATCGCGGATAATGCGGCTAAGACCACCGACGCCAAGAAGGCTGCCGAGAATGCCGCTGCCGCCGCGAAGAACGCTCAAGGCACGGCTGACACGGCCAATGGTGCGGCCAGGACCGCGCAGGACACCGCCAATGCGGCCAACGCTGCCGCGAAGAGTGCGACCACCACCGCCGGTCAGGCCAAGGACGCGGCCAATGCCGCCCAGACCGCCGCCGAGAGCGCGAAGAAGACCGCTGGCAATGCGGAGACGCTGGCTAACACTGCCAATGAGTCCGCCAAGTCCGCCAAGTCCGACGCGGCTTCGGCTAAGACGGACGCTTCCGCCGCGAAGACGGATGCGGCCAATGCCAAGACCACCGCTGCCAATGCGTCGAGCGTGGCGACTCAGGCCAAGGCCACCGCCGATAGTGCGGCCCAGTCCGCCACCGATGCGGCCAATGCCGCGCAGAAGGCCAATACCGCTGCCGCTGCCGCAGCTGGCGTGGCTAACGGCAAGGCCGACGTGCTGATTCAGAGCACGGCGCCGGCCACGTCGATGCGCAAGGCTTCGACCTTGTGGATTGACACCACGAACGGTGCGAACACGCCGAAACGTTGGAATGGGTCGGCTTGGGTTGCTGTGACCGACAAGGCCGCGACCGATGCGGCGAACGCCGCCGTCAAGGCGAATGATGCGGCCAAGACCGCTCAAGCCACCGCCGACAAGGCTTCGACCGCTGCCGCCAACGCGGCTTCTCAGGCTAATCAGGCTCAGGCCGCAGCCAAGAAGGCGCAGACAACCGCCGACGGCAAGAACCTCATCTACCGTGGCCCCGACGAACCGAATCATGACGGTCTGAAGCCGGGCGACATGTGGTGGCGCACGCAAAAGTATTGGACGAGGTGGAAAGGCGAGAAGAACAATTCGCCGTCCATGCTGGCCGACTTTTACACCTACTGGCAGGGAACACCGAACGCTTCACCAAGCGTCTTGGTGCCGCTCGCTGACCGCGTGGTGGAAGTGTTGACTTGGGATGGTACGCGCTTCGAGCCATTCGACCTCGTGGCGAACAACATCCTCGCTGCTGGGACGGTGGCCGCGAAGCATCTCGCCGCCGATAGCGTGACCGCCGAGAAGGTCAAAGCCAATGCCATCACGGTGGACAAGCTCGCAGCTAACAGCGTGACCACTGAAAAGCTGGTGGCTGACGCGGTGACCGCCGCGAAACTCGCCGCCAACTCGGTGCAGGCTCGGAACATCGTCGCACTGGCCATCACGTCCGACAAGATCGCGGCCAATTCCGTGACCACGGGCAAGCTCAAGGTCACCGAGGACATGACCGTGGCGCTGCTCAACGTCCACAAGATTCAGGCGTCCGACATCGCCGCCAATGCTGTCACGACCGATAAGCTGGCCGCCAACGCGGTTAACGCGGACAAGCTGGCTGCGAATTCGGTCAATGCGTCCAAGATTGTGACTGGGGCCATCACCGCCGACAAGCTCGCGGCGAATTCGGTGACGGCTGTCAAGATCGCGGCTGGCACTATCACGTCTGACAAGGTGGCGGCAGGCCAATTCAAGGGCTATGTCTTCACGGGCGCCGTCTTCCAAAGCTCCGAGGCCGCGAATACAGGCATGAAGCTCAATAGCACGGCCTTGCAGATGTGGGACAGCAATCACAACCGCACCGTCTACCTGGACGGCGAGGGGAAGAGCAATGTGCTGACCGGCACTTTCCAAACCCGCACAAGCGGGCACAGGGTGCGCATCAGTCCGGATTATCAGACCTACATCATCGGCGGATCTGAGACTTTCACCGGTGATGGCATCGAATTCCCGGCTTATAACGGGTCCACCGCCTACTTTTCGCATCCGGCCATTGCTTCTGTCATCCAGTCGAATCAGGTCGGCGCGATGGGCGAACTGGACTTGTGGAGCGGACACGTGAGCAAGAACGACCCCGCCGCGTTCCTGTCTCTCAGATCGAAGCCGCGCAAGAAAGGCGGTACCGGCAGCGGCGGCGTCACATCCAGAGTGCATGCCGTGGCGAACACGGATTACGACGAGCCGGACGAGAGCAAGAAAAGCAGCGCTTTCCTCACTCTGGCCGGCGATAGCGCGAACGGTTCGGAGTGCTGGCTCGAAGCGCAAGACGCGAACGGCGAGGTCGGAGTCGGCGCGAACATCGGCACCGGATACGTGTATCTCGGCGGCTATCTTGGCGGCATCACGAACCGTTCTACGTTCCATGCCCAGGCTGCGTGGAAGGCGTGGTATCCGAATCCCGGCTCGAAGATTGCGACCGGCGCTTCCATGCAAGTCGATTGCACGTTCAGCCCGACGAAATACGGCCGCTATTACGTCGTCGCGAACGCGGATTCACAATGGGCGGGCATCATCGCGCACCCGATGAACACGGGCGGTCAGAGCGGCTTCACATTGAAGCTGTATAACGCCGACCAGCCTTGCCCGGTGGATGTTTACGCGGAATTCCTGGCTTATTTGGTCAAGTGATTGGAGGAAATCTTGTCTGCGACTTTCGAAACGGATGAGAACAGTGGGCTTTGCATTATCCGCTGTAATCCGCCCATAAACGGGTCGGACAGTTTCGTGTTCACGCCCGACGTGCTCGTCTCGTGGAAGGCGCTGCTCGGCCTTGCTTCGACGCGGGAGGCTATAGCGGCGATCATGCAGGGCAGGGAGGACGTGAGCCGATACGACCGCGCCACCGGCAGGGGCGTGTGGACCGGAGCGTTCGAGGCGTTGGAATCCGCTTTAACGGATTCCGCGACCGGCGTGAGCATGATGTCCGACGATGGGGAAGTGTTGAATGACCCGCTGACCGCCGCGCGCAATAAGACGCGGGAGGGCATGAGTCTGCCCACCATGTCGAATGAGACGGATGCGAATCTCATTGCCACACTGGCGGCTGATGATGTTGATTCCGAGCCGTCGAGTGGCATTGACACAAGCATGACCAAAAACATTGAGGGATTGGACGCTTTTCTCAATGACGAGTCCAGTCAATCAAATCTGGACGAGTGCGAGGAGAGATTCTATGAGTCCCTTATGCCGAGACCTCAAAACCAACAGAATTAAGGAGATTGATTATGGCCGATGAGACCACTGAAACCACCGCCGATACCGCGACTGCCGTGACGCCCTCTGAGCCGTCTGGCGTGCTTGATTTGCGTCCGCCGAAGGAGTCGGTGCGAGCGGAATTGTGCCGTTTGGGATTGGAGTTTTCCAGCGCTGACGGCACCGCCGAATCGTGGCGCGACTATCAGCGTGGCGTGCTTGCGACGTTCGATGATTCCGGCACGTCCGTCACGTTGACGGACGTGAAGACGAATCTCGGCCGCACGCTCACCTTGGACGAGCTTAAGGCCGTGACTCGTATCGACACGATGACCGCCGCCGACTAATCCAGCATTCCAATTTTTTCAACCCCTGCAATCCACACGGATTGCGGGGGTTTCGTATTTAAGGAGACATTTTGACTCAGATTCCAGCCGACGCGAACGAGGTCATCGACTCTCTTTCCGCGCAAATCGGCACTCTCACCAAGCAAACCGCAATCCTGACCAGTCAGCTCAACGCGGCCATGAAATTGATTCCCGCCGACGTGCTCGAAAGCGTGAATGGAGACGAGAATGCAGAGGATTAACCTGTGGCCGAACCCAAAGTTCGACCCCACCGGCTTCCATGTCGTCAAAAAGGGCGGCGACATATCGAAGTACATGGCCGGTGGCACGCTGGCCAACACCAGAGGCGAATACATCGACCTGCCTTTCGCGTGCGAGGTCGGCGTGGAATACGTGTGCACGTGCAGGATCGTCAGCAACGATACGACGAATAAAAGCATCGGCATCTTTTCCGGCGGCACGGTCGAATACCCAAGTGCCCAGACGGTCGGGAAATATACGATCCGCTTCACCCCGACCGCCAATGACACGCGCCTGGCCGTCCCCTCCGGTATGGCCATCAGCGAATTGAGCGTGGAAGCCGCCGACACGTATGACGCGGCGCTCGGGGGGGGGCTTCCGGGCTTCTTCACCGGGGACACGATGCCGCGCGATTAAGGCGGTCCGTCGGGCGGGTGATGTCCGATGATGGTCACGAACCTATGCACGAGCCCATCCTCGACCATCACCCTGAAAGCCGACAAGTGGGTGAATATCACGACCCTTCCGAGCGTGAATGGGGCGACATATCAGATCAGCGTCGAGGTGAACGTCACAGGCGGCACTATCTCGATAATCGGAGCGGATGGCGACATCAACGCAAGACAACGTGTCAGCTACAAGATGCTCATCAACAATACCAATCCGGTCTCAATGTGTTATCACGTCAAGTCAGGCAGTCCGACCGTCACCGTGACAGACATGCTCTTATGCTCGTTCGACGAGTATCAGGCGAACAAGGCTGTGCTCGACAGCCTCCAATATTTCACCGGGGACACGATGCCGCTCGCCTAACCCTTACGGGGGTGATGGCATGAGTCTCATCGTTAATCACTGCGTCATGCCGAAAGACGGTGTGAGCGTCAAGACGACGAACACGACACCATCGGACATCACTTTCACGGGGTTGACGGCGGGCGTGAAATACCATGTGAGCGTCGTCTGTTACATGCTGTCCACGAGTGGCAACAATCCGCGCTTGCGTCTCACCACCAATGGCAGTGATAGTGGGCTGGTCAGTTCGAATGGTCGTGTGGATTACGTCTTCACCGCCGCCAGCACCACTCACGGCATTCTCGTCGGTCTGAACAATTGCACGGTCAATCTGAGCAAGGGCTTGTGCGTGCCTCAAGACCAGTGGCAGCAGCTCGTCTCGTTGGGATTGCCGGGCAATTATTTCGATGGCGACACCATGCCAAAAGATTAAACGATTTCAAGGAGATGTGATGTGTTTCAAACGTTTTTAGCGGGTTTTGGCGGTGTGGGCGGCGCGTGCGCGGTAATCACACTATGTCTCAAAATCTGGCCGGGGGCGCTCGAATCGCTCGCGACCGGATTGTATGCGCACGTTAACCCGGAACGCCTGCCATACAACAGCGTGCTTTCCCAGCATTTCGCCAAAACCCGCCAATTAGGCGAACGGACGGAACGCTTTGACGAGCGCATGGACGAGTTGTGCCGTGACACCATCAAAAACACGCTGATTTCCCTGATTTACGGCGACCAGTCACACGACCACAGTGAGGCCGTCCGATACGAGCTGGCTAAGCTCGAAAAACTCGACGCGCACTGCTGGATCATCTCGGCCGCCGAAAAATACTTGGAGGAACGGCAATGAGCGGACTAGTCGCGTTGGGCGCGTATCTCATCCTGCTCGCGCTCATCATCATCTTCAACAACAATTCACATAGGAAGGATTAGCCATGGTTTTGAATGGCATCGACATCAGCAACTGGCAGCAGGGCATCGACCTGTCGAAGGTGCCTTGCGATTTCGTGATCGCTAAGGCCACGCAGGGCACGGGATACGTGTCCCCTGACTGCGCTCGACAGGTTGAGCAGGCGCGCCAGACCGGGAAACGTTTCGGCGTCTATCATTACGTCTCAGGCGGCAACGCCGTCGCCGAAGCCAATTACTTCGTCGACAATTGCGCCAATTGGATTGGCAAAGGTCTGTTCTGCATTGATTGGGAATCCAATGAGAATTCCGCTTGGGGCAACGAGGGTTATCTCGAACAGGTTGTCGCTCAGGTGAAGGCTCGTACTGGTATTCCTCCGATCATTTACGTGCAGGCATCTCGCTATGCTCAGGTTGCCGCTGTCGCCAATCGTCAGAACTGTGGGCTGTGGATCGCTCAGTATGCGAATATGAATTCTACCGGCTATCAGCGTACTCCGTGGAATGAAGGCGCTTACGCTTGTGTCATTCGCCAGTATTCTTCTTCCGGTCGTCTTCCGGGCTATGGCGGAAATCTGGATCTGAATAAGTTCTACGGTGACGGAGCTACGTACGATAAGTATGTGACCGGTGGCGGGAGCGGTTCTACGGTTGCTCCTTCGCAGCCTTCTGATCCGCTCGCCGGACGTTCCGATGACGATCTCGCCAATGCCGTGATTCGAGGCGAATTCGGCGATGGTGATGCTCGCAAGCAGAAGCTCGGCGGTCGTTATGACGCCGTTCAGGCTTTGGTGAATCGGAAGCTCGCCAAGCCGGCATCCTCCGGCCGGACGTACACCGTCCGGCCTGGAGACACCCTGTCTGGTATTGCCGCCAAGCTCGGTGTGGCTCAGTCCCAGATCACCGGATTCCATTCCGGCAATCCGAATCTGATCTATCCAGGCGAGGTGTTGACCATCGGCGGTGCGGCGGCTCCAATCCAGTCTGCCGGCACGACTTATACGGTGCAGTCCGGCGACACGTTGAGCGGCATCGCCGCGAAGTTTGGCACGACCTATCAGGCGATCGCCGCGAAGAATGGCATCAGCAATCCGAATCTGATTTATCCAGGACAAGTCCTGCACATCTAGGAGGAATAAAATATGGCAGAACATGCAGCATCATCCACTTTGGAGACCACCGTCAATAATCTGGCCAACGAACGCGAGGATGGTCAGGACAACCAGGTGCCGGACGTGTATACGCCGGTTTTCAGCAAGCAGGTACGCACCGTGGTCTACGTGCTCGGTCTGATCGCTTCGTGCGTCGGCCTCGGCTTCATGACCTTCGGCGACGCGGCCATCGGCGGCTACATTTCGACCGTGGCCGGCTTCATCGCCAGCGGTCTCGGAGTGGCCTACAATCCGCTGCGCCGTGATTGATTTTTTTGGCGTGAGACTCAAACTCGCGACGGAAACTCAAACTCGGGTGTGGAAAAATTTGCGGCACTGTAGTGTCCGTGGAATTTTTTACACCCGTTTTTTAACTTTTGTCCCTTCTCCATCATGGAGGAGGGGCTTTATTTTTAGGACTTTTCTAATGGGCATCAGACAGCAGACGATTGACGATTACGGTGCGTTCGTGGAGAAATTCAAACCGAAGAAGACCACGGACGACTGCTACACCCCCCCCCGAAGTATATGAGGCGATAAAGGACTGGGCATGCCGTGAGTATGGCATCGACCCCAGTAAGGTGGTGCGACCCTTCTATCCGGGCGGCGACTACGAGAGTTTCGACTATTCGGACGGCAAGGTGGTGGTGGATAATCCGCCGTTCTCGATTCTGTCGAAGATATGCACGTTCTATCGTGACCGTGGTATTCCGTTCTTCCTGTTCGCGCCGAACCTCACGATTTTCAGCAGCACGTCGCGCAACGGCGCGCATATGCTGGTCACTGATTGCGCGATCGAATACGCCAACGGCGCCATCGTCAACACCAGCTTCGTGACGAGTTTCGGCGATGATCTGATCCGCACCGCGCCGGATCTGACGAAGCTGGTCAACGATGCGGTGAAACGAGTCAGGCGCGAAAGCAGGAAACATCTGCCGAAGTATGCGTATCCGCCGGAATTGTTGACCGTCACGCGCCTGAACAAGGTCGGCAAGGCTGGCGTGGATTTTCGCGTCAAGGCTTCGGACGTGGCATTCACGCCTAGGCTCGCTTCGCAGAAGGCCGTGAAGAAGGCCATCTTCGGCGGCGGCTATCTGATGAGCGAAGCCAAGGCCGCGGAACTGAAGGCCGCGGAACTGAAGGCCGCGGAACTGAAGGCCGCGGAAGATGTGACGGTATGGCCGCTCAGCGATTCCGAGAAGCGGATCATCGAAAACCTCGCATGAAAAAATCGCGCAGTTTAAATCCTGTTGGAATATTTTGCGCCCACATGTAACATCGCCCCTCTCTCAGCTCTTGCGCTGGGGGGAGGGGCTTTTTCGTGTTATTCGGCGTGTTTGCGTGGCCTTCCTCCGCCGACACCGCGGCCAGGGCGGCTGGCGTTCCATTGGTCGATGGTCTCTGGCAGCCAGCCGCGCGTGCGGCCTATTAGGGCGTCCGGTTGGGGGAGCTTGTAGGCGCTGACGGCGGCTGTGCTGATGCCGAGGCGCTTGGACACGTCGGTGACGCTCAGGTATTCGATGGTCATGTCAGTCCTTCCTTCCGGCGATGAGCGCGAAGGCGGCGCTGACGATGGCGCATCCGGCGGTGAGCGCGAACGGCCAGCCGAACCATGCGCTGGCGGCGGTTCCGAGCGCGAACACCGCGCTGACTATCGATTCCGTTCTCATGATGTTCCATGGCATAATCGGAGAGATGGGGTTCCGGCCCCCAGGTCTGGCCGGAACCCTTGCTCACTTCCTCTTCTTCGGTTTCCGTCTCATCTCTTTGATGAGTCCGGTCACTGCTTTGATGAGGGCCGCGAGGCTCGCGACGAGAAGCGAGATGCTGGTGATTATCTCCGATGGTGTCATGTTCACCTCCTTTCCTTGATATAAACTATATTAGCACAGTAAATAAAGTAATGCAAGCCGAAACGCAAAAAACAGAGAAAAAAATCAACGGATTGATAGACTTGATGCCACGCAAACGAAGGGGCAAGCATGGCCTACACGATCCGCCAATACCAGACGAAAAGCGGAAAAAGATACGAAGTCAGATACCGTAAGCCGGACGGCACGGACACCGGCAAACGCGGCTTCAAACGCAAAATGGACGCCGATGCCTGGGGCGCAGCGAACGTGACCACAGCGAAAAGCGTCGGAGCTTACATCGACCCACAGGCCGGAAGAAGACTCGTGGAGGACTTCTGGGAGCCGTGGCTGGCCGCCAAGAAGACCAAGGCGAAGCCAAGCTACATCAAGTCGCTGGAAGACGCTTGGCGAGTGCACGTGGAGCCGCAGTGGGGCATGAGGGAGATGCAGTCAATCACGCGCGACGAAGTGCAGCGGTGGGTCACCGATCTGGCAGGACGACGCAGTGCGTCGGTGACGATTCGCGCTGAGAATCTGCTTCGCAGCCTCATGGAGAGGGCAAAGGCCGATCGGTGCATCCACGACAATCCATGCGACGGCATCGAGCTGCCGCGCAAACAGCGCAGACGACACGTGTATCTGGCAGCCGACGAACTCTCGCGTGTGGCGTTGCATTGTGGCTGGCGTGAGCCTATCGTGCTCACTCTCGGACTGTGCGGCATGCGTTGGGGCGAACTCGTCGCCCTGCGCGTGGAGGACGTTGACCTGCAACGATGCAGGCTCCATATCTGGCGCAGCATCACCAGACTGTCCAGCGAAATGGTGGAGACGGATCCGAAAACCCATGAGGGACGCTCCGTCATGTTCCCGCAGATTCTCAGACCATTGCTTGCCAAGCAATGCAACGGACGTGGCCCGTCGGATTTTCTTTTCACGGCTCCAGGCAAACCGTTGGACGAGCCCATGACGAACGGTTGGAATCCGACCAGGAGTGACGGATGGTTCGCGGTCGCGCTGCGCAGGGCCGGCATCGAGCGCGGGCATATGACGATACATGACCTGCGGCATACCGCCGCGAGCCTCATGGTGCAGTCCGGCGCGAACGTCAAGACCGTGCAGCGGCAGCTCGGCCACAAGTCGGCCGCGATGACGTTGGACGTGTACGCCGACCTGTTCGACGAGGATCTGGACGACCTGTCGGAGCGCATGGGTGGTTTGCTTTTTTCGCGGAATGTGGGCAAAATGTGGGCAAACGTGACGCAAGGTGTCGATGGAACCGTTGAAACGGTTGGTGTCTGAGGCTTTTTGCCGGTGGGTTCGAGTCCCGCTGGAGGCACTTTTGGAAACCGCCAGAGATGGCGGTTTTCCTTTATTCTCCAACGGTTTTGGCATCATCGCGATTCACTGCGATTCAACCCTTTTCCACGGTGGGTTATGGAAAAATGTGGGCAATGTGTAGGCAAAATGTGGCATATCGTTCCCGAAACATTCCGTAGGTACACTGTCGGACATTACAAACCGTATGACACCGACTGAAACGGATGACGCATGACTTCGAAAGACATCAAGCCTGTAATCGAACAGCCCGCCACTGAAATCCCCCTGATGCTTGCGCAGGTGATTATCGTTGCCGGCGTGCTCGCTATCGGCGAAATCGCATGTTCTCCGCTGTACTTTACCTTGATGGACCATTCGTTGGCACTCGTTCCGTGGGCATTGGAAGCCGCATTCCTTGCCGTGGCGTTCACCTTCGTTGTGGGCTTCGCATTGTTGTGGTGCGCCGAATCGTTCACTTTCAAACTCAAGGAACGATTCCGCCCGTTCGGCTATGCGGCGGTAGGATTGATTGGATACGGCGTATGGAGCCTGCTGGTGTTCACCGCCACCATCAATTCGATACTCGCCAAAGTCGGGGAAAGCGTTCTTACCAACGGCCAGGTCGGCGCGATCGCGCTGAACGGAGCAGCCTTGGGCTTCGTCGCTTTCCTTTTCGCAAAACTGCTCGACGTCAAACTCGGCAATCGCAAAACCGTTGCGATAATTCTGCTTATCGCGGAAATCGTCATTGCCATCATCGGCCTACTCATCATGATTCGCATGTTCAGCGTGCTTTACGCGGCGTGACGGCGAAGACGCGGAAAAGAGAGCGCAATATACATGTTCAGCATTCTGGAGATGTTCACCATCGGCGTCGGCCCCAGCTCGTCGCACACCGTAGGACCGATGGTCGCGGCCAGCAGATTCGCTGCCTCCCTTGAACGTGACGGCATACTGAACCGGGTCGGCCGCGTGCGAACGGTACTGTATGGTTCGCTCGCCCTGACCGGTCTTGGGCACGGTACCGATCGCGCCACGGTGGCGGGCTTGGAAGGCAACGTACCGAAAACCGTCGATACCGATCACATGAGCAATATCCGTATGGAATGCGAGGCAGGCGGCGAGCTGATGCTCAACGGCACGCATCGCATCGATTTCGATTACGGACGCGATGTGGTGATGGATGTATGGCACCGCATGGCGGCCCATCCCAACGGCATGCGATTCCAAGCCTTCGACCGGCAGAACAATCTCATCGACGAACAGGTCTGGTATTCTATTGGCGGTGGATTCGTCAGACAAGGCGACGCCGACGACCTGATGATCGGCATCCATGAGAAACCCCCTGCGGGAACGGCCTTCGCCGATCAGACCGACGATTCCTCAACCGATATCGATATGGACATGCCCTATCCGTTCACCACATGCGACGAACTGATCTCGCTGTGCGATGAACATCACATGAGTGTGGCCGATGTGGTGTGGGCCAATGAGACGGCCATGCGGTCCGCCGTGCAGGTGCGCAGCGATTTGGACACTGTATGGCATGTGATGCGCCGCTGCGTGCAGCACGGTTGCAATACCAACCAAACCGTTCTGCCTGGCGGCCTTGACGTGCCCCGCAGGGCGCCAAAAATGTATGCAAGGCTCGCATCCAACAGCGACGTGCTCAAACGGGACGGCAGGCGCTCCGACGCCGTACTCGAATCATCGGACGCCGCATGGGTCGACCTGTTCGCATTGGCGGTTTCCGAGGAGAACGCGGCAGGCGGACGCATCGTCACCGCGCCTACCAACGGTGCGGCTGGCGTCATTCCGGCGGTGCTCCACTATTATTGGCATTTCGTGGATCATGCGGATGAGGATGGTGTGGTGACGTTCCTGCTGACCGCAGGGGCGATTGGATACTTGTTCAAACGCAACGCGTCCATTTCCGGTGCCGAAGTCGGATGTCAAGGCGAGGTCGGCACAGCCTGTTCCATGGCCGCGGCGGGGCTGTGCGCCGTGATGGGCGGCACGCCTCACCAAGTGGAGAATGCCGCGGAAATCGGTATCGAGCACAATCTGGGACTGACCTGCGATCCGGTCGGTGGTCTGGTGCAGATTCCCTGCATCGAACGCAACGCCATGGCGGCCAATACCGCCATCAACGCGGTCCGTATGGCCATGCTGGGCGACGGCACGCATATCGTGAGTCTTGACCAAGCCATCAAAACCATGAAGGACACCGGCGAGGACATGATGGCCAAGTACAAGGAGACGTCGAAAGGCGGTCTTGCGGTCAATGTTGTTGAATGCTAGCGATGGATGGTGCTAATCTTGGTGACACTGTGTTTTTTCAAGGAGGTTCACCATGGCATCTGAAATGCCTGTTGTCAATGCCGAATTCGGCGATCGGCCGACCATCGAATTCCCGACTGAGATCGCTCCCGCCGGCCTGAAGGTCGTGGAGCTCTTTGAAGGCAATGGCCCGATGGTCCGCCGTGGAGACACCGTCACCGTCAACTACCATGGTGTGGTCTGGGGCAAGGACACCCCGTTCGACTCCAGCTTCGACCGTCACCAGCCGGCCACGTTCGGCATCGGTGTGGGACAGGTCATCAAGGGCTGGGATCAGACCGTTCCGGGACACAACGTCGGTTCCCGCCTGGTGGTGTCCATTCCGCCGGAGTACGGTTATGGCTCCCGTGGCGTTCCGCAGGCCGGCATCGGCGGCGAGGACACGCTGGTGTTCGTGATCGACATCATCTCCACCCGCTGATTGACGGGTATCATTCTTCCAAGGTCAAGGAGGATAACATGGCCGAAGAAAAGACGATCCTGCTGACGCAGGAGGCGTACGACAAGATGAAAGAAGAACTCGCCTGGCGTGAGGGCGAGTACCGTGACGAGATTCTGTCCAAGGTCTCCGCGGCGCGTGCCGAAGGCGATTTGAGTGAGAACGGCGGCTATCAGGCTGCCCGTGAGGCGCAGCGCGTGAATCAGGGACGCATCGACGAACTGACCGTCAAACTGCGCAATGCGAAGATTCTGACTGCGCCCAAGGCCGGTGAGGTCGGTGACGGATCCCTAGTGACCCTTGAAGTCAACGGACGTGAAATGGTGTACGTGCTTGGCACGCGAGACCTGTCCATCGCCACGGATTACAGCATCATCAGTCCTGAATCGCCGATTGGCGCCGCCATCAATGGCGCTCATGCCGGAGATACGGTGACCTATACCGCTCCGAACGGCCGTGAGATTTCCGTGACCATCAAGGAAGCCAAGCCGCTCGCCTGACATACGTGTGACGAAAACAACAGCCCGTTCCTCCATCGCATTCGTACGATGAGGGGACGGGCTTATTTTGTTTTGTCCATGTGGGGTTGATTACGCCTTAGGGCCACAATTGCACGATCACCATGTAGATGGCCACCATGTGGCAGGCGTATCCCGCCACGGTTCCGGTATGGAAGATCTCATGGAAGCCGAACACCTTCGGCCAGGGGTCGGGCTTGCGCAGCGCATACACGATGGCTCCGGCGATATAGCAGGTGCCGCCGGCACACAGCAGTATCACCACGGTAGGTCCGGCATAGGGGGACATCCAGAACAATCCCATGAACGCGACGCCGGACACGCCGAAAATAATATAGACAAGAACATAAAGCCAGCGAGGCGCGCTGATCCAGATGACATGGATGATGAGCGCCACTGTGGTGCAGATCCACATGCCCGCGATGATGGAATCACGCCAGAATGTCGTGAGCGCGAAGGAAACGGGCGTATAAGTGCCGGCGATCAGCAAAAAGATGTTCATATGGTCGATGCGACGGAGCACATCGGTAACCCGTGGTGACCAATCTCCCAGATGATAACAGGCGGAATTGCCGAACAGTACCAGCGAGCAGGTCATGAACACGGCGCACGCCCATTTGAGCCCGGTGCCATGAGCGAGGCAGATCAGCACGATGCCCGCGGCAAGAGCCAGGGGAGTGGCGATGGCGTGGATCCAGCCACGCAGGAGCGGCTTTGGCCTGCCATGCACGTCGAGTCTGATTTTGCGTTCGATTTCGGCGGGGACGATGCCTTCGATTTTTGCGGCATGGGCTTCGCCTTTGGCGATGGCACGTTTGGCTTTTGCATCCGCCTTGCGTCGAATGTTCTCGGCCTTATTGTGCGCCTTCACGCGAATGGTCTCAGCTTTCGCCTGCAGGGCCTGCTCGCGTGCTTCGGCGATGACCGCGCGTTTCGCCTCGATTTCTGCGTTTGTAGGTTTCGCCATCGGATGCCTCCACTATAAGTTACGGAACCGTAACCTACGTTAGCGTAACCGTCGGATATGTCAATCGGCGTTTCCGCATTATACGTGGGCATATGGTATGCAACCTCGCCATTGATGCGTATTATGGTTGCATGGCTGATTTCTCACATATCCTGATGACCCGTCCGGATTTCGGTGACGACGATCGTGAATGGTTGCACCAGTTGGTGGCCGATTGGCAGGTGATTGCCGATTTGAGTTTCGCCGACTTGCTGCTAATCCTGCAGAACGGCGAGGGCAAGTACATCATTGCCGAGCAATGCCGTCCGTCCACGGTGATGAGTCTGAGAGCCGAGGATGTGGTCGGCAACGTCGTCCCGGAATCCCTGTGCGCCGAGCTTGACGCGGCCATGGACTCCGAATCGGTGTTCCGCTCCTCGAAACTGCGTACGGTCGGCAAGGCCAAGGTCTGCAACGTGTACGCCCCGGTGCGTCATAATGGCAAGACGCTTGGCTTGGTGGTCCGCGAGACCAACATGGCCACACGCGAATCGAACGGCCGTTATGAGTCCGAAAGCATCAGCGCCGGCAAACAGCTGTATGAGATGATTCCGCGCGGCCAGTTCCCGTACCGTAACCCGGTTATGAACCAGCGCCATAACGCACGTGTGGCGGATGGCTTCATCGTGCTCACCGTCGACGGCATCGTCCGATACGCGTCTCCGAACGCCATCAGCTGTTTCCGTCGTTTGGGATCGGTCAGCACCATGCAGGGGGAGTATCTGAGCGAGATCGGCACCAAACTGCTGCATGAGAACGATCCGGTGCTGGAAACGCTGCCATTGGTACTGAGCGGCAAAGCCGCGGTGGATTCCGAATTGGACGCCAACAAAGCCGCGGTGTCCATGCGCTCTCTGCCGTTGATGGACGCCAATGGTCGCGTGGGTGGTATCGTGCTGTGCCGTGACGTCAGCGAATTGCGCCGCCGCGAGAAGGAATTGCAGACCAAGGACGCCACCATTTCCGAGATTCACCATCGTGTGAAGAACAATCTTCAGGCGGTATCCGCGTTGCTGCGCTTGCAGGCGCGCAAGACCAAGTCCGAAGAGGTCAAAAAGGAGCTCAAGGAAGCACAGCGCCGCGTGCAGACCATCGCCATGGTGCATGAGGGATTGAGCCAGACCGCCGATGAGATCGTCGACTATGACAAGGTCATTTCCAACCTGCTTAAGATGGCCGTCGATTTGGCTACGATGCGCGACCAGCACATCGATGTCGATTTCGTAGGCAAATTCGGCATGATGCCGGCACAGGATGCCACGCCGCTATCGTTGGTGCTTACCGAACTGATCACCAATTCGGTGGAACACGGTTTCGAAGGACGTAAGGAAGGACATATCACGATTTCCGTGGGCCGCGGTGGCAATAACCTCAACGTGGTGGTGGAGGATGATGGCACCGGCTTGGCGGATGAGGAGCATGATGGCATGGCTCGCTCTTCCGGATCAGGGCTTGGAACACAGATCATCAACACGTTCGTCACCAATGATTTTGGCGGAACGGTGCATTGGGAGCCACGTCGCGGTGGTGGTACCCGTGTGGTGCTCGACATGAAACTGCGTGCCGCGCAAGATAACTGACCTCTAGAACTGGAATGGCATATGGAAGGGCCGGTCGGATTCCATCGAATCCG
>ENA-OPTA01000740-OPTA01000740.1-human-gut-metagenome-genome-assembly--contig:-NODE-740-length-21504-cov-5.200709_pt1 | contig 21504 bp, 14 predicted proteins | sample MGYA00241813_ERZ501917 | MGnify/ENA primary metagenome ERZ501917 (study PRJEB25962, sample SAMEA2042408) | human gut metagenome | biome: human gut; feature: human-associated habitat; material: faeces...
TCGATACGTTCTTTGGAAAAAACCACGGATTAAATACAGCTGCCAATTTTGTTCCTTCCAGAGATTTACCATATCAAAGTATCTTTGAATTGATTGACAAAGCTCAAGGTTCTCATTGCACTGATAGAATCGACGGATTCAATTTCAACACTCCAAAAGGACATCCCGATATTCATGGATTCATGTCAAAACTTCAAGAAGATATCAACAATCCTTCTTTAAAGTTCATCTATGCCTATTGGACTGATCCAGACCACACATTACATAACTATGGGGTAGATTCAGAAGCAGTAAGACACTCCGTAAAAGAAATTGATAAATGTGTAAAAAGAATTGTAGAAGCAAATAAAGATGTCTTGTTCTTATCGATAGCCGATCACGGACACATAATCTGCCAATGGGTGGATATAAGAAATTATCCTGATTTTATGGATACTTTAATTGATGGAAGAGTCGGGCTTGAAGCTAGATTTGCTTCTTTTAGAGTTAAAAAAGGAAGAGAGCAAGATTTCATTAAAGCATATAGCAAATATTTCTCAAACGATTTTGCTCTTTATACAAAAGAAGAAATCCTCAAAGAACATGTTTTTGGATATGCCGAGCCTAATGAAATAACTAATAAACTAATAGGAGATTATTATTTGATTGGAACATCTAATAAAGCATTAGGGGATTTATATTCTCCATATGATATGTTATCTCATCACGCTGGATCATTACCTATCGAAACTGATTTAAAAATCGGTGTTTATAATTCAAAATAGATTATAACCAAATAAGAAATAAATCTCGGTGTTTACCACCGAGATTTTATTTTTTATAATCTTCAGTTAATCTTGTATGATATTTAAAGTTGGGAGGATTTATTATGCTAAAAGATTTAAATAAATTACGTGATTTAATCACTGAATATAGGACAATAGATCCTCGGGACGATGATTCTTGGAATAAGAACCATGCTGAAAGACTAGCAATATTATCAGAGAATCTTCAAGATACGATTGAATTTCTAGATACATGTAATAGGTCCGAATTCAGAGGTGTTATGGATTTGTTCGAGGACCTATCTAAACATTTCCAATCAAAAGAATTTATCGATGCTATCGAAAGATGCGATACCAGATTTTCAAACTTCAACGCAAATCAATATGTTACATTAGCTAAAGCTGCATATAAAGAACATAAATCTAGTTCCTTTGAAAAGGGAAAATTAGATGAATTGATCAGAAAATCAAAAGGTTTCTATCTTGAAGGCGATAATGAAGCTTGGAATAAAAACTTAGATGAAATAATAGAAATCTTGTCTAAAGATTTAAAAGAAACAATAAAATTCTTAGATCAATGTTCTTTAGAGGAATTTGAAGCTGTTCATATCGCATTCCCAGATATTAATGATAAGTTTCATTCCAAAGAGTTTCTTGAATGTATAGAAAGAAACGATTTGAGGTACCCTCAAATCGATGCCTCGATGGATAGAAAACTAGCTACAGATTTAATGACTAAAAATAAGAAGTAATTATTTAAGTCTTGAGAATTCATTTAATCTTGGCAATGTAAATTCTATAAATCCATAAGAGCTAGATTTAATAACTCCTTCTTTAATGAGTCTATCTCTATATACGCTGAAATTATTAGTATCAAGTCCAAAAGTAGTTGAAAATGGGTTGTTCATAAATAACCTTCTTATTTTCATATTTTGGAACTTGTTAGACTTAAAAAGCTAAGCTTCTCAGCTTAGCTAAACAGTCTTACTTAACTTCAATAGTCTTTGTTGATTCTAAGCCTAGTCCAGATGCCTTAATCACAATGTTAGAATCACCATTAGGCTTAATTACAGCCATAGTTACACCATAATTAGTCTTGCTAGTATCATTATGGTATCCTTCCTTGCAATAAGGATTTGCACTACCAAAGGAAATCAATTTTCCACCTTCAACTTCAACTTTAATCTCACCTTCATTTAAAGGTTTGATTTCTCCACTTGTATCAGTGAATGAAAGACGAACAAATGCCAATTCATCCTTTGAGATTTCATTTGATTCAGGTTTAATAGTCAAAGCATTTTCTTTGGAGGCGGACTTCAATATGACTTCACCTAATTTATTCCCATCAGAATCTAAACTGACTGCTTTCAACTCTCCAGGTTGATATTTGACTTTAAAGATGTTTCTACCATTTTTCTTAGTTTTTGCTTGCTTAATCTTCTTTTGATTTAAGAAGAGTTGAACAGTTTCACCAATAGAATATACTTCTACTCTACAAGTCTTTTCTTCCTCGCCTTCAAATGACCAAGAATGAAGAGCCATAGACATCTTCCAACTAGAAACACTATGTTTCATCTTTAAATATTTGTGAGGAACTACACCGATTTCAATAGGAGTTTTTTCTAATGCTACTTTTGTATATAGGGCTTCACAAGTCTCATCTCCAATAAAGTCGACTCTTCCAGATCCGGCTGTCATCCAACCACAGCTTCCATCCATAATTCCATCACAGTGATCTTTAGGTACCCAGCTTCCAACACCGACCTCGCCTAAATAATCCATTCCAGCCCAAACGAAATCACCAACAATTCTAGGATTCTCTTTTGCCATCTTATAGAATTCACGTTCATCGGCACAGAATGTTTCTGATCCAACAATGATTCTATTTGGATATTTCTTCAAGTCATGCTTATAACGAGCAATTCCGTAGTTATATCCAGCCATATCCATTACTGCAAAAGCATCCTTGGTAGCTTTATCACAACCATGGAGTCTAGCTCCTGCTCTTAAAAATCTACCACCGAAGAAATTAACAACATTGTTGAAGAATTCACTTCCGACTGCTTTCTTTTTCTTCTTGTTTTTCTTTTCTTCTTGCTCAGCTTTCTTATCGTTATAGAATCCAAATCCGAGTCTAGCCATGTAGTTGAATAAAATATTAACACCGGCTGTGACATAACGAGTCGAGTCTAAACTATGTAACTCGTCAGTCAACATCTTGGCATATTCAACGCCCTTCTTCTTTGCTGTTTCACTAACTTCATTTCCGATAGAATAAAGCATTACTGAAGGGTGGTTATAGTCCTTCTCAACCATATCTTTAAGATCTTCCTTCCACCAATCTTTTAGATAAGATACATAGTCATGTCTTGTCTTATGGATGTACCAACAATCGACATATTCATCCATAACGATCATTCCAAGCTTATCACAGGCATCGAGGAAATCTTTAGAGCAAGGATTATGAGCACATCTAATAGCATTGTATCCAACATCTTTTAAAATACGAACTCTTCTTTCTTCAACAAATGGATTTGTAATACAACCAATTAATTGATTATCGCTATGTACACAACAACCGCTCATTATTGTTCTTATTCCATTCAAGAAGAATCCATTTCCATCCAATTTGATTTGACGAATTCCAAACTTAATATCTTGTGAATCTGTTTCAGTCTCTATATGGGCAGTATACAAATATGGATTATCTAAATCCCATAACTTTGAATTGGTTACTTCAAATTCCAATTCGCCGTTGCCATTGTTTAAATCTATGTTAGATTCAGCTTTTATATCAGATCCATCCAATATTTGAACCTTTGCTTTTTCGCAACCATTAGTTTTAATTTCTACTTTAATCTTTCTAGATTCATAATCTAAAGTCGTGATTCTTATTCCGTTAATAAGAATATGTTTCTTAGGTAAAACATATAACCAAACAGGTCTTATCAATCCACAGCCAGAGTACCAGCGTTGATTGGGTTGATCACTGTTATATGCAATAACTTTCAAAACATTATTTCCTAACTTAACTTTATCAGTTAAATCGACATAAAAATTAGTATATCCATAGGGCCTTGAAGCAATCTTCTCATCATTCAAGTACACTTCAGCATTATGGTATACGGATTCGAACTCTAAAATCAAATCATGATCATTAATTTGATCTTCAGTCAATTCAAATTCTTTAATGAATGAATAGTCATGGCAATCCACCCAACAACAATTCTTACCACTAGGTGCATCTGGTTTTCTTTCTTCATAAAACATAGCATCATAAGGAACATCGACAACCTTTGTATCTTCAGGATTGTCTAATCTAGTTACTACCCATTTTTTGTTGAAATCAATCTTTTCCATTTTTCAGTCCTCTATCAAGAAGCATATTGCCTGTAAGCCCTTCTATTGTATTAATTTATCAGTTTTTAAAAACAAAAAAACATAAATTGACCTTAATTGGTAATTCTTTGACTTTAGTTGATTATTGATAAATCCTAAACTTTTCATGGCTTATACTACCATTACTTTTTTAGGTGCGAATTCCAGTCAGTGACAATGGCTTCTATGGACGACTTTTCAATTGAAAGAACATTGAAGATTCCCTGCTGAAGTACGGGATTTTTTAAGAATTGATAAAAGAGAAAAAATACACAGAGACTATAATATCGAAGCGATATTCTAAAGAAAGAAAAAATAATTCATCACAAAATCTTGTAGTTTTAGATGCCTCTTTATCACAAAATCTTGTAAATTTTGATGGGCAGTCTTCACATTTTCTTATATTCTGACATTGAAAAAGTGTATTTTTTAACAATCAAAAGTTATGGAAAGGTGTAATTTCCATTCAGTAAAAACTATGGAAAAGTGTTATCTGATTGAGGGCAATGACAATCTATCCATATTGCCAATAGAGTTAAAGAAAACGAAAACTCGGCATGGATTTCTAAAGCAATCACTTTATATGATTTGATGAAATAAGACAATGTTCGCTCATAAAAGTGTAATTTTCTTCTAGAATTCGCTCATAAAAGTGTAAAGTATGCATAAAATTCGCTCATAAAAGTGTAAATTTAATTTAATTTTGTTATACTTTTATGGAGGCTTGGATTAATGAGTGAAATATATTTAAAGAGAAAAATAGATAGTTTTCTATTAAATTGGAAAGAAAGCAAAGATAAACTTCCATTAATAATTAAAGGAGCTCGTCAAATAGGAAAAACTGAGTCTATTCTTCATTTTGCTAAGGAAGCAAAATACAAAAGTATTATCAATATCAATTTTGCCGAAGAACCAAAATATAAAGCAATATTAAGTAAAGGCTATAGTGCAAAAGATGTGATTGAAGAAATTTCAATTATAGATCCATCAAAGAAGTTTATTCCACATGATACATTATTATTCTTTGATGAAATTACTGAATTTCCAGACATAGCAACCACTTTAAAATTTTTTAAATTAGACAATAAATTCGATGTCATTTGCAGTGGTTCAATGCTAGGCACAAATTATAAGAAAATACAAAGCAATAGTGTTGGATATAAAATAGACTATCAAATGAATTCCTTGGATTTCGAAGAATTTCTTTGGGCTTCTGGTTATGATAGTTCTATGATTGATAGAATCTTAAATAAAATGATTCTTCAAGAGCCTTTTTCAGAAGCCGAGATGTTAACCTTTAAGAATTTATTTATGACATTTTCTATATTGGGAGGAATGCCTGCTGTTTTAAAGCAATATATAAAAAATAAATCATTTGAAAATTCTTTATTTACTCAACATCAAATAATCCAGGACTATAAAGAAGATATTAGAAAATATGCGACAGGTTTAGATCAAACAAGAATTTTGAATACATTTAATAGCATACCCTCACAATTAGCTAAGGAAAACAAGAAATTTCAAATATCAAAAATAGAGCATGGTGCTAGATTCAAAGACTATAGAGGATGTGCAGAATGGCTTAATGACGCTGGAATTATAAATATTTGTTACTGCCTAAATTCAGTGGATTTACCACTTTCAGGAAATATAGACATAGACAAATATAAATTATATTTCTCAGATACGGGATTATTAATTTCTCTTTTAGATGAAGAAGCTCAAGAGGATCTAAGAGCAAATAAGAATTTGGGAGTTTATAAGGGTGCAATATATGAAAATATGGTGGCCGATGCATTAAATAAAGAAGGATACAGCCTTTATTACTACAAAAGGCAAGATAGTACATTAGAAGAAGACTTCTTTATAAGAACCGCTAAAAGCCTAGTACCTTTAGAAGTAAAACCAAAAGAAGGAAGATCTAAGTCCCTAAGAACATTGATTGATTCAGCTAATTACCCTGATATAAGATTTGGAATTAAACTATCAGCAAATAATATAGGACATGAAAAGAAGATATATTCTTTTCCTTATTTTTGCACCTTTTTATTAAAAAGATTCATAAAGAAATTTAATCCAATAGAAGAGCAAGACTAAGCTAATTTAAAATTTAATTTTTTATAATATATATAAATCAATAGTTAACAGCAATTTAATAGCAAAAAAGAACTGCATTTAAGCAGTTCTTTTCTTATTTAACAACTTTATTAAGCTTCTACCTTTTTGCTATAGAACATAGGAACAAATGCAGCAACAGCACTAGCAATCATAGCTAAAGCATAGAATACTACACCGACTATTCCAACGTTCAATGCACTCTCTTCAGCTGCAGGGTAGTTGACAGGAATGAAGTAAACATCAGCAGCTAATGAGACTCTGTCATTGATGAATAGACAGCAAGACACAGCGAAGAGAACACCGATAGCAATCAATATAACATCATTGATAACTCCGTTGAACATCTCCAATTTATCATGTAAAGTAAATTCAAGAACAATGAGAAGTAATGCAACTATAGTCAAGGCTATCAACAAAGCATCGACTGGTTGTCCGGCTAAGAATCCAGTTGTGGAATTCACTAAGTAGATAATGAATCCGACCAATCCAAGAACGAAGCTAGCTAGCAAACTATAACTTGCTACTGTTTGTTTTTTGAAGAAGACTGACATAATTATTTCTCCTCCTTTTTCTTAGAATGAGATATATCTAATCCCAAGAAGACACCATAAGAAACTAAGGAAGCCAATGTGAGAACACCAAAGATTGAAATCAATGAAATATAAGTTGCTCTCCAAGGAGTGATCAACTCAACACGTTTGGATGAGGAGTTGACACCATTCATAGCATTAGAGTTAGCTAATGCATACAAGATGTAATGAGCATTTTGCTTGATAGCCAAAGCCATATTACGATCTTTTCCTAAAGTCTCAGCATTCCAGTAATCTAGTGAAGGTTTACCGAATCCACAGAAAGCACAGGTTCCAGCAAGGATAGACTCCTTAGGAGCAGCCTTAGGTGATACACCGGTGAAGTCAGTGACATTGTATCCTTTGAATCCCCACTCATTACGCATAATATCGACCATGACGGCTTTGTTTGCACTAGAAGCTACTGAACCGATTCTATTGTAAGAAGTCATGACTCCCAAAGCACCGGTAGTAAATGTATTTTTCTTAGACTCGTCATTCTTGAAGGAAGCAGATTTTCCTTTTCCTTCAAAAGCTTGTTGCAAGTTTCTAAGCTCTAATTCACGAGCTTTTTGCTCATTCATGAAAACACTGACACCACTACGATTGATTTCTTGATCATTGAATGCAGCATGTTTAATGTTGACCAAGCAGCCTTTAGATTGAGCACCTTGGACCATATTGCTTCCAATGTATCCAGAAAGAATAGGATCTTCTGATAAGTATTCTCCACCTCTTCCGTTGTATCCGTTACGATGAATGTTCATAGCAGGACCAATCATGATAGGAAGATTGAAAATAAGTGAAGTTTCACCGATGATCAACTCACCATCTTCGAAGCAAAGTTCTTTATTCCAAGAATAAGCTAAGTTCTCTTGAGAAGGAGTGACTCTAGTTCCGAGTGCTCCATATTCAGAGGTTGCAGCATCAGCCCAAGCTTGTCCACGATACATACCTTTATTGAATGAGTAAGAATCTGATCCACCAGGACCGTCATCAGCCTTATGTCCGACATATCCAACTGAATCGATCTTCTGAATGTTGTGGAAGGCGTTAGATGCAAAGTCGAGGAAGTCATCAATAGTTAATTTGTTGAGCAATTCATCCCAACGAGGATCATCATAAGAAGCACCTTTCATATCGTTGAGTGTCAACTTAGAAGTAGTATCACCCCAAATGATATCGGAGACATCATCATTTGTACTCAAGGCGATGAAATCGTTCTTCAACAAAGTCTTCATTCTATCGGTAGGTACAAGTCCAGAGTAAGTCTTGGGATAAGTGCCATTCCAGTCTGAGCGAGACAAGTAAGTGACAGTATTAGGCATGAATGAATTCAAATCCATGGAATAGTCACCATCAGACAACTTGTTAGTTATAGCTGTTCCGTTGTCAGAGACAGAGAATGTATCCTTATCAAATGCATCATTGGTCCAAGTCTTGACGTTGGATGTATCACCGACAGAAGTCATTCCGCTGGTAACAGTGAATCCCTTGGCGGCTAAGACATTGTTCAAAGCCTCATGAGAATCATCACCTACAGTGAAATAATAATCTCCATCGTCAAGAATGAATGTTTTGGCGTTGGTGTAGTCATAAGAAGTGAGATTCGCCATATCGATATCGACAGTGATGGTTTGTTTCTCACCAGGTTGTAATAATTTAGTCTTCTCAAAGTTAACTAATTGAATTGCACTCTTTTCGACATTGTTGGTCTTATCATAGGTTGTATAAGGAACTGAAGCATAAAGTTGAATAGCTTTCTTTCCGGCTACATCACCAGTATTTTCTACAGTGACTTTAGCTGTTCCACTCTTCTTATTACCCATGATTTGGAGGTCATCCAAAGTGGTCTTAAATGTAGTGTAAGACAATCCATATCCGAAAGGATAGTTGACTTCATCAGCATACTTCCAAGTACCATCAGCTGTTGCTAGTGTTCCATCAGAATTGACATAAGTTCCAGCCTTAGCGGTTGCAGCGTTATTAACTCCAGCAACTATATCCGCATAACGAGTCTCATAGTATCTATATCCAGTATAAATTCCTTCAGCTTCAACCAAATATGAATTGACGTTATCAGCAGAAGTGAAGTCGTCAGGATCAGCCCAAGGAATGTTTCCAAAATTCTGCATGGATGGACTATCGGAACTATTAGTAGGATATATATCGCCTAAATAAGCACTAGGATTAACTTCACCCTTAAGCATCTTGGCAACACTATAGAATCCATATACTCCAGGATGTCCAACCCACATGATTGCATCGATAGAATCATCATTGGAAAGATTCTTGAACTCCATTACATTGGTTGCATTGATAAGAACGATAACTTTCTTGAACTTTCCATCAGCCTTACCTTTTTTAGCTTCATTGATAATGGCCATCTCGTCGTCAGAAAGTCCCATGATGTTGCCAGTTGTTGTATGAAGTCCATCATCCAATCCTTTAGCACCATCATTATAATTCTTGCCTTCACCTGCAGGTCTACCGACAACGACGATAGCTGCATCTCCATAAGAAGCATAATCTTCATCATAATCAGATGCCAATCCACGAAGTTCTGTTGGAGATAACTCAGGGATATTTGTGGTAGTAGTTATTTCTTTGTAATCAGGAGGAATAGCACCGAATCCACTACCACCCCATGTTAAATCTTCGCAATACTTCTTGTAAGCTGCTAATGTCTTGGGATTTAATTCAAATCCTGATTTTTGGAAGGCTTCAGTAATCGTATTTCCGCTATCAATACTAGCTTTATCTGGGGTAGAACCACCACTGTTACCATAAACAGCTGCATAACTTCTAAGTCCAAGCATTGTGACCTTGGGGGTAGATTCGGTCAAAGGCAATGCCTTGTCCTTGTTCTTCAATAATACAGCTGTTTCTTCAGATGAACGAAGTCCAAATTCTTTGTATCCTTCAAAAGCGTCTTTTGCACTTTTGAATTGTGAATCGTAATTCCAAGCATCTTCAGCATTCTCAGATTCCTCAGTGACAATCTTAGAGCTAACCGTTTTGAAAGTCTGGTCCATTCCATCACGGTAGAACTCCATAACGTTTGCAGAGACAATAGAAGCTGAGAGTAAGAATGTTGACACGATAGTCAAACCACGAAATAGTGATTTCTTTGACATACTTTTAATACCTCTTTAAATTGTAAGTTTTAATTCATTAAGTCAGTTACTAATTTATTTGGTTATCGATAAATCCAAATATTAATGAATTTAATGAATTTGATTCAAAGCTTCGATAAATCTAATCCAAATGGCCGGTAAAGATAGGATTTATCGGAAGCACTTACACATTAAAATAAAATTGAGCCTTTGATGGCTCAAATGACTTAACTTGTATTCTAATTTGACTTAACTTGTACACGCTTACACAGGCATTAAGATATTAACTGAGAATATATTTTCCTTATAGGAGAAGGTGACATTACCATTGTATTTCTGTGCAATATACATAATCGACTTAGTTCCAAAGCCATGTTTTGACTTATCTTCTTTACTAGTTTGAGGAACACCATTAACAAACTTAATATCCTTGCTACAATAATTTTCCATATGTATACATATGAAATTACCTTTTATATTTGCATTTAATTTAACTATTCTATTTTCCTCATCTTCTTTTTCCACTGCTTCAACTGCATTATCTAATAAGTTAGCAAATAAGGCTGTAGCATCCATAGGATCCATCTTTTGAAATGGAACCCCATCACAAATATATGTGAATTTTATATGCTTCGAGGTACAAAGAAGGCTTTTTTGAGTCAAAACTATATCCAGAACATCATTTCCTGTCTTTGCTATATCGTTATAAATATCTATAGATTTAGACATTTCATCAATATATGAACTTTGCTCAGCTTGATTGAGATTCTTCAAAACTGATATTTGATTCTTCATATCATGAGCTTTCATATTTATGATATCTATTGTTTCTTTAGCTAGTTTTTGCTGATTAGCTTTCTCTTCAATCATGCTTTGAAGCATTCTATTATTTTGCTCTAATTCTATTTGTTTCTTTTGATTATCGCTAAGCTTAAATGCTCCGGATACGACTAAAATAGCTAATAATGAAGATACAATACTATAAAGTCTAAGGATATAATCCCAATTCTTTACTTTTTCGCTTAAGATCAAAGATACAACCAATACTACTAGTGTAGCTATCATCGTAGAAGGACTGATTATATCGAAATCAATAAACACCTTTCTCTTCCAAATAATTAAGAAAGTGGTGAAATAGAAAACAAAGAGGAAGGATAAATAATACGCTATTGCACCAGCACGTGATAGAACATCTTCGTTCGGATATACTAATTCAAAAAACAGCTCCATAGTGTTCCATGTCAAATGCTGCAAGGCATATCCTGTTACCGTGCAAACAAATATCATAGAAGGTTTCTTATATAGGAAGAATCCAACTATCAAGATGGATAAAAACACAACAGAATAAGACCAGTTGAAATCCAAAAATTTCAATGTCGGTAAAAAATAAAAACCACATCCAGCAACAGCAGCAATTAATAATCTCCACCAATAATACTTTCTTCTTTGACCATTGAACATGAAAATAAACTGAGCAATCAAAAACTCAAGATAAAGATTATAAAAATGAGCAAATAATATCTTACCTATCATTTATAGCTATATCTCCATTCATAAAAGACGTGAATGCATCTATAAAGTCTTTCTTTCTATTTCTAGAGAACAACACTGATGTTCCATCTTGAAGAATCACATCTTCTTTTCTAATCTCTTTGACATAAGAAAGATTAACAATTGAATAATTGTTAATTCTAGCAAACATATAATTATCAAGCTTTTCACTTATCGCTTGAAGAGATCCTCTAAATTTGAATTCAGGATTATCTTTTAAATTGGTCTTAATTATTAAATCGTGATGGAATATTTCAATACTAATAATATTTTTGAATGAAAGTCTAATAGTAGTTCCCTTAGTAGAAACCCAAATAAAATCATTTCCTTTTCTGTTAGTGTTTCTTTTAATTTTGTCTATTTCAAACTTGAAATCCATATATTCAATCGGCTTTAATAAAAAGTCTAGTGCTTGTACTTTATACCCTTGAATAGCAAATTGAGATAGATTAGTAACAAAAATAATTATTACATCCAAATCCTTTTCTCTAATTTTCTTACTAGTTTCCAGCCCGTCGATCATAGGCATATCAATATCCATAAAGATTGCGTCCAGTTCTTTGGGATAATCGGTGATAGCGTCAATTCCATTTTGAAAGAATACAGCCTCTATTCTTTCTTTTGTAGATTCTTGATATTTAGAGATATATTCCTTATATACTTGAATATCTTTTTCTTCGTTCTCCACTACTGCAATTTTCATAATAATTAAAATTTGATTAAATCTTAAGGCTTTAGATTAAGTCAGTTAATTCAAATCAAGCCTCCTATACGTATTTTATGTAAGTGCTATACTAAAAGTCAATAACAAAGAAATTCACATAAAACAATATCATTATCCTTTAACAAATTGGAATCCATAATAAAAGCAAAAAAAAGAGTGGTGATTAACCACCCTCAATTTCATCAAGTTTTTCTTCCTTATTAGTTTCTGCTTAAAACAAATCTTTTAATCATCAACCATCCGAACGGAATTAGAACTAACAAGGAAGCTACCGCTGTGAAATATGCACCATTGAAGGCATAATCATATTGTTTAATACATATCCAAAAATGCACTTCTATTCCGTTCTAAGACACTTGACAGGATTTCTCTTCGCTGCGCTTTTCGAGGGTGAAAGACCAGCTACATAAGTCAACAATGATGAAACAACTATCAATAACAAGGCATATAGAGGATTCAAAGCAGCAATATTGCCTATTGCATATCCCGGGAATGCTAAATTAATGCCTATATTAATAGGAATAGATATGAGATACGTTAAGGCCACTCCAAGAACACCGGCAATGAATCCTATAGCTAAAGATTCCATTTTAAACAATCTTCCGACATCTTTCTTTCTAGCACCCACGGATCTCAATATTCCTATTTCTTTAGTTCTTTCAAGAACGGATACATAAATAATAATTCCTATCATCACTGAAGAAACAACTAATGATATAGAAGCAAAGCAAATAAGAACGATAGAGATCACATTGACCAAAGTACTTAGTGATTCGGAAACTAACGCAGATACATCTGTATAAATTATCTTCTCTGACGATTTCAATTCAGTACCATCGGCTTTCTTAGTAGTGTTATATAAATCTAAGTAGGCTAATAACTGCTCTTTCGTTTTAAAATCGACAGGATAAATAGTTATACTTCCAACACTAGTATCAGTTCCTATAGACTTTCTAGAATTAGAATAATTACTAATACTGCTAAACTTGGCTGGAGCTTTAGTGGTGTTATCTAGACTAAGAATATTATATGCTTGGAAAGTATCTTTAAGATTTATTGAAGATATATTTCCATTGATGAAATCATTGAGATCGATATTATCAAGTTGAGCGGCTAAGCTTTCTAAGTTGATAAAGAAATAATCTTTATCATTTTTCTTTGCAATATTAGATTTACCCGCATCCATCAAAGCATCTTCGGTTAGCGATGGTAAATAATAAACACCATCTCCTAAAATTCCCATAGTTTTAGATTCTTTCTTTCTAAGAATTCCAACAATTTTAATGGTTTGAGATTTATCATCAACAAAGGAAGACTTCAACTGATCATTAGTTTTTGGCTTTGAATAGGTAGGTAATTGATAATTAATTAAGTTGATTTCACCACCCAATTCTTTTTCAAGTTGAGTTTTATTAGAAGAGATGAAATCCGCAATTAATTTTGCTTTTTGTGTATTATCTACTTGAGCTCTAACTTGAACTAATAAAGCTGTTAATTTTATAGTCATGCTTGTTGATAATTTAGCATTTTCAACAGGAATGAAGAAGTTTATAAGTTCTTTAGCAAGCGTATTATTATCAACATTTGTATCATTAGATTGTATTGAAGATAAGAATTTTAATAATTTAGGAAATGAATATGGATTATCTTGATTACCTTCACCAGCACCTCTAAGACCTATCCCATAGAATGTGGATGAATCAGCGTCGATTTCATTTTCAGTGTAATAGACATCATTAGGAACTAATTTAAATTCCATACCATTAAAAGTCTCTGTATTAATAGTTTTATAAGTTCCATCTGAATTCTTGAATTCATTAGGATTAATTCCTAATGCTTTTAATGTGCTTGTAGAAATTCCATTATATTTATTGACTGTTATTACGACTTCATTTTTGTTTTGTGGAAATCTTCCGCCAGGTAATAAATCATAATAACTCTCTATATATTGTTCATCTCCTGGCAACTCAGACCAATAGCTAGATGAAGGAGAAGTTAAAGAGGAAATTACAGATGATGAAGATGTATTGATAGAAGTATATTTATCATTTCCATCATCATCTTTGGATTTAGCGATTACATTCGCTGAAATAGAATAATTATTTTGTATAGATGCATATAAGCTCTTATCGAGTCCAGCCCATTTTCTACCATACGAATCTGTTCCACCCATCAAGAATGATTCATAATAATCAGAAGTTAGGTCATTCATATGAAGCATAGTTTGAGTAGGCTCAACTATAGTAACATCATCTGAATTTGGATATTTCTCATATTGATCATATGTATTCTGGTTCGACTTCATTTCGGAAGCAGATGCAAGTCCATAACCTTCTACTGAAATAGGAAAATGAGCCAAAGTTTGGGTCTCTGTTCTATTGACATAGTCCGAAAAACCTCCGGATATAGCTAAGACTAATCCGACTCCAATTATTCCAAATGATGAAGCCAAGGCTGTTACAAATGTCCTTCCTTTCTTTGTTAATAAGTTCTTCAAAGACATTTTCATAGCTGTGAAGAAACTCATCTTTGACTTCTTTTCTTTCTCTTTTTTTCCTTTGCTACTCTCTTTCTTATTTTTTTCTTCGTTTACCTCATCATAATACTCTTGTCTTTTTGCTTCTTGAATTTCACTTTCAGCTAATGGTCTAGGAGCTTTACTATTAAAAGCCGAAGTCTTTACTACCTCTTCTTTTTTGTCTTCATCAAAAGGAGCTGAATCATCAACGACTAGCCCATCATTCATCCTAATAATTCTATCTGCATATTTATAAGCCAATTCTTCATTATGAGTGACCATGATGACCAAATGTTCTTTGGAAATGTCATGTAGTATATCTATGACTTGAGTAGATGTTTCAGAATCCAAAGCTCCAGTAGGTTCATCAGCTAAAATGATAGACGGATTTGAAACTATAGCTCTAGCTATTGCAACACGTTGCTGTTGACCACCAGATAATTGATTCGGCTTTTTCTTTGCTTGATTTTCTAGTCCTACTTGTTTTAGAGCCTCCATAGCTCTTTCTTTCTTTTCTTTCGCAGAGATTCCAGATAATGTCAAAGCCAGCTCTGTGTTTTCCAAGATAGAAAGATGGGGAAGCAAATTGTAAGATTGAAATATTATTCCTATCTTTTTATTACGATAATTATCCCAATCTCTATCCTTATATTGTTTTGTTGACTTTCCATCGATTATCAAATCACCCTTTGTATATCTGTCCAATCCAGAAATAATGTTTAACAAAGTTGTTTTTCCACAACCCGAAGGACCTAAAATAGCAGCAAATCCCTTCTCTCCAAAAAATAAGGATATTCCCTTTAAAGCCGTTGTTTTTAAGTCTTTATTAACAATATAATCTTTCTTTATATTAACCAGTTTTAACATATCCACCTCCCTTCTATTCTTTATATAATTTATACGCTAAATATTAGCTATTTTTATCAACTTTTTTCTAGTTCTTTTGGGTATTATTTCACATTATTTAGATTTCTTTCTTGGATTTGTTTTTTCTTACCCACTTAATCTATAATTGTCCTTGCAAACCCATACATTAGGAGTAAAAAACATCTATGAATCAAGAAATTGTAGATTCCATTACTAAGAAGTTTGAAGAACTTTATGGTGACACTACAGGAGCAAAAATATACTTTGCTCCCGGACGTGTTAACCTTATCGGCGAGCATGTAGATTATCTAGGTGGACATGTCTTCCCTTGTGCCTTAACAATAGGAACATACATGATAGTAAAGCCTAGAACCGACAGCACCATCCGTTTCTTTTCTATCAACATCAAACCTGAAAGAAAATACGAAGACAAGCTCGAAAACATTTTCTCCCATGAGAATCCTGACAAACAATATGTAAAAACTTTAGGATGGACTGCTTATCCTAAAGGCGTTATTTGGGCATTCAACAAAGCTAGAAAATTAAGAGCCACCCATGGTTTTGATGCTGTTGTCGGTGGCGATATTCCTGCCGGTTCAGGTTTATCCTCATCTGCTTCACTCGAAGTATTGATGGGATATGTCCTTAGAGATATGTTCAATTGGACAACAATCACCAATATTGATCTTGCTAAAATCGGCAAATACTCCGAGAACAATTTCAATGGTGTAAATTGTGGAATAATGGATCAATTCGCATCAGCTATGGGAAAGAAAGATTGTGCAATCTTCCTCGATACTAGCTCACTTGAATTCGTCTATGCACCTATCAAATTAAACGGTGCAAAAATAGTAGTCACAAATACAAACAAACCTCACTCATTAGCTGACTCTAAATACAATGAACGTCGTGCACAAGCAGAAGAAGCTTTCAAAGACTTAAAGACAGTCAAACCCGAGTTGGAAAATCTTTGTGATTTACAATTGGAAGATTTCTATCAATTAGGCACTGCTATTAAAAATCCTACTTGTTGGAGAAGAGCAAAACATGCTATATCCGAAAATGAGAGAACGCTCAAAGCTGTTGAAGTCTTAAAGCAAGGCAAGATTGATAACTTCGGCGATTTGATGAATGAAGCAGGTGCTTCTATTCGTTATGACTATGAAGCAACATGTCATGAGCAAGATGTCTTAGTAGATGCTTCAAGAGTTCAAAATGGAGTCATAGGTGTTCGTATGACTGGCGGTGGATGGGGCGGATGTATCGTCGCCTTGGTCAAGGATGAGTTCATCGATTCATATAAGCAAAATGTTGCTAAGATTTACTGCGAGAGAACACAATATAAACCTTCGTTCTATGTCGTCTCTGTCGGTGATGGCCCTAGTGTAGTAAAAGTTCTTTAGCAAACTTAAATCAGGAAAGAAAAAAATAAAATGATAGATCAATCAATTAAAAAGCTCGTCACTTATGCATTAGAGAAAAAATTAATTAAAGAAGATGATAAGATTTATTGCACAAATTCTTTACTAGCAATCCTTGGACTAGATGAATACAATGAACCAGAAGAGGAATACAAAAATGTAAATTTAGAATCGACATTAAAAGAGATTCTAGACTTTGCTTTTGAAAAGAATTTATTCCCTGAAAATTCTACCGTTTATAGAGATTTATTCGATACAAAAGTCATGTCCGTCTTCGTGGATAGACCTTCAAATGTAATTAAAGAATTCAACACTAAATATAGAACTTCTCCAAAGAAAGCTACCGATTGGTTCTACAAGTTTTCTCAAGACACTGACTATATCCGTTCCTATAGAGTCAAGAAGGACTTAAAGTGGAAAACTGCCACACCTTATGGTGATCTAGATATAACAATCAACCTTTCAAAGCCTGAAAAAGATCCTAAAGCTATAGCAGCTGCAAAATTGATGAAACAATCTTCTTATCCTAAATGCCAGCTCTGTCCTTCAAACGAAGGATATGCTGGAAGATTGAATCATCCTGCAAGAGAAACTATTAGAATTATTCCTTTTGAATTATCAGGAAAGAAATATTTCTTTCAATATTCTCCATATTCTTATTTCAACGAACACGCAATCGTATTCAACAGCGAACATGTCCCTATGGCAATCAACCACGATTGCTTCGAACACCTATTAGGCTTCGTTGAAAAGTTCCCCCATTATATCCTCGGATCAAATGCTGATCTTCCTATTGTCGGCGGCTCTATCTTGACTCATGATCACTACCAAGGTGGAAACTACATCTTCCCGATGTTTAAAGCTCCGATAGAAGAAGAAATTGTATTTACCAATTACACCGATGTAAAAGCTGGATATGTAAAATGGCCTTTGTCTGATATTAGGTTGTCATCAAGAGATCCTAAGAGATTGATTGCATTAGCAGATAAGATTTTAAGAGTATGGCGTGGATACACCGACGAACAATCATTCATATATGCAGAAACTAATGGTGAACCTCATAACACTATCACTCCTATAGCACATAAAGTCAAAGATCAATACGTATTAGAATTAGTATTAAGAAACAACATCACTACTGATCAATATCCTTTAGGTCTCTACCATCCTCATCAAGAATTATGGCATATCAAGAAGGAAAACATTGGATTGATTGAGGTTATGGGATTAGCTGTTCTACCTTCAAGATTGAATAAAGAATTAGCAAAACTTGAAGACGAATTAGTGAATAACATCGACCCTGCATCTGATCCATTAACAGAAAAGCATGCAGACTGGGCTAAGCATATCAAAGAAAAATATTCAGATATCAACTCTTCTAATGTAAAGGAAATTGTCGAAAGAGAAACTGGATTAGTATTCGCTAGATGTCTCGAAGATGCCGGTGTTTATAAACAAAACGAAGCTGGATTAGAAGGCTTCAATAGATTTGTTGAAAGAGTTAATAAAGAGCCTGAAATCATAAAGTAAAGAGGTGATATAAATGCCTTTTATTAGAATAACAACAAACAAATCCTTGTCCCTTAAGGACAAGACAGATTTAAAGACTGGTCTAGGTCAATTAATAACCACTCTCCATAAAACTGAAGACTGGTTGATGATTGCATTCGACAATGTCGAATCTGATTCAATGTATTTCAAAGGTTCAAATGAATATAGTGCCATAGTAGAAATCAGCGTCTATGGAACAATATCAAAAAATGATTTTGACCCGATGACAAGAAAAACTACTGACTTATTATCCAGAACAATTAAAATTGATCCAGATAGAATCTATATAAATTATAGAGAAGTCGATCATTGGGGATTAGGCGGAAGTAATTTCTAAAAAATCTAGCTATAAATTTTCCTTATAAAATGGATACGCTGTGTACCCAATTTTTTGGACCAACTTTATCTAGAACCTATCCAATGCATTTCCCTACTTGCGCAAAATTTAAGTTGCTATCGGCTATATCTTAGAAAGTCAATTTGGTTAGAATGCTTGATTATGTTTTGTGCAAAATAATATTTATTCTGAATGAGTTTTGTTTATTTATGTAGCTCGGAAGTTTAAATATCAAACTTTAATTGCTTATTGGCTAGTTAACGTTGCAATTATTTAAAGAAAAGAAAAAAAAATAACACGATAACTATGAAATAACGATTGACATTCGATGAATACGTGACTCTTACTAGCATTCCTGTTTGTATAGAAAAACAGCGCAATGTATTGCTTTCTTTGATACATCGGTTACACTAATAACGAAAAAGGTAATACGAATGAATCAAAGTTATAGCACGATTGAAAGGATGCTGGAGACTGGCGATGGATGTATATCTAGAAAAGCCGCTATCGCAAACGGGATAGCTCCGGCATCATTTGCAAGGTACGTCCGATCTCATGGACTCATTAAAATAAGGCGCGGCGTGTACACGAAGGAGATAGGAGCAATCGATGACCTCTTCCAACTTCAAAGAAGGTATCCAAAGATAGTGTATTCTGGCATAACGGCTCTTTATCTCTTAGGACTGACCGACAGGATTCCTGAGTCGGTTGAGTTCTCGATTCCAAAGGGCAGTCGGGTGAGAAAAGAAAGCGTCGGGTTTAACGCCATCTGTCACATTGAGAATAATATCAAGCTCTTTGAACTGGGGAACACTGATGTCGAAACTATGTTCGGGAATGTCGTAATATGTTTCTCTAAAGAGAAGATGGTCGTTGAAATGATCAGGAAAAGGAATGATTATGATTCCGAGCTGTTTTTGAAGGCAGTGAAGTCATTCTTAAAGGGAAAGGACAAAGACCTGGATTTTCTTTTTCAATACGTAAGAATGCGGAAGATAGAAGAGAAGGTGTATCAGTTTTTGGAGGCGATGGATTATGAGAATAAATAAAGATTCTCTCTCTGCAAGGGTAGGAATAACCTCGTTAAGCCTGAATTCGAGGGGCTGGTTTTCAGTCAATATCTGAAAAATACGAATAACAACACTTAACAGGGATTATCCTTTTTAGCCAATCAAAAAAGGGGCTGTTGCAAAATCCTGATCCAAAATCAGGTGAGCAGCAGCCTCTTTTTTGTCAATAAAAAGAGACACTTTACTGAAAAAGTGCCCCATTTGGTAAAATATCTTTGTTCAGGAGATTTTTTTGCCATGTCGTATTTTACCACATCGAGGGTCATTTTGTTTCCTTCCTTCACCCTGGAGGATAAGGAAACAGAAAAGTTGGACCGCTTTTTGGCCTTTTTGGAAGATTCCGGGGTAGGACGTATCATTTCAGAGAGCTCGAAAGGCACACGCTTCGGAAGCGGGCGTCCGGCCTGCAACTGCTGCCGCCTGTTTGCAGCCATACTTTATGGCTTTGCATTCGATAAGTATACGCTGAGGCAGATTGAAGAAGCCGTCACATTCGATATCAGATATATCACCCTGATGGACTACGAAAGGGTCGACCATACGACCATCTCGAGATTCATGAACAGGACTCTTCTTCCGAACATCCAGGAAATCTTCTCACTGCTATGCAGGCAGATAAAGAAGAAACTTGGGATGGAATTCGACGACGCCTTCATCGACGGCACCAAGTTCGAGGCCAACGCCAACAAATACAAATTCGTCTGGAAGCCCGTCACGTTCCACAAGAGACTTACAGCCAGCGCATATCAGCTCATGAGGGACAACGGAATCCCCATCCAAGGCTTCTGCGGCTGTCGACCACTTTATTGGCCCCACTATAAAACATATCGAAAATACGGGGTTTCTGCTCATCGGGAATCCCAGGGCCGTTGTCGGAAACGGAAACCGTGACCCATTGCTCTTTTTGATCGGTGTGTATTTCAATTACTGAACCGACAGGGGTATATTTGATGGCGTTGTCAACCAAATTGATAATCACCTGAACGATCAGCTTCGCGTCAATGTGGGCAAGGATAAAGTCTTTACCGCTGGTCACACGAATGGTGTGTTCTTTACTTTTTCTGTTGATGTGCTTCAGCGCTTCAGAAACGACCTCATCCATGAGTTCGATACTCCGAGTTAGATTGACCTGTCCGCCCTCAATTCGTGTGACTGCTAACAAATTTTCAACCAGATTGATTAGCCACATGGAATCGTCATAAATATCAGTAAAGGTCTGCTCCCGTAGTGCATCGTCCATTTTTTTATAATTTGCAAGCAAATTGTCTGCACTGCCGGAAATCGCTGTCAAAGGCGTCCGAAGATCATGGGAGATTGCCCGCAGCAGGTTGGTACGAAGTTGTTCATTTTGTGCCAGGACAGCCGCTTCCTCCTTCTCCTTGGCATTTTTGATGTTTTCCAGCGCCAATGCGCACTCGCCAAGAATGGAAAGAAGCACGCTATTTTCAAAAGAGTCCAATGGAGTACCGTTCACAGCAATACCAGCTACTCCATATACATTCTGGTTAACCCGAATCGCA
>ENA-OPTA01000743-OPTA01000743.1-human-gut-metagenome-genome-assembly--contig:-NODE-743-length-21492-cov-8.882120_pt1 | contig 21492 bp, 19 predicted proteins | sample MGYA00241813_ERZ501917 | MGnify/ENA primary metagenome ERZ501917 (study PRJEB25962, sample SAMEA2042408) | human gut metagenome | biome: human gut; feature: human-associated habitat; material: faeces...
CCTCGGCGGCCAGCATCTGGTAGGCGGCGTCCACCGTGTTGACGCTGACGCCCTGCTGCGCAGCCATCGTGCGGCGGCCCGGCAGCGGCGTTCCGGGTGCGCGCTGTCCGGTGCGGATCTCATCCGCCAGGGCGGCGTACAGCTGCTCATACAGCGGCGTTTTTTGGTCGGCATCCAACTCTATCATGACAGTCCTCCACACTGGCCCCATAAAAAATTTAAAAACTGAGCATTTATTCAGAGCCAGAAATCAGTATAATAAAAACATACCTTCCCGGAAGGAAAATGTCAATAGAGGTGTACGAAACTATGTCTACCGCAACGATGTGGCTGCTGCTGTTCGTCGTAGCAGCCCTGGCACTGCTGATCGCAGCGCTGACCAAAACGAAATTCACCGTGCAGAAAATCAGCATCATCGGCATCATGGCCGCGATGAGCTTTGTCGCGTATGAGTTCTTCCGCATCCCGAACGTCTTTGGCACGGGGTCCAGCTTCCATCTGGGCAACACCTTCACGGCACTGACCGCCATGCTGCTGGACGGTGTGTCCGGCGGTCTGGCCGGTGCCATCGGCCTGGCGCTGGCCGACGTTGTCGCCGGTGACCCGGGCTACGCCATCACGACCTTTATTCTGAAATTCATCATCGGTCTGGTCTGCGGCGCGGTGTCCCACAAGGTCATCCACCTCAGGACCTTCCCCACCGGCAACAAGCTCAAGTACGTGGCCGCCGTCACGGCGTCGGCCTTCAGCGGCCTGCTGGTCAACGTGTTCACCGACCCGTTCATCGGCTACTTCCGCAACCTGTACATCTTTGGCCAGCCCGCGGAGTTCGTCTCCGTCGTGACCAAGATCGCCAGCGGCGTGACGCTGGTCAACTCCCTGCTCTCCACCGTCTGCGCCGTTGTCCTGTACATCGCCCTGCGCCCCGCCCTGGAGAAGGCACATCTGCTGCCGAAGGAATGATTCTCCCAAAGCCTTCCCCCTGGGGGGAAGGTGGCCCCGCAGGGCCGGATGAGGGGGAAGCCTTTTAACACAGCTATCCTCATTTCTGTTTACCCCCGCTTCGGCGGGGTTTTTGTTTTGCGGCAAATTATGTAAAAATTGCAAAAAGACTGGCGTTCCGGTGGGAAATGGTGTAAAATGAATTTACATATTGTGTAAACACTCCATGCTCCCACGCGAAAGGAGCCTTTCATGGCAGGCAAAACCAAATCACAAAAGAAAAAAGCGCTGGATATGCGCAGCAAGATGTATCTGGTGCTGGCTCTGTGCAGCGTCATGCTGCTGGTCAGCGTCGGCATCTCGCTGGTGCTCATCGGCGGCATCGACCTCGGCGGCGCGGACGCCCAGAGCGTGTCCACCGTGGACAGCGCGTCCATGGTCGTCGAGAGCGGCTATAATAAAGAGGAAAACACCATTGATACCCAGGCCTACACCTCGACGATCCTTGAGCAGACCTCCGACGCGGGCGACAGCTATGTGGACGAGACGCTGTTTCTGGGCGACAGCAACACGGCCCGCATGTACCGTATGTTCGACTATTGCAGCTACGACAACGCCATCGGCTCGGTGGGCATGACCGCCAAGAGCCTGGCGACCTTTGCCTGCGTGCAGGTAAGCACTTCGTCCGGCTACATCACAATGCCCCAGGCCGTGGCGAAATTGCAGCCGCGCCGGGTTATCCTGACCTTCGGCACGAACGACCTGAACCCCGGCTATAAGGCCGCGGACTTCGTCAAAAACTACCGGACCGGCATCGAGGCCATCGTCACCGCCTACCCCAGCGTGGACATCATCGTCAACGCCATCCCGCCCATCGGGCAGCAGCACTCCAACCAGAGCCTGACCCAGACCCAGGTGGACGAGTACAACAAAGCGCTCGTCGAAATGTGCCAGGAGAAGGGCTGGAAGTTCCTGAACAGTGCCGAGGTGCTGAAGGATTCCGTCACCGGCTACGCCAAGAGCGGCTATGTAGAGACGAGCGACGGCATTCATCTGACCCGCACGGCGATGGACGCGCTGTTCAACTACATCCGCACCCACAGCTACATTACCGAGGATGACCGCCCCGCGCTGACGACGATCCCGAAGCACACCGGCGACAAGGACGCCGTGGTCTACACGGTGCCGGTGGTCAGCTCCTCCAGCACCGCCACGGCGACGGCCACGCCCGAGCCCGAGGTGACCGAGACACCGGCCAGCAGTGAGGCCGAGGCCACCGCCACCCCGGAACCTGAGGTGACCGCGACACCTGAGCCGACTGCAACGCCGAGTCCCACACCCGAACCGACTGCAGAGCCGACACCGGCACCCCCTGAGCCGACTACAGAGCCGACACCGACACCCCCTGAGCCGACCGCGGAGCCGACACCCACGCCCCCGGAGAACACCCCCGATGCAGACGTTCCCGCCGGGAATGACGGAACTCAACCTACATAAAACACCGACCCCCGCAGCACCTGACGCTGCGGGGGTCTTTTTCTTATGGTTTTTTGCCGAGCAGCTCGGTGCGGATATGCCGGAAGCAGGCGTCCTCGCCCTCGTCGCGCAGAATCAGCAGGCAGGTCTCCAGCTCCTTGCGGGTCTCGGGGTGCAGGATGTAGTGGTCCCTGCTGCGGTCATAGTACTCCCACGCCGCGGCGTCGGTGTACTTGTCGCCCTTATAGTTCTTGCTGGCGGCAATGCGGTCACAGACCATCTCGGCCACGTAGCGGGCGGGCATCCGCATACCGGCCATGGCATGGTCGCCGTCCGGCGCGTAGTCGATCCAGTATTCCAGATGGTGCTTGTTGCGGCCCTTATGGTGCAGCCAGGCGGCGCTGTAGCCCTCGGCCTGGCGCTGGGCGTTGTTGGGGCTGCACGTCCCCTGCCAGTATTTGGCCCCGGCCCAGAACTCCACGGGGGCCAGCTTGCTTAAATCGTGGGTCAGGCCCTGCCAGTACAGCCCGCAGCGGAAGCAGTTTTTCATCACCAGCATTTTGTGATGGCGGATCGTTTTGTAGTGTTTAATGGGATGCCACAAGGTCTTTTTTCCTCCCCGGGATCATGAGTTTTGCCAGCACCGGCAGCAGCATACAGCTGATCGGCACAAACGCAAAGTGCCACAGCATCGGTACAAGGTGGGTATGGATCGCAGCGTGCGCCTTGGACAGCACCATCCAGGACGCCGGGGCCGCCAGCCCCAGCCCCCAGACGATGCACGGCGGCACCAGCTGCGCCGCCGTGCCGCGGCGCAGGCAGACAACAACGCTCACCGCGCCGACCAGCAACGCAAACAGCAGCAGCTGCCATGCCGTGACGCTGACGGGCCCGAGCTGCAAAAGCGGCTCCGTACTCTCACGGAAATACTGCGCGAGCACCTGCGGCACGTTCACGTCCCGCACCGCGCCGTCCGTCAGGCTGACGCGGTCCGTGACGGCCCGGGTCATGTTCTGCCAGGCGTCCGCCGCGCTGCCGAAGCAGAGCCATTCCTGTGCGAACCAGAGCGCCAGCGCCGCAGTCACACCGCCCAGCGCCGAGACACCCGCCCCGACGGTGCGGCCCAGCCAGACGAGCGCGCCGTGCGGGTCGCGCCGCACAAAATACGCCTTGGCTGCCGCGTAGCAGAGCGGGATCTCACACAGGATCAAAAATGTTGTGATAAATTCAAACCCGCACATGCAGCGCACCATGCAGGCGGCGGCCACCAGCGGCCAGCACCCGCGGGGCGTTTTGCCGCGCACGCGGGTGCAATGGCAGAGCCAAAGCGCCGCCAGCAGCGGCAGCAGCCAGGTCCAGAGGCACCAGTACAGGTCCTTCATGCCGCGCTGCAGCCAGGGGGCCAGCAGCACCGACGCAAACCCGAATGCTGCCGCCAGCGGGCCGAATTCTTCCCACACGGCCAGCGCCACAAGCAGCTCCGCCGCGTAGAACAGCGTGCTGTTCAACCAGTAGAGGGCGGTCTCCCGCGCCAGACCGTCGGGCAGCCAGTGCCGCAGCAGACGGTTGACCCCGCCGAACAGCCAGCCCTGCAAGCCCGACTGGTGGGTGTAGGGGTGGAACGCCGCCGCGTCGGTGGGGGTGTCGTCCCGGAACAGTGCGCGGTTCGTGTCGTCGCTCCAATCGTCGGTGTAGACCCCCAGAAAGCCGCCGGGGGTGTGCTGCCCCTGCTCCATCTGGTGGATGCGGCCATAGACGAGCGTCTGGGAGCCTGTATCCCACACGCCGGTCAGGTAGGCGCTGGCATTGTGCCGCACCGTGGTCAGCAGCGCGGCCAGCGCCAGCACTGCCAGCAGGGTCGCCGCGCCGCGCAGGGGTGCGGGCAGCGTCTGCCATATTCCTTTTGCTTTTGTCAATGTTATCGATCCCATTTGTCGCACAGCGCAGCGATCTGGCTGGCAAATTTTGCAAGGTCCTTGTTGGCCCCGCCCTGGTTGTGGCGGATGACCTCCAGCAGGCGCTGGCCCATGTTGGCCAGACGGTCATAGGCCGCGCTGGTGCGCACGGTCTCGGCGGATTTCGTCTTGATGATCTTCCGGGTGTTGCCGACCTCGGCGCAGGCGACGCGGCCCTCGGCGGCGATCCAGATCGAGCCGTTGTAGGGGGCGTCGGCCTCGTAGCCCTCCTCCTTCAGATGGTTGGCCCAGTGCTCGGCGACGGCGTCCTCGCCGTGGTTGACAAAGACGAACTTCGGCTTTTCGTCAAAGGCGCGGAGCCAGGCTTCCAGCCCGTCCTTATCGGCGTGACCCGAAAGCCCGCCCAGCTGCGCAATGCGGGCCCTGACCTGCACCGGCTCGCCAAAGAGCTTGACCTCCTGCGCACCGTTGACCAGCGCGTTGCCTAAGGTGCCGGGGCTTTGGTAGCCGACGAACAGCACCGTACACTCGGGCCGCCAGAGGTTATATTTTAAGTGGTGGCGGATGCGGCCCGCGTCGCACATGCCGGCGGCGGAGATGATGACCTTGGGCGTCGGGTCACCGTTGATGGCCATGGATTCCTCTTTCGTCTCGCTGACGTGCAGACCCGGGAACTGCAGGGGGTTTTGGCCGCTCTGCACCAGGGCGAGGGCTTCATCGTCGTAGCACTCGGCAAAGTTTTCCCGGAAGATCGTGGTGGATTTGCTCGCCAGCGGGCTGTCCACAAAGACCGGGAAGTTTTCGTGGCCCTTGATACGGCCCTCGGCCTTGATCTGGCGGATAAAATACAAAAGCTCCTGCGTGCGGCCCACGGCAAAGCTGGGGATGACGACATTGCCGCCCTTGTCGAACGTCGATTGCAGCACGGCGCTCAAATCGCCGATATAATCCGGTTTCGGGCCGTGGCTGCGGTCCCCGTAGGTGGATTCCATAACAAGGTAATCCGCGTGGCCCGGGTTGGACGGGTCCTTGATAAGCGGCTGATGGGTGTTGCCGATGTCGCCCGAGAAAACGATGATCTCCGGCGTGCGGCCCGGCTCCGCAATGCGCAGCGAGACGGACGCGCTGCCCAGCAGGTGCCCCACATCGGTAAAGCGCATCTCGATTTTGCCGGTTGGCCCGTCGAACAGCGTCTGCCACGTCTCATAGGGGCAGGGCACAAACTGCTTCATGACGTTCTGCGCGTCCTCGACGGTGTAGTCCGGCTCGATCATCTCGGCACCGCTGCGCATGGCCTTGCGGTTTTTCCACTCGGCCTCCTGCTCCTGAATGTGGGCGGAATCCTCCAGCATGATGGCGCAGAGGTCGCGGGTCGCATCGGTGGTATAGATGGGGCCGCGGTAGCCGTTTTTGTACAGGTACGGGATGCGGCCCGAGTGGTCGATGTGCGCATGGGTCAGCAGCAGTGCCTCATAGGTGCCGGGCGCGCAGGGCAGGTCGGCGTTCTCATACACGTCGCGGCCCTGCTCCATGCCGCAGTCGATCAGAAAGCGGTGTCCCGCCGCCTCCAGCTGTGTGCAGCTGCCGGTCACTTCCCGGTCAGCGCCTAAGAATGTGAGCTTCATGTGGGAGAACCTCCTTTATTTGGGGATGTTGCGGGGGGAACGGGAATGGGTGGCCACGGAAAGCCCGTCGGGACCCTTCAGGCCTCGCAAGCTCGGCCAGCTCCCCTAAAAGGGGAGCCTTTTTGCGCGGGCGGAGCCCGCGAAGAAAGCCTCCCCATCAGGGGAGGTGGCCGCGAAGCAGGCCGGAAGGGTTCGGAAAGTTGGCGGGTGGCTGCCCGTTGATGAGAGACCGCGGTCAGTTGCGGGCGGCATATATGCCGCCCCTACAGAGCAGTGATTTAAAGCAGAGGCCATCGCGGGAACAGCAGCCGTTAAAAGCCTCGGGGGTTCGGGGGAACACCCGAATTTCAAATCGGAGCAGAGGGCGCGGGCGTTAAGAACGAAAAGTAATACTGCTTTCGTTTAGCCCGCGTCCTCTGCGACTTCCGCTTTGGGGTTCTTAGGGGCGTGCAGCCCCTAAGTCGCGGGTCCGCTGCGTCGAAACAGCGGCAGTTTTCTTTGGTTCTTTCTTTTGCTGCCAAAAGAAAGAACAAGTTCCCGGGAGGCTGCCGCTAATCCTTTAGCCGATAACCTCTCCGTGGCGGATCACTTTGACAATATCCAGCTTATCATCGACCAGCACGACGTTGCCGTAGCGGCCTGCGTCGAGACTGCCGTAATCGGCATCAATGCCGATGCTGCGGGCGGGGTTCAGGGTCGCGGCGCGGACGGCACTCTCAAGGGGCACGCCCATGTCGAGGACCGCACGCTTCATGCAGTCAAACAGACAGGTCGCGCTGCCCGCAATCGTGCCGGGCTGCTCGGTCAGCGTCGCGCGGGGTCCGCGCACCGTGACGGCCTGGCCGCCCAGGCTGTACTGGCCGTCAGGCAGACCGCAGGCCATCATGCTGTCCGCAATCAAAATCACACGATCCGCCCCGAAGGTGTTGAAGGTGAACCGCACCATCGCCGGGTGAATGTGGACGTTGTCGGTGATCAGCTCGACCTCGGCACCATCCTCCAGCGCGGCAATGATCGGCCCCGGCGCACGGTGGGTGATGCCCGGCATCGCGTTGTAAAGGTGGGTCATGTGGGATGCACCCGCCGCAAACGCAGCCTTGGCCGTGTCGTAATCGGTGCAGGTGTGGGCAATCGAAATGCGCACCTCATCGCGGCATTCCTTGATGAAATCCAGATTGCCCGGCTCCTCGGGGGCGACGTCAACCAATTTGATCAGCCCGCCGCTGCGCGCCTGCAGGCGGCGGAACATGCCCGCGTCGGCGGCCATGACGTACTTCGGGTTCTGCGCGCCAACCTTCTTGGGGCTGATGTACGGCCCCTCCATGTTGATGCCGACCAGATCCGCGCCGCGCTCGTTCTTGTGGGCCGCGGCCACGTCCATGATGCCGTTCAGGATCTCCTCGCTGAACGTCATGGTTGCGGGGCAGATGGCCAGCACGCCCTTGCTCGCCTCAAAATCAGCGATGGCCTGCAGGCCGGCCTCGTCGGCGTCGCAGAAATCGTGGCCGACTGCGCCGTGGAAATGAATGTCCACCAGACCCGGCAGCGCATAGGCACCGCCCGCGTCAATGACATCCTCGCCCTCCTGCGGGGCCGCGCCAAAGACGATGCGGCCATCGCGGATGATGAGGTCCTTTTCCACAAAGCGGCAGCCGTCGCTGTAGACTTTTGCATTTTTGATAATCATTGCAGTGTTCCTCCGCAAATCAGATCTCGCTCAGGGCTTCCTCGTCGCCGACCAGAATGAAGTCGGGGTGCATCTGCAGGATGCTGGCGGGGACCTCCGGCGTGACGGGGCCGAAGAACGCCTTTTTGACGATGTCGGCCTTGCCCTTGCCGTTGGCGACCATCAGGACCTTGCGGGCCTGCATGATCGTCTTGATGCCCATGGTGTAGGCCTGCTTGGGGACCAGGTCGGCGTTGCCGTCGAAGAAGCGCTTGTTGGCCTCGATGGTCTCCTCCTTCAGGTCAACGCAGTGGGTGCCCAGCTCGAATGCCTCGTTCGGCTCATTGAAGCCGATGTGGCCGTCGTTGCCGATGCCCAGCAGCTGCAGGTCAACGCCGCCCACATTGTGAATGACCGCGTCATAGCGGGCGCACTCGGCGTCAGCGTCCATGTTGGTGCCGTCCGGCAGGTTGATGGCCTCGGGACGGATGTTGACATGGTCAAACAGGTTGCGGTGCATGAAGCTCCAGTAGCTCTCGGGGTGCTCCTTGGGCAGGCCGCGGTACTCGTCCAGGTTGACCGTCGTGACCTCGGAGAAGTCGATGTCGCCCTTGTTGTACCACTCGACCAGCTGCTTGTAGGTGCCCACGGGCGTACCGCCTGTGGCCAGGCCCAGCACGCAGTTGGGCTTCATGATGACCTGGGCCGAGATGATGTTGGCGGCCTTGCGGGACATGTCGTAGTAATCTTTTGCACGGATGATCTTCATAAGAAAATACCTCCTGATCTTTTCGGGGTGCGTTGCCCCGGTTTTCCTATTCTTCATTATACCACGCCATGGGGCGGGATACTATGACCGGTTTATGTGATTTGTACCAAGATTTTGTACCGTCTTTGCAGCAAATCACAGAAAAAGCCGCGGACGGGCTGATCGCCCGCCCGCGGCGGAGTTGATAAAGGGAACCAGACCTTTATCCGGTGATGCCTGTTTTTACAGCATCTTCTTCAGCTCATCGTAGACAAACTGAACCTTGGGTCCGATAACGACCTGGCAAGCGGTCTTGCTGGGGCGGATAACGCCGGCAGCACCAGCAGCCTTGACGGCCTTCTCGTTGACAGCAGTGCTGTCCTTGACCTCAAAGCGCAGACGAGTGGCGCAGTAGTCAACGTTGGCAACATTGTCCTTGCCGCCGACAGCAGCCAGAACGCCGGAGGCGATGGCGGTGAAGTCGTTGTTGGCGAGGGTGATGTTGGCCTCAGCAGCCTCGGCATCCTCGTCCTCACGGCCGGGGGTCTTCAGGTCGAACTTGACGATAGCGAACTTGAACACCAGATAGAAGACAACGAAAGCGGCGATGCCCAGAGGGATGATCATCCAGGTCTTAGCATGTGCGGGCAGGCTGGCGGAGAAGATCAGGTCGGTAGCACCGGCGGAGAAGCAGAAGCCTGCGCGGAAGCCGGAGTAGTAGGTGATGATGGTGAAGATGCCGTACAGAGCAGCATAGACAACATACAGGGGGAAGCAGAGGAACATGAAGCCGAACTCGAACGGCTCGGTAACGCCGCAGACGAAAGCGCAGATAGCAGCGGAAACAACCAGACCGATAGCAGCCTTCTTGTTCTTGGCAGTCTGGACCATGGCCAGAGCAGCACCGGCAATGCCGAACATCATGCAGGGGAAGAAGCCGGACATGTACATGCCGAGGTCCCAGGTGACACCGTTCTGGCCGGTGACGTCGCCAGCCCAGTAGTGGCTCAGGTCGCCCAGACCGATGGTGTCAAACCAGAACACGTTGTTCAGGGCGTGATGCAGGCCGGTGGGGATCAGCAGACGGTTCAGGAAAGCGTAGATGCCGGCGCCGATGCCGTCCAGACCAACGATGCCGTTGCCGATGGCAACCAGCGCACCGAAGATGACGGGCCAGACGAACAGCAGGACAACGGAAACCACGATGGAAACAACGGCGGTCACGATAGCAACGCTGCGCTTGCCGCTGAAGAATGCCAGCCAGTCAGGCAGCTGGGTATTCTTGAACTTGTTGTAGCAGGCAGCACCGATGATGGCGGCCAAGATGCCGATGAAGGAGTTGCCGGCGATCTTGCTGAAAGCAATGTAATCGACGGTGCCTTCTTCCAGGGCGGAACCAACAGCAGCGCGGATGGCGCCCACAACAGCGGGGCTGAGCAGCTGCTGCATCATCAGGAAGCTGACCAGACCGGCCAGACCTGCGGTGCCGTCATGGTCATCAGACAGACCGACGGCAGCGCCGATGGCGAACAGCCATGCCATGTTGTCGATCAGGGCGCCGCCGGCCTTGATCAGCAGGAAACCTACGGTGTAAGCAGCACCGGAGGTCGGGCCCTCGGCACCCATAACGGCGGGAGCCAGAGCGTAACCAATGCCCATCAGGATACCACAGACGGGCAGTGCAGCAACGGGAAGCATTAAGGCTTTACCGAGCTTCTGCAGATACTTCATCATAAAAGCATTCCTCCAAAAATTGTGAGTGGGTCTTTCCCAACTCGGCGCCGGGCCGTCTGGTTCCGCAGCCGCGACACTTTGTCAATCTCATATTAACATATTCTTCACAAAAAAGAAAGTGATTTTAGCAAAATTGTCGAAAAGCCGAAAATCCAACGGTTTCTTTGTGCAATATTCAAACACGCCATTGATTTTTGCCCAAATTTCTTTGAAAATTTAACTTTTTTGGAAAGTTATTTTCATAACGGGATGAATCTACACCTCGGCTACGTCCTTCGTCGCCACCACATCCACGCCGGTCCCGGCTGCATCGGGCAGCAGGACCTGACCGATGTGTACGGGGGCGGGCACCACGACGCTTTTCAGCGCGCGGACAACGTCAAAAATTTTCTCCTTCGGGATGTCGCTGCGGGTCTTGCAGCTCACGGCGGGCAGGGTGCCGCCGGTCACGCGCACCGTTGTGGTCACAATGCGCGTCGGGGCGGTGACCTCCTTACGGGCGTAGGCGTCGCCGCGCGGGCAGGTGTTGCCCTGTACGGTGACCACCGCGCCGCCGTCCAGCGTCACAGTCAGCGGGCAGCCCATCGGGCAGCCGATGCAGATCAGTTCACGTTTTTCCATCGTCAGCCCTCCTCCAACGTTACCGTCACGGCGTCGCCCGGGCCGCGCAGGAGCTCGGCCTTCAGCCGCACAGTCTCCATCTCGCCGGGGGCCAGCACGGGCCGCTTGCGGCTGTAGATGCATTCTGTACCGCGGTACACCGCGATTTTTTTATTTTTGTACACGCCGCCCACGCGGAACCGCAGCGTCACGGTATCCCCCGCGCAGTCGGGGCGGATGGTGGTCGGCACGGTGTAGCGCACGCCGTTTTCGCACCGCACGGGCAGGGTGCGGCCCGCCGCGGCCCCGCCGCCCGCAATGTATGCCGCCGCGTGCTCACCTGCCGCCGCGGCCTCCTCCGACACATAATCCACCAGGTCATGCACATGCAGCACGTTGCCCGCGGCAAAGACGCCGGGCAGGTTCGTTTCCAGGCTCTCATTGACCGCCGGGCCGCCGGTGACGGGGTTCAGCGCCACGCCCGCGGCGCGGCTCAGCTCGTTTTCAGGCAGCAGCCCGCAGGAAAGCAGCAGCGTGTCGCAGTCGTAGTGTTCCTCGGTGCCGGGGACGGGTTTTCCGTTTTCGACCCGCGCCAGCGTGATGCCGGTCACGCGCTCCTTGCCCTGAATGTCCACTACCGTGTGGCTCAATTTCAGCGGAATGCCAAAATCATCGAGGCACTGCACAATATTGCGCTTTAAGCCGCCGGAGTACGGCATCAGCTCCGCCACGCAGAGCACCTTTGCCCCCTCCAGCGTCATGCGGCGTGCCATGATGAGGCCGATGTCGCCGCTGCCCAGAATCACGACCCGCCGCCCGGGCAGGCAGCCCTCCATGTTGACGAGCCGCTGCGCCGTGCCCGCGGTGAAGATGCCCGCGGGCCGGTAGCCCGGAATGTTCAGCGCGCCGCGCGGGCGCTCACGGCAGCCCATGGCCAGAATGACCGCCTTGGGGTGCAGCTGAAACAGTCCGTCGGTCTTGTTCATGGCGGTGACGGTCTTGTCCGCCGCCAGATCCAGCACCATCGTGTTGAGCTTGTATTCAATTCCTAATTCGCGTACCTGCGTCACAAACCGTGCCGCGTACTCGGGGCCGGTCAGCTCCTCTTTAAAGGTATGCAGGCCGAAGCCATTGTGGATGCACTGGTTCAGGATGCCGCCCAGCTCACTGTCGCGCTCCAGGATCAGGATGTCCTGCACGCCGCTTTTGCGTGCGGCCACCGCCGCGGCCAGCCCCGCCGGGCCGCCGCCGATAATGACCAGATCAACGTTTTTCATGGCAGACGCCCCCTTTCACAGGCTATCCTTGTTCGTGCCGACGATGATTTTGGACGCACCGCCGGACTTGGTGATCTCGCTCTGCGGCACGCCCAGCTCCCGCGCCAGGATCTCCATGACGCGCGGGCTGCAGAAGCCCGCCTGGCAGCGGCCCATGCCCGCGCGGGTGCGCCGCTTGACGCCGTCCAGACTGCGTGCGCCGGGCGTGCGGCGGATGGCGTCGATGATCTCGCCCTCGGTCACGCTCTCGCACCGGCATATAATCTGCCCGTAGGCCGGGTTTTGCCGGATAAGCTCCGCCCGCGCTGCAAGATCCAGCGCTTTGGGGTCCAGAATGCCCCTGCGCGTCGGGTCAAAATCGGGCTTACTGTGTAAGTGCAGACTGCCGCGCACGATGTCCGCGACCATCTCACCGATGGCCGGGGCGCTGGACAGGCCGGGCGACTCGATGGCCGCGCAGTCCACAAAGCCGGGCGCGATCTCGCCGATGAAGAAGTCGTGCCGCGCCTCGTGGGCGCGCAGACCCGCGAAGCTCGTGATGGTCTGGCGCAGCGGAATGTCCTTGACCGCGAGGCCGGATTTCTCCCGCACCTCGTCCAGGCCCGCCGCCGTCGTGGCCGTGGCCTCCTTGTCGTCCACGTCGATGGCCGTCGGCCCGACCAGCAGATTGCCGTGCACTGTGGGCGTTACCAGCACGCCCTTGCCGTATTTGCCCGGCAGCTGGAATACCGTGTGCCGCACATGCTGCCCCGCCGTGTGGTCAAGCAGGAAGTAATCTCCCCGCCGGGCCGTGATGGTCATGGGGTGCGCCGCGTCGGCCATATTGTGCAGCGTGTCGGCGTATACGCCCGCCGCATTGACGATGCAGCGTGTTTCCAGCGTGCCGTGGTCGGTCTCGACGGCCCACCCGGTTCCGCCGCCGTCCAGCGGGTGCAGGCCCGTAACTTTGGTGTCAAACCGAAACTGCACACCGTTTTTAGCGGCGTTCTCCGCCAACGCAAACGTCAGGCCAAACGGGCAGACGATGCCGCCCGTGGGCGCCCACAGTGCGGCGACGGCGGCGTCCGAGATGTTCGGCTCCATTCCCACCAGCTCGTCCCGTTCTATGATGCGCAGCCCCTCCACGCCGTTGGCGATGCCGTTTTCATAGAGCTTTTGCAGCGCAGGGCGGTCCTCGTCGCTCAGGCAGACGACAAGGCTGCCGCACCGGTCGTAGGCAAAATCCAGCTCCTTCGCAAGGGCAGGCATCCGGCGGCTGCCCTCGACGTTGAGCTTGGCCATCAGGCTGCCGTGGGCCGCGTCGTACCCGGCGTGGACAATGGCGCTGTTGGCCTTGGACGTGCCGCAGCAGACGTCCTCCTCCTTCTCTACTACAAGAATTTTCGCGTCATACCGCGAAAGTTCCCGCGCACAGGCGCACCCGGACACGCCCGCGCCGATAATGATGATGTCGTACATATTGATACCTCGTGTTGTTGGTTTGCAGAGCATGTGCGGTACCGGAAGCCCTCCGGGCCGATGCGGGCATCGACCCCTACAGCGTAGGGGCGGATTCCATATCCGCCCGGGGCCTTGCCGCTGCCGCCGGTTGGCAAGGCAGAGCGGCCTTTCCGCGGGGGAAGGCTTTAGGGGCCTTACTCCTCCTTCGCCCAGCCGTAGCTGCACCGCACCGCCTTATTCCAGCCCTTCAGCCGTCTGGTGCGCTCGTCGTCGGGGATGCCCGGCATAAACTCACGGTCCACCGACCAGTTTTGCAGCACGTCCTCGGTGCTGCTCCAATAGCCGACGGCCAGCCCGGCCAGATACGCCGCGCCCAGCGCCGTCGTTTCCACGCAGCAGGGACGCTTGACCGGCAGGTTGCTGATGTCCGCCATCGTCTGCAGTAGGTAATTGTTCGCGCACGCGCCGCCGTCCACCTTGAGCGCCGTCAGGTCAATGCCGGAGTCCGCCTGCATGGCGGCCAGCACATCGTTGATCTGGTAGCACAGGCTGTCCAGCGTCGCGCGGATGATGTGGTTCTTGTTCACGCCGCGGGTCAGGCCCACGATGGTGCCGCGGGCGTACTGGTCCCAGTGCGGCGCACCCAGACCGGTGAACGCAGGCACGACGTAGCAGCCGTTCGTGTCCCTGACCTTCTGCGCCATGTACTCGCTGTCGCGGGCGTCCTCCAGCAGATGCAGCTCGTCCCGCAGCCACTGGATAGCTGCGCCCGCCACAAAAATCGAGCCTTCCAGCGCGTAATTTACCCTTCCGTCCAGCCCCCACGCCACGGTGGTGACCAGCCCGTTTTGGGAGAATACCGGCTTCTCGCCGGTGTTCATCAGCAGAAAGCCGCCCGTGCCGAAGGTGCTCTTGGCCTCGCCCCTGGTAAAGCAGGTCTGGCCGAACAGCGCGGCCTGCTGGTCGCCCGCCGCCCCCGCGATCTTGATCTCGCCGCCGAAGTGCATCGGGTCGGCGTACTCGTAGAACTCGCTGTTGGGCACGGGACGCGGCAGCATACAGCGCGGTATATCGAGAATTTTCAGTATCTCGTCGTCCCAGTCCAGCGTGTGGATGTTGAACATCATCGTCCGGCTGGCGTTGGAGTAGTCGGTCACGTGGATCTTGCCGCAGGTCAGCTTCCAGATGAGCCACGTCTCCACCGTGCCGAACAGCAGGTCGCCGCGCTCGGCACGCGTACGCACGCCGGGCACGTTGTCCAGGATCCACTTGAGCTTTGTGGCCGAGAAGTAGGCGTCGATGACCAGCCCGGTCTTTTGCCGGATCAGGTCGGTCAGGCCGCGGGCCTTCAGCTCGTCGCAGTACTCGCTTGTGCGGCGGCACTGCCAGACAATGGCGTGGTAGACCGGCTCGCCGGTGTCACGGTCCCAGACGATGGTCGTCTCGCGCTGGTTCGTGATGCCGATGGCGGCGATGTCCTCCGCCGACGCGCCGACCTCGTTCATGGCCGACAGCGCCACGCCGAGCTGGGTCGTCCAGATCTCGTTGGCGTCATGCTCGACCCAGCCGGGCTTGGGGAAATACTGGGTGAACTCCTTTTGCGCGACGCTGCACATCTCGCCCCGGGCGTTAAAAAGGATGCAGCGGTTGGACGTGGTGCCCGCGTCCAGCGCCATGATATATTTTTGCTTTGTCATCGCGGTTTCTCCTTTTTACAGCAGAAAATCGATCCGTGTCTTTATTATACAGGATGTTCAGATTTTATGCGCGTGGCAAAACCGCCAAATTTTTCACCCTATTTTTGGCAGGGCTGGCGTTGGGCGGGGCAGGCACGGCATACCGGATGGTGCGGAGATGCCCCGTATAAGCTCGTATAGGCTATAAAAATACCGAAGCGGTACGCCCATGATTTCCGGGCACACCGCTTCGGTCTTTTTACGGTTTTGTCTCAGGGGGCTTTTTCCGGCTCTTGGGCAGCTCCTCCGCCGCGGCAATCGCCACAGCGGTCACCTCCACCGCACCGGCCTCCAAAAGTGCCAGCGTACACGCCGACGCCGTCGCACCGGTTGTGATAATGTCATCGATCAGCAGCACCCGCCTGCCGGTCAGGTCTGTGCCGGGGCGGCAGCCAAACGCGCCCCTGGCGTTTTGCAGGCGCTGCTCGCGGGTAAGCTCCTTCTGCGGGCGGCCCCGGCGCTTGATGTACAGTGGTGTCTCCACCGGGACCCCCAGCACCGCGCCCAACCGGTGCGCCAGCAGCAGCGGCAGACCCGGCATACCGGGCAGCGGCTGGCGGGGCGGCACCGGCACAATGCAGCTGTACAGCGGCAGCGCGGTCACACCCGCATACTGCGGCATTTTTCCGGGCTGTTTGGCCGGCAGTGCGCCGAACACCAGCACGGCCACACGGTCCGCCAGCTCCCGGGCATACCAAAAGCAGCCGCCCCGCTTGCAGCGCAAAACGGCTGTACGTACAATATCCTCGTAATAATACGCCGCGGCAGCCTCCCGCACGGCGTAAAAATCGTGTTCGCCCTCCGGCAGACGCGCCGGAATGTGCTGTAAGCGCATTTCCTCGGGCACGCAGGCCGGGCAAACCGTGCCCTGCAGTGCGTCCGGCCCCAGCAATGACCCGCAAAACGGACAGCGCCGCGGGAAAAGCAGGTCCGGCAGACGGCGCAGCTGCGCAAAATCCGTGCGCACTTAATAGAAGCCGCAGCCGTGCTTGCCGTTCTGCTTGACACGGTACAGCGCCTTGTCAGCATCCTTGAAGATGCTCTCGCCGGGGTTTGCACGATCCGTAAAGCTTAGATTTTGCGACGTTGTCATGGCGGATTGCAGCAGCGTGAAAGCATCGGTGTCGCCGTAATGCTCTGCAAAATACTCTAAGGCGTTCTCGCGGCGGCGGGTCGTGTTCAGCTCCTCAAAGTAGTTGTCCATGTACTCCCGCTGACCGGTGGCGGTGTACATCCGCACCTGCTCAATCAAGTAGTCCGACCCGCTTTGCAGCTGCCGGGCCAGTGTCTCGCACTGGATGTAATCGTCCGTGGCGGTCTGCATTTGAGCCAACTCCCCCGTGCCCTGCACCGCGAACGCGACGAGCACCACCGCCAACACCAGCGTGGCGACAATATCAAAGATGCTCACCCGCTGTATCCTAATCTTTTTCAACACCCAGCCCGCTTTCCAACCAGAATTTTTATAATATTTCCGATTATTTTGTATAGTATATATAGATATAGTATACAAAAAGTCAAATCGGATTGCAACTTTATTCGTTTGGCACAATCGACAAATTGGGGGCAGGATTTTTGGCAGTACCTCTTACCGCCGCCGTCGTCTGCGTTTTTCAAATCGAATTATAATATCACATTATTCACAAATAATGTATAAATTATTTGGCATTCCCCACAATTGACGCAGCATCGTTATGTGGATATACTTTATTTGTACGGTTTTATACTGATACGGGAGGCGTGCGCTATGGCCCGGTTCTGTGATTCCAACCAAAAAAGAGGGGTTACCCTCGTTGAACTGATCGTTGTCCTGGTCATCCTGGCCGTATTGGCAGCGCTTTTGGTTCCGTCCCTGACCGGCTATATCGACAAAGCCGTTGAAAAGCGCATCATGCTCCAGGCTCGCTCCCTCATGACCGCCGCCCAGGCGACAATTGATGAGGCGTATGCGAAAGGGCAACTCGTATACAGCGCCGCCGACGACGCCTACGTGCCTTCTTCTGCAGCGGTCAAGCAAGCCATGATCAAGCAAATTCTGGATTTGTCCGAAATGAGTGAGGACGACTGTGAGTGGAGATTCTCAATTACCGTCGCCTCAAACACAGATTACCCCACCGCAAAAATTGACATCCTTGAATTTTGTAATAAGGAACATTCTATTACCTATCGTCTCCGAAACATCAATAAGAGATACCCTGGCGGTTGGAGCGGTGTCACCAGACAGACAACGCTCTCTTCTAAATGGCCCCGGCCGTATACCCCTATCTGTTTATCTTCTGCAGAGTACGATCCTACAAGGTATCCATCTTGATTTGTATACTGTCTCTGTAGCTTTTTCATCCAGTAGGAGACTCTCCTAAGTAAAGGGCCGACCTCTCACACCACCGTGCGTACTGACCAGTACACGGAGGTTCAACCGCATGCGTGCAAGGACTCGTAGCAGTTAAGGATACCAAAGTATCCTGCTGCTGCAAGTCTTTCGTTTGTACCGTATCCCCTACATTAAAGGTCCTTGAATTTCTACAAAAAAAGGAGCCACTGACCTCAACCCAAGTCAACGGCTAAATGATAGCACCCTCACAAAGCAACAATCATTGGTGCATCATCGGGGACTCGAATCCAGGACCCACTGATCAAGAGAAACCGACATGCAACAATCGTCATTTTTCAAAATCAAACAGATTCGTCGTTTTTATCGTTTTATCATAAATTTTCGTTCTGCATTTGCTGCGTCCTTTGTACCCGTTATCCCCTCCCGCATCCGTTATCCAGCCGTTCCGGTGTGCAAAAAAGTGTGTAAAAACAAGTAAAGCCAAAGTCAGCCCTTTAAAACAGGTATCCGATTTTTATGCAAAGCCGGGAAAGCAGCCCAGTTCGAGCCCAAAACGGCAGCCGCAATCTTGCCTGTTCAGACCAAGCATCAAATGTACATCAACAACTATGATTCATAGCAGAGATTTGGACAGCTGAACAGCCCCATCTTACACCGGCTTTCTGTTATCTGCTCAGAACATCGTTTTCTCCATTCCCCTCCGGCAAAAATCGCAGGGAGAGGATGTCTAAACCACCTTCTGTTACCGTCAATCGCAGCGCAGCATGGGCACAGCCTTTGGGAATCCTTAAAGCCTCTTCTGTCCATTTTTCAGAACAGAAGGACAGCGTACCGATGCATTCACTCCTGAGTGAGATCTGCATCGTTCCGCTGCCTCGTGCCGTCACGCACAGCTTCGTATGGTTCTGAATTGAAAAATACTTGTATGCAGCCAGCGTTCCCTTTGTCGCATTGCCAACGTACCATTCCCCACCGGAGTGGGTAACACAGGGAATGTCTTTGCGGATCTGGTTGGCGATGTGCGGCATTTTCCCGTTGGTCAGGTTGCAACAGATCGCTGCCGAACATTCGCCTTTGCCGGGCAGATCACCGCCGTTCAGACCCCGGGAGGTCATCTCAGCTTGTGCAACAGAGCCGTCCGGCCGGACGATCAGCGGCTCAGCGCACATCTGACGGGAATAATCGCTGCCATGGGTCAGCCGATGATAAAAAACATACCACTGTCCCCCAATGCACTCCATGCTGCCGTGGGTGGTGCCCGTGGCATTGCAACGTTCATCCTCCTTCCGTCCGCAGCAGCACACATCACCATTACTTACCAGCGTACCCCCGTAGCGAAAATCTCTGTCCGGGCAACTTGATGTGGCATAGCACAGCTCTTGGTTTTTCTGGGAGGAATAGATAAAATAATAGGTGTCCCCTATCTTTCGGATGCTGCTGCCCTCGAAAAAGGCATGGCCTTTAAAATCCGGGGTATCCGCAATGCGCTTGGGCGGTGCTTTCAGCGTCAGCATATCATCGCAGAGCACGGCGGCATTTGCCCCCAGCGGCCCGGGCTTTTGCAGCAATGCCTTAGCCGGTTTAGCGGAGCGGACAAAAACTCATAATCCTCCAGACAGAAACTCTCGCCGCCGGGGGTGTCGTGAGAACCGAAAAGGTAGACCCTGTCGCCAAACACATGGGGCTCTCCATCCGCCATACAGACGGAAATAGGCAAAACGGAATTCCATACAGTATGCTTCATGATGCGGCTTCCTCAAGAAAACGGTAGATCTCCTTCACAGCTAACACCTTGTACTTTCCGGTGAAAACATGGGGCTGCCCCTCGTAAACAATCAGCTCTGCGTGGTCATCCCGGAGGGTATTGTAGTGGGCAGCCAGATTTTTGGACATCTACATGGGGACGATCATATCCTTCGTACCCTGCAGGATCAGCACCGGTCCGGTGTAGCCGTTAACGTCCAAAGGCGCGCCGCTTACCATGGCGTCCGGGTCGAGATTGATAGCGGGATACTCCAGCACAATGCCGCGAATGTCTGCGCTGTGGGTCACAGCGGCAGTAGCAACTGTCGCACCGCCCATGGAGCTGCCTACAAGGTAAAGTCGAGACGCAAAGGCGCCCCAGCGAGGCATTCATCATCATTCGGAAATCCGGGTTCTCATAGTCTTTTTTGCCACCGAAGCCCTTGGCAACGGTGGATTCCACCGCCTTGAACATGATCTTCATCACAAGGCTGTAGTCCTTCATTTCCGTCACGGTGTTATCCATGGTGAACGAGCCTTTTCTCTGGATCGGCGGCGTGTAGCTGTGACCCAGCATCTTTTCCTAATCTGCCGGATCTGGCTTGCCGGTGCAGTGCGCGTACCAGCTGCCGTTCTGCCATGCGGGAACAGGCAGTTCTTCCCCGCTCTTTTTGATTTCAGCGGTCAGGCCGCCAACACAGACAGTGTAGGTCACGCCGGGGATTTTCCAGCCCTCCTGCCAGAGGGAAAAGCTACGGCGGATGAGGGTGAACCGCACCGTTTCGCTTTCCCCCGGCTGCAGGTGCACTTTCTGGAAATCTTTCAACTCTCGTACCGGGCGGTGCAGCCCCTCCTGCGGCGCAGCAATGTACAGCTGCACCGCCTCTGCACCGGCACACTTGCCGGTAAGCGCACATGACCGTGGAGGGCTTGCCCTCCCTGACCGCAATTTCAAAGGCTGTCAAATAAAGTTCCCGCAAGGTGCGGCCGTCCATCACGCTGTCGGAGGTAAAACGGCTCAGCTCCTGGGAGTTGGCGGCAAAATGCTTCAGGCTGGTGCCCACGCCCTGCGCGTCGGCACCCCGGATAAAGCCTGCTGCCAGCTTGCCTGCAAGATAGGGGTCCTCGCTGAAATATTCAAAGTTACGCCCGCAGAGGGGGTTGCGCTTGAGGTTGGCACCGGGGCCGAGAACAAGGCTGCCCCCCTGCTCCTTGGCTTCTTGTCCGATGGCTGCGCCGATCTCCGTGAGCAATTCTGGGTCCCAACTCCCGGCAGTAGTCACCTCAGCCGGAAAGCAGGTGGCCGGGCGGGACTTGTTGACCCCCAGCATATCCGCTGCATCCTCCTGCTTGCGCAGACCGTGAGGACCATCGCACATAAAAAGAGACGCAATGCCGTATTGCTCGTATTTTTTTGTTTGCCAGAAGTTTGCACCGGAGCAAAGGGCAATTTTGTCCTCCAGGGTCATCTGGCTCAAGATCTTTTCAATCTCCATACTCTCACCACAAAAGGAATAGGTTCCGCTTTCCAGCGTAACAGCTTCTTTTCCGGGCAGGCAAAGGGCTACGGTGCAGTTTGCAGGGATCGTAACGGTGTATCTCCAGCCCCTCCGGCGTTTCCTCCCAACTGCTTTCTACCCTGCCGTAGACGCTGCTGTAGCTTGCCTTTGCATGGGTAGGGTTCGTGCTCTCCGTAGCTTGTCAGTCCAGTCGAGAATGAACAATGCTCCGTCTTGATTGCGTAGTAGCCGTGGTCGATACCGATAATGATGCTCATGGGAAATACCTCCATTATTTGTATTCTACACTCTATATGAAACGGTTGCCTTTTGGGCATCTGGAATTTTTGCATGAAAAAAGCGGTTCATTGGTATTGTACCAAGGTATTGTACCAACAAACCGCCATTGAGGAATTGGCGTGCTTTTTTTGACAGCTCTCTCCCCTTCTGATATAATTTGCTCTTGATTGTCGCCTCCAAATTACGAGGGAGGTGAACGCTTGAGTTTTCAGGAAATAATTTTGCTGCTTACTTTTATTGGCAGCTGCATATATGCCACCGTTTCTCTTACACTAAAAGTTCTTGAATTTCTCTTAAAAAATAAAAGAGCCGCTGACTTAGACAGAAGTCAGCGGCAAATGAAAGCACTCCACAAAGCGGCAATCATTATGAAAATAGCCTTACGTTTCCGTAAGGCTATTTTTGGTGCACCATCGGGGACTCGAACCCAGGACCCACTGATTAAGAGTCAGTTGCTC
>ENA-OPTA01000751-OPTA01000751.1-human-gut-metagenome-genome-assembly--contig:-NODE-751-length-21366-cov-5.664399_pt1 | contig 21366 bp, 18 predicted proteins | sample MGYA00241813_ERZ501917 | MGnify/ENA primary metagenome ERZ501917 (study PRJEB25962, sample SAMEA2042408) | human gut metagenome | biome: human gut; feature: human-associated habitat; material: faeces...
GTCCGACAGATGCCGATTTCGAATTAAACACATAAATCTGCTTACCAGGATTTTCTTCCTGCAAAAGACTTTTTCCCAGAACAGCACTGTTATACGAGCCACTAAGTTCTGCTGAAAGCGTAACTGCATATACGTGATCCGCATCACAGTCAAACGCCCTCATATAGCGTTCCGGTGACGGACATGCCGACTTCGGGCAGTTTTTGCTCTTTGTCAGCTACTTTTTTTAAAAAAGAAGCCTGGTCAAAATTTTCATCATCTATAATATTTTCACCACCAACGCTCAAAGTCAGTGCTACCGACTCAAAGCGAGGATCTTTTTTCCACTCATCCAATAATTCCCCACAACTATCTATGACAATTTTATAGCTCAATTATATCGTCCTCTTTTCCATAATATGTAGTATCGAATACCACATCTATATTAACATATAGCCACATATTTGAAAAGACTTTTTCGAAAAACTCTATTCTTTTTTTTCTTTCTGATCTATAATAGAAGCTACATTAATTCAGGAGAGTAAAAAAATGCTTGTACTCAAAATAAATGACGTTAAAAATTTTATGAATCAGCTTCTGATTGGCCAGACCTTCGACGATTTTTCTCTTGTTGAAGCTTCGATTACAACATTTTGCAGTTTCACGATCGATGGTAAGCTTCACAGAGATTTTTTTGACAGTGACAGTAAACAGCTCGCCGATCAGAGTGCTCCTTACTGTCCATGGAAAGAATTGAAATCTTATTGCTACTCTATTATTCGAGGCAAACTTCCACCCCTGCATTTTCGAATTACTTTTCAGTTAAGCCCCAGGCAGTTAACGCAGATTCTTCCTGCATTTTCTGATGTAATTACTGTTCCTGCCATCCGTGGAGGCGGAAGGGTGAGCGGGTGTGGGGATGATTTCGGGCCATCTCTGTAGGGGGCGGCGTCCTCGACGCTCCGCGGAGGGGTCAAGACCCCTCCCTACGATGTGGAAGGTTAGAGGGTGGTTATGGTAAAGCGCCCGGGCCGGGCATGCCCGGCCCCTACGGGGTGGCAGTCGGAGAGGTAACGGGACATTGCTGCGTTTGTTGCCGCATACGCAGTAAAATCTCCTTGCGTATCCTCTGCAAAAGCCGTATACTACTATTATAATAGTATATTAGGTGGAATAGCCATGATGAAGATTTACCGCACACAGGATAAGCAGCTGACGCGCGTTGACGATATGAACGAAGGGGCCTGGATCTGCCTGACCAACCCCACCGACGACGAGGTCCGCCGGGTAGCGGCAACGCTGGACATCGAGCCCGCGGACATCGTGGCCGCGACGGACCCTGAGGAATCGGCGCGTATCAGCCTGGAGGACGGCTATACGGTCATCATCGTGGACATTCCCGTCAAGGTGGACGGTGCCGGTGAGGGCATCTATACGACTATCCCCCTGGGCATCCTGCTGACGCAGGAGCTGATCGTCACGGTCTGCTCCACCGATACCGCCGTTATCGGGGATTTTGCCGCCTGCCGGGTCAAGGGGTTCTCGACCCGCAAGAAAATGCGGTTCGTCTACCAGCTGCTCTACCGCGCGGCCACGATGTACCAGCAGGAGCTGCGCCTGATCGACCGCCGCCGCCAGGCCATTGAGAAAAATCTGGCCGGCGAGCTGAAGGACAGCGACCTGATGGAGCTGCACGGCCTGGAATCGACGCTGGTCTACTTTGCCACGAGTCTGCGCGCCAACGCTACGGTGCTGGACCGCCTTACCCGCTATAAGCGGCTGGAGCAGTACCCCGATGACCGCGAGCTGCTCGACGACGTCATCGTTGAGATCCGTCAGGCCATCGAGATGACCAGCATCTACCGCGACGATATAAAGGGCACGCGGGAGCTGTTCAGCTCGATTCTGGACAACCGCCTGAACAACGCCATGAAGTACCTGACCAGCATCACCCTGCTGATGGCCGTGCCCACCGTCATCAGCGGTCTGTACGGCATGAACGTGCAGTCCGACGGTATGCCCTTTGCCAACACCACCGCCGGGTTCGCCATTGTGCTGGGCCTGACGCTGGCGCTCTGTGTGTTTGCGGCGTGGGTGCTGCACAAGAAGCACATGTTGTGAGCTATACCGGGCGAGCAATGCTCACCCCTACATGAAGTCTGCCCCGTCGGCAGACTTTTTCTGTAACATCCGCAAAAAAATTCCTACCTTATATAATAAAGGAGGCTGAAACCATGGAGGACGCCGCAATCGTGGCCCTGTACTGGGCGCGGGACGAGCAGGCGCTGGCCGAGACGGCGGCGAAATTCGGCGCGTACTGCCGCAAGATTGCCGACAACATTCTGCACAGCGCCCACGACGCCGAGGAATGCGAGAACGACACCTGGCTGGCCGCTTGGAACAGCATGCCCACCAACCGACCCGCGCGGCTGGCTCCGTATCTGGGGCGCATCACGCGGAATCTCGCGCTGGACCGCTTTGACCGGGCGGCGGCGCAGAAGCGCGGCAGCGGGCAGACCTGTGCGCCGCTGGACGAGCTGGCCGAATGCGTCGCCGCGCCGGGCAGCGTGGAGGACAGCTTTGACGCTGCCGAGACCGGGCGGCTCATCAGCGCGTTTCTGCGCACGCTGCCGGAGGAAACGCGCAGCATATTTTTGCGCCGGTACTGGTACTGCGACGCGACGGCGGACATTGCCGCGCGGTACGGCCTGACCGAGAGCAAGGTGCGGGTGACGCTGCACCGCACGCGCGGCAAGCTGGCCGCCTACTTACAGGAAAGGGGTGCTGCACTGTGACAGAACGCGAATTATTTGAGGCCATCGGCCATGTGGACGACGACCTGATCCTGGCCGCCGACGCCCCGGTGAAAAAACGCCGCCGGGTGGTGCATCTGCACTGGCAGCAGGTCGTGTCTGTGGCCGCGTGCGCCTGTATAGTTTTGGGCGGCGCAGCCGTGTGGCGGAGCGGCTCGCTGCGCAAGAGCAGCATAGCCAGTGAAGCCGCCATGGCCGCCGACGTCCCGGAGGCCGCTGCCGAGACCGCCCCCGCGCCGGACATGCCGATGCTGGATGCCGCCGCGCCCCAGGCAGCGGACGCCGACGAGGGAGCTGCTGTCGAAAAGGACAGCGCCGCTTCCGGCATCGCTCTGGGCCTGGCGCAGTGCGTACAGATCGACGGCGTGCTGTATTTTGATACAGGCAGCGCAGTGGACTGCCCCCCGGACCGCGGGGCTGACGGGGTCATTGAGGCAAGCGTTGACCGGGACGCCGTCCCGGAGACGGACGGGTGCTCGAACTTTGGTACCGGGTATTCCTACTGGGTGACCGGGGACGGCGCCGTGGTCGTGGAGATCGACGGGGAATATTGCGAGTTTGAGGCGAATTGAGGGTTCTACTCGCCTTCCCCTTTGGGGGAAGGTGGCCCCGCAGGGCCGGATGAGGGGCGCGTGTACCGTGGCGCCCCGATAGCGGACGGCAACGGCAAGGCAGCCCCTCATCAGTCAGCGGTCGGGGCCGCTGACAGCTTCCCCCTCGGGGGAAGCCATGCTCATACAAAGTACAAATGACCCATGAGAGGCAGCCACCGTCTCCATGGGTCATTTTTTATCCCGCTCTTTGGCGGCGCTCAGGGCTTCGGGTTTGCGGGTCTCGGGGGTCAGCAGTTTGGCGCGGGTCACGGCGGCACCGCCGAACTTTTTCCGCAGGGCATCGGCGGCGCGGTCCAGCTTCTCCTGCTTGTCGATGCGGGCGGCATCGGTGAAAAGGTCCATCTGCTCAAAGTTGTCCTCGCCGGTCTTTTCGGCGCTGACACCCACCAGCCGCACGGGGCGCTGCGGCCACATCTGGCGCATCAGCTCGATTGCCACATGGTAGAGGCGGTCCGTGGAGTTCGTCGGGTTGGGCAGCGTCGTCTGGTGGCTCGTGCGGCGGAAGGCGTTGTCCACCAGCTGTACCGTGACGACACGGGCCGTCTTGCCGTCGGCGCGCAGACGCCGCCCGACGGAATCGCAGAGTGCCAGCATCGTGGCGTCGGCGTCCTCGGGGCGGGCCAGGTCCCTTGGCATCGTTACGCTGTTGCCGTAGCTGTTGTCGCGGGTGCGCTGCTTGGTCACGGGGTCGGCCTCGCGGCCATTGGCGTAGTTCCACAGCGTATCGCCGCGGCTGCCAAACAGCTTGACCGCCGTATCCCGCTCAAGCCGGGCCAAATCCCCTATGGTGTAGATGCCGCAGCTGTTCAGGCGCTTGGCCGCGCTGGGGCCGACGCCGAACAGGTCGCCCACCGGCAGCGGCCACATCTTGGTCTCGACCTCGTATTTATATAAGGTATGCACCCTGTCGGGCTTTTCAAAGTCGGAGGCCATCTTGGCCAGCAGGCGGTTGGGCGCAATGCCGACGTTGACCGTGAAGCCCAGCTCCCGGCGCACGCGGCGGCGGATCGTGTGCGCGGCGGTCAGCGGCGGGCCGAACAGTGCCTCGGTGCCGGTCATGTCGAGAAACGCCTCGTCGATGCTGTATTGTTCAACATCCGGGGTATAATCGTTCAAAATTTGAATCAGTGCCTTGCTGTTTTTTACATAAAAATCAAAGTCCGGCGGCACGACGGTCAGCCCCGGGCACTTGACGCGGGCGGCAAAGAGGCTCTCCCCCGTCTGGATGCCGAATTTTTTCGCCGGGGTGCTTTTTGCCAGCACAACGCCGTGGCGCTTGGCCTCATCGCCGCCGACGACGGCGGGGATCGTGCGCAGATCGACAGTGCTGCCGCCTTGCAGCGCCTTGAGCGCCGACCAGGACAAAAACGCCGAGTTGACGTCCACATGGAAGTAGATTTTGGGCATGGGGACCTCCTTTCCGCCCTTGCCTTCCCCCTCGGGGGAAGGTGGCCCCGCAGGGCCGGATGAGGGCAAAGCCCGCCATAGATGCCCGGCCGGGGATTTCCGCCCTGTAGGGGCCGGACATGTCCGGCCCGCGGCTTTTCCATGGACTACCGCCCGCCCTGCACCTCCGGGCCGGGCATGCCCGGCCCCTACAAAGCCGTTCAACGGCAAATGGGCAATCGCGGCAAGCCCCCGTTTTTTTAATTATACCACAAAAACCCGCACTTGCATATCATCCCCAAACATGCTATAATGTATGTATATTTATACAAATAAATCGTATATTTAAAAAGGAGCTTTACTATGGACCTCGTAGGGCATGATTTTTTGACGCTGTTGGACTTTACCCCCGCGGAAATCGGTTATCTGCTGGATCTGGCAGCCGAGCTGAAGGCCAAGAAAAGGGCGGGCATTCCGCACGACACGCTGCGCGGCAAGAATGTGGCGCTGATCTTTGAGAAAACCTCCACCCGCACCCGCTGCTCGTTCGAGGTCGCCGCGCACGACCTTGGCATGGGCACGACCTATCTGGACCCCACGGGCAGCCAGATCGGCAAGAAAGAGTCCATTGCGGACACCGCGCAGGTGCTGTCCGGCATGTTTGAGGGCATTGAGTACCGCGGCTACGGCCAGGCCATCGTTGAGGAGCTGGCCAAATACGCCAGCGTGCCCGTCTGGAACGGCCTGACGAACGAGTACCACCCCACCCAGATCCTGGCCGATTTTTTAACGCTGCGTGAGCATTTCGGCAAGCTGCAGGGGCTGAAATTTGCCTACATGGGCGACGCCCGCTACAACATGGGCAACAGCCTGATGATCGGCTGCGCCAAGATGGGCCTGCATTTTGTGGCCTGCGCCCCCAAAGCCTACTGGCCGGACCCCGCGCTGGTGGAAAAGTGCAAAGAGTTCGCCCGCGTCAGCGGCGGCAGCATCACGCTGAGCGAGGACACCGACGCCGTGGCCGGTGCGGATGTCGTCTACACCGACGTCTGGGTCAGCATGGGTGAGCCTGTCGAGGTCTGGGAGGAGCGCATCAACGCCCTGTCCCCCTATCAGGTCAACGCCGAGCTGATGGCGAAGGCCAAGGGCACCGCCGTGTTCATGCACTGCCTGCCCGCCTACCACGACCACAAGACCACCGTGGGCAAGGAGATGGGCGAGCGCTTTGGCCGCGACGCCATGGAGGTGACCGACGAAGTGTTTGAAGGCCCCCAGAGCATCGTGTTCGACGAGGCCGAGAACCGCATGCACACCATCAAGGCCGTGATGGCCGCCACCCTGGGCTACGAGGGCTGATCCCTGTAAACACAGCAAAGCACCCGCATTGGGCCGGACCGGCCTGCTGCGGGTGCTTTTTTGCCCTTGCGCCGGGCGGCGCATCCGGTATAATAGAAGCAAAGACCTTCGAGGGGCTCTAAGGTTTGCCCCGGCGGAGGTGACTACAGGCCAAAGGAGCACGGTGCCATGCGTTATACCATCAGTGAAATGGCGGCGCTGCTGGGTGTTACCACCCACACGCTGCGCTACTACGAGAAGATGGGCCTTATCCAGCCCGAAGTGAACCGGGAGACCGGCTACCGCTATTATACGGTCACCGACACCCGGCGGTTCAACCTGTGCCGGGAGCTGCGGGCGGCGGGCTTTACGCTGGAGGAATGCAAGGACTTTCTCGACGAACCTTCCACCGCCGTGACGGATGCCATGCTCGACCGGCAGATCCGGCAGCTGGAGCGCCGGCAGGTGCTCAACCGGTTGAGCATCCGCTTTTTGCAAAATACGCGGGAGTATTACCACACGCTGGAGCAGGACGCCGGGCGGGTGTGGGTGCAGAACTTCCCGGAAATGTGGCGGCTGGTGCTCTCGCAGGAGGAAGAAGCCCGCAATGACCCCGCCCTGCAGGCCGAAAAGGCCGAGTGGCTGGAGTGCATGCCGGCGGTGCACTGGGTCAGCCGCTTGCCCAGCCGGGTGATGGAGCAGTTTCGGGTGGGGCGCAACGAGTACGATTACGGCCTGCTGGTGGAGGCCGATGCCGCCCGGCAGCTGGGCCTGCGCCGCACCGACCATGTAGAGCTGGTGTGCGGCGGCGACTACCTGACCACCGTGTGGAAAAAGGACTACCGGGGCTCCTTCGGGTGGGACTCGCTGGAAGTGTTGCACGCCGAGATCCTGCGGCGGGGCTTCCGCGCGGTGGGCGACACCTTCAGCAGCATCCTGGCCAGCCGGGAGCAGCCGGACGGCAGCATCATCAACTACCACCTGACCCGGACGAAGATCTACACCTGAGCAGACTGTCCAAAATCTTGTGATTTTTTTGTCAGAATGACCGTTGACCTTCGCGTTGCTCGAAACTCTATACTTTGACTGGAAATTGACAAAGCCCGTCTTTTTGTGCAGACGGGGCGTTGCCAACGGAAGAAAAAAGAGAAGAAAACCAGAAGGAGCGAAGAATTATGAGCAACAAGATCTCCCGCCGCAACTTCCTGCACACTGCAGGTCTGGGCACCCTGGGCGCTGCTGCTGCCGGTCTGCTGACCGCCTGCGGCGACAAGGCTGCTTCCGGCAGCGTGGCTTCCAGCGCAGCCGCCGCCGGTACCTACACCGCCGGTACCTACAGCGCCACCGCCACCGGCATCAACACCACCACCCCGGTCACCGTGACCATGACCTTCAGCGCCGATGCCATCACCGACGTGCAGATCGACGTGGCAAACGAGACCAAGGGCTACGGTGCCGACATCGCCGACGAGATGGTGAAGAAGATCCTGGACGCACAGTCCAGCGAGGTGGACGGCCATTCCGGTGCCACCATTACCTCCGGTGCCATCAAGAAGGCTGCCGAGAGCTGCATCAACCAGGCCAAGGGCGTGGCCGTGGCCCCCACCGAGGCCAGCAAGGCCGAGACCGTGGTGCCCGACGGCCTGACCACCGAGGAAGTGGAATCCTCTGTGGTGGAGCTGGGCGACATCACCCCGGACGAGACCAAGGATTTTGACGTGGTCGTTGTGGGTGCCGGTGCAGCCGGTGTGCCCGCAGCAGGCTGGGCAGCCGAGCTGGGCGGCCATGTGGCCCTGCTGCAGAAGCAGAACATCGTGGTGAGCCAGGGCAACTGCGGCTCCGCCATCATCAAGTCCAAGTCCACCGAGGCCGGCAAGAAGATGTGGGTGCACATGACCAACGGCCTGTGCGACTGGCGCGCCGACACCAGCCTGCTGAACGCCTACGTCGAGAACTCCGAAGAGGCCCTGATGTGGTATCTGAACCGCGCCGGTCTGACCGACCAGACCGAGTACGGCGACGGCAGCCTTGTGGACAGCAACAAGGATCCCTCCAGCCTGCTGCACAACGACGAGAAGGAGATCTTTGCCTACATGTGCACCAGCCAGGACCTGACCGGTGTGTGGAAGGACCGCATGGACACCTACGACTTCGGCGATGAGCACTGCTACTTCTTTGCACCGTGGATCGGCCCCAAGCCCAAGAACGTGGGCGACGTGCTGGCCACCGTGCTGGAGAATGTGCAGGCCAAGAACTCCAATCTGGAGACCTTCTTCAACACCCCCGCCGTCAAGCTGGTGCACGCCGACGGCAAGGTGACCGGCGTCATCGCCAAGGATGAGAGCGGCAAGTACATCCAGTTCAACGCCTCCAAGGGCGTCATCCTGGCCACCGGCGACTACATGAACAACGAGGCCATGGTCAAGCGCTGGTGCCCGGACGTGGACGGCTACGACAAGAAGCAGTACCAGAAGACCGGCGACGGCCACATCATGGCCATCGACGCAGGCGCTAAGATGGAGAACCTGGGCCACACCAAGATGATGCACGACTTCGACTCCGGCCTGATGTACGAGGAGCCGTTCCTGTACGTCAACATGGAGGGCAAGCGCTTCTGCAACGAGGACACCGGCTTTGTCTACATGGGCAACGTCACCAAGTATCTGCCCCGCTACAACGGTGCCAACGTGGATGCCAACCACCCGGACGGCTCTCTGGGCTGGTACTGCCAGATCTACGACAGCGACTACATGAGCTACGCCAACAGCCCCGTGCCGGAGCAGGTGATGACCAAGTACATCCCCGGTGCCGTGGAGAACCCGCAGGGCGTGTTCACCAACCTGATCGACACCTATAAGGCCGACACCATCGAGGAGCTGGCCGCCCTGCTGGACGTGCCCGCCGATGAGCTGCAAAAGACCATTGACCGTTACAACGAGCTGTGCGATCAGGGGACCGATGCGGACTTCGGCAAGAAGAGCGCCTACATGCACAAGATCGAGAAGGCTCCCTTCTGGGGCGTGCGCAAGCACATCCGCGTGTCCTCCATCGACAGCGGCGTGAACACCAATGCCAACGGCCAGGCTCTGGACGCTGACGGCAAGGTCATCGAGGGCCTGTACTGCGTGGGCAACGTGGGCGGCGTGTTCTACGGCGGCGCGGACTATCCGTTCCACCAGACCGGCCTGTCCCTGGGCCGCTGCTACACCTTCGGCATGCTGGCCGCAAAGCACGCCATGGGCAAGTAAGCCGCAGGAAATAACACCATAAAAGAAGAAGGCCGCCGGGCAGGAGAAGGTTTCCTGCCCGGCGGCTTTTTGCTGCCGGAAAAAAGTGGAAATAATGCCCGAAACTTGAGCGGGATTGTTGTGAATGTGACGATTTTGGTACGATTTTGGTACGATTTTGGGACGCTTGGTTTACACCGCCCCGGAAAGCGTGGTATAGTTAAACGGATAAGCAGCAGTGGGTGCCGCTGTGGGAAAAGCGAGGAGAGCGTTACGATGAAAAAGCACATTCGAGCATTCGTCAGTCTGCTGTGCGCTGCGGCGCTGGCACTGGGCTGTGCATCCTGCGGCGGCGCAGCGCAGAGCACCGGAAAATCCGGCGGCACCGCCGGGGTGACCCATATCACCGTGTGGACCTATTACAATGGTGACCAGCTGGAAAGCTTCAACAAGCTGGTGGACCAGTTCAACGAGACCACCGGCCGCGAAAAGGGCATCCGGGTGGAAAGTGCCAGCCAGGGCAGCATGAGCGACCTGGAGACCAACGTGATGGATGCGGCCCAGGGCAAGGTGGGTGCTGCGGCCATGCCCAACATCTTCTCGGCCTATGCTGACACCGCCTATGCGCTGGACCAGATGGGCATGCTGGTGGACCTGAGCCAGTACCTTACCGAGGACGAGCGCGCCCAGTATGTGCAGGGCTACCTGGACGAAGGCGATTTTGACGGCGACGGCAGCATGAAGATCTTCCCGGTGGCAAAATCCACCGAGCTGATGTTCCTGAACGAGACCGACTGGGAGAAGTTTGCCCGGGCCACCGGTGCCGCCTACGACGACCTTTCCACCGTGGAAGGGCTGGTGGCCACTGCCGGTGCCTATTATGACTGGACCGACGCCCAGACGCCGGAGCCGGACGACGGCAAGGCTCTGTTCGGCCGCGACGCCATGGCCAACTACATGCTGGTGGGGGCCCGGCAGCTGGGCGACACCCTGTTCGAGGTGCAGGACGGAAAGATGACCTTGAACTTTGACAAGGACGTAGCCCGCAAGCTGTGGGACAACTACTATGTGCCCTTCGTCAAGGGGTGGTTTGCCGCTATCGGCCGCTTCCGCAGCGATGATATCAAGGTGGGCAATGTGCTGGCCTATGTGGGTTCCAACTCCAGCGCCACCTTCTTCCCCACGCAGGTCATGGTGAACGACACCGAGAGCTACGACATCGACATGACGGTGCTGCCCAGCCCGAAGTTTGCGGGCGGCGAGGATGTGGCCGTGCAGCAGGGTGCCGGTATGGTGGTCACCGCCGGTACGGAGGAAGAGATCAATGCCTCGGTGGAGTTCCTCAAGTGGTTCACCCAGCCGGAACACAACATCTCCTTCTCGGTGGACTCCGGCTACCTGCCGGTGACCACGGCTGCCAACGACATGGAGGCCATCAAGACCAGCGGCCTGGAACTGAGCCCGAAGATGGAGCGCATCCTCTCGAATGCAGTCCAGAGCGTAAAGAACAACACCCTTTATACGCCAAGTGCCTTTGCGGGCGGCAACAAGGCCCGCAAGGTGCTGGAATACAGTCTGAGCGATCTTGCCTCTGCCGACCGTGCAACGGTGCAGGAGCGGGTGGCCGCAGGCCAGCCCGCCGCCGACGCGGAAGCGGAGTTCCTCACCGACGAATACTTTGATGCCTGGTATGGGGGCATCTGCACTGCACTGGAGAAGTACGCCGGCTGAGCGTAACGACCGGAAACCGACAGGAAAGGGGGGAAGTGCCATGAAGCCTGCCGAAAAGTACCGTGCGTGGAAAGCGCACCGGCCCGAGAAGCCGATCTTCCGCACCATCCTCTTTTCCATGATGGCGGTGCTGCTGGCGGAGGTGATCCTGCTGTCGACCGGCATCGGCCTGACCAATGTGTCCGGGCGGCTGAACCAGAACGCCAAGCAGATCGTGAACATGCAGGTGCGCAACCGCGCCAGCTACCTGCAGGATATGCTGATCAAGGCACAGGAGCTCACAGACATTTCCACCACCATCAACAACCTGACCCAGCAGATGCTGCAGGACGGCACCATTTCGCTGGACACGATGGACCAGAGCAGCGAGGCCGCTGACCCCCTGATGGAAGCCGCCGCGCCCTATCTGGTGAGTGCACTGCGCGCTCGCCCCGTGACCGGCATCTTTCTTGTGATCAACACCCACGACCTTGCGGAAAAGGAAGTGGGCAGCCCCATGCCCAGCGTGTACCTGCGGGACCTGGACCCGGACGCCCGCCCCTCGGACCGCAACACCGACCTGATGCTGGAGCGTTCCAGCGCGGCGGTGGTCAAGGCGCTGGGCATCACCACCGACAAAAGCTGGAGCACCGCCCTGAATTGCCGCGGCCTGACCAACGGCGGCTTTGTGCGCACCGTGTTCCAGACCGCCTGGGAGGATGACGAAAAGCTGGACGCCGCCGACTACGGCCGCTGGCTCACCCAGACCTACAAGCTCACCGGTGACGAGCGCACGGCCATTGCCTACTCCCAGCCCCTCATCCTGCCGGACGGCACCGTTTACGGCGTCATCGGTGTGGAGATCCTGACCAGCTATCTGGAAACCAAGATGCCGTATCAGGAGCTGCAGGACGGCGGGCAGGGCACCTATCTGCTGGTGTCCACAACGTCGGGCCTGTCGGACCCGGAACTGTTCCTGACGCTGACGGCGGGCGACGGACTGGATGCCAACGTCATCGACGCGGGCGTGGAAAAGATCACCTGCCGGCAGACGGACGGCGAACGCTGGCTGACGCTGAACGACGAGACCGGCTATGCGGCGGTCCAGAGCCTGGACCTGTACAGCCGCAACGCGCCCTTCTCCAACGAAAAGTGGCTGCTGGTGGGCACGGTGCGCAGCAGCATCCTGTTCCGCTTTGCCCGCACCGTGCAGCAGGTCATCACCGCTGCAGTGCTCCTCACCCTGCTGCTGGGGGCTGTGAGCAGCCTGCTGGTGTCCCGCGGTCTGGCCCGCCCCACCGAGCAGCTCTACTGCGAGGTGCTGGCAGCCAACGGCAAACAGACCTTCCCCAAGTTTTCGCACACCGGCATCCGGGAGCTGGACCGCTTTGCGGAGGCCATCACCCAGCTGAACAGCAGCCTTGTGACCAACTCCACCAAGTTTTTGCGCATCATGGACATGGCCAGTGTGGAGCTGGGCGGCTACGAGCTGCGGTATGACACCGGCAGTGTGTATGTGACCAAAAACTTCTTTGCCCTGCTGGGTGCCCCGGAGGTGGACGACAGCAGCCTGACCGTGCGCACCTTTGGAGAACTGCTGGAGCACATCCAGCTGGCCCGCCCCTGCACCGTCAACGCGGAGGGGGACAAGGTGCTGACCGTGGTGCAGGGCGGCTGCACCCGCTATATCATGCTGCGGGTCACCACCGAGGACCGGGTGCAGGTGGGTCTGGCCGAGGATGTGACCGCCGCTACCCAGGAGCGCCTGCGCATCGAGCGGGAGCGCGACTACGACGTCCTCACCGGCCTGTACAACCGGCAGGCATTCCACCGCGTGAGTCATGAACTGTTCCAGAATCCGGAGCAGCTGGGCGTGGCAGCCTTGCTGATGATGGACCTGGACGACCTCAAGCACATCAACGACACCTACGGCCACGACTGGGGCGACCACTACATCCAGAACACCGGCCGCTGCATTGCGGAGCACAGCCCGCCGGGCACCGTGTGCGCCCGCCTGTCCGGCGACGAGTTCCTGCTGCTGTTCTACGGCTATCCCGGCCGGGAGCAGCTGCGCGAAAAGCTGGAAGCACTGACCCGCGCCATGCAGCAGGCCGTGGTGGTACTGCCCAGCGGCAGCGACCTGCACATCAGTATTTCCGGCGGCGTGGCCTGGTACCCGGAGGATGGCCGGGACATCGAGACCCTGAAAAAATATGCAGACTTTGCCATGTATCAGGTCAAGCACTCCACCAAGGGGCAGATGAAGGACTTTGACATCGGCGTGTACAATCAGGAGGCCTACATCGCCCGCACCCGGCGGGAGTTCCACCAGCTCATCAGCGAAGAGCGGATGTACTACTACTTCCAGCCCATCTTCTCGGCACAGACCGGCAGGGTGCACGCCTACGAAGCACTGATGCGGTCGGACCTGCCCACCCTGCGTTCTCCGGCCACCATCATGAAGCTGGCCCGGGAGCAGGGCGCGCTGTATGAGATCGAGCGGCTGACCTTCCGCAAGGCGCTGGAAGGCTTTGACAAGCTGCGCAGCAAAAATCTCGTGGACCGGCAGGCCCTGATCTTCATCAACTCCATTGCCAGCGTCTGCCTGCGCCGGGAGGACAGCGAGTATATGGACCAGCGCTGGCACGAGCTGCGCCGCCAGATGGTCATTGAGATCACCGAGGAAGAGGAGATGAACCGGGAGGCACTGGAGATCAAGCGCCATGCACCGGGTTTTTCCGGCATGTTTGCGCTGGATGACTACGGCAGCGGCTACTCCAACGAGGGCAGCCTGCTGGAGTTGGCGCCCCGGTTCATCAAGGTGGATATCAGCATCATCCGCGGCATTGATTCGGACCCCGACAAGCAGCAGATCCTGCGCAACGTGGTGCGCTACGCCCAGCCGCGCAGCATGCAGATCATTGCCGAGGGTGTGGAAACGGCCGCCGAGATGCGCACCGTCATCGACCTGGGGGCCGACCTGCTGCAGGGCTACTTCCTGGCGCGGCCGGCCGCTGTGCCCGACCCCATTGCCCCGGAGGCAGCGGAGATCATCCGAGCTATCTAGGACAGCAACCGCCGGAAGCGCTTCTGAACCGCCCAAAAGAGCAGGAAATTCCATATAAACCTGGAATATCCTGCTCTTTTTATACGGTGAGGAACACAATTTGGCACCCGGCCAATTTACCTCTGGTGTTTGGCCGGGCGCTGCGGTATACTGGGGTGGAACGAAAAACGGCACGGGAGGTGCTTTGAAAAAATGGTACAGGTGGATCTGATCACCGGGTTTCTGGGGGCCGGCAAAACGACCTTTCTGCGCCGGTACGTCCGGTATCTGGTGGAGCAGGGGCACAACGTCTGCATTCTGGAAAACGACTTCGGCGCGGTGAACGTGGATGCCATGTTGGTGCAGGACCTGCTGGGTGACCGGTGCGATCTGGAGACCATCAGCGGCGGGTGTGACTGCGACACCCACCAGCGGCGCATGCGCACCAAGCTCATCGCCATGGCCATGCGCGGCTTTGACCGGGTGGTGGTGGAACCCAGCGGCGTCTTTGATGTGGACGAATTCTTTGACGTGCTGCGGGACGACCCGCTGGACCGCTGGTACCGCATCGGCAATGTGATCGCCATTGTGGACGCCATGCTGCCGGAAGCATTGTCGCCGCAGGCGGAATATCTGCTGGCCTCCGAGACGGCCAATGCAGGCCGGGTGCTGCTGAGCCGTGCGCCGCAGGCCGGGCCGGAACAGTGCCGGGCAGCCATTGCCCACCTGGACCGCGCGCTGGAAGCCTGCAAGTGCTCCCGCCGCTTTGCCCCGGACGAGATCCTCACCAGGGACTGGGCCGCCCTCACCGACGCCGACCTTGCACAGATCGCCGCCTGCGGCATGCGGCAGGCCAGCTGCGAAAAGCTGCACTTTGATGAGCACAAGACCTTCGGCTCCCTGTGCTTTCTGGAACAGCACCTCACGGTGGAGCAGATGCAGCAGGCGGCAGCCCGGCTGTTTGGGGACCCGGCCTGCGGGCAGGTGCTGCGGGTCAAGGGGTTTGCCCCCACCCGGGACGGCTGGCTGGAGCTGAACGCCACCGCTGCCGGGCAGACACTGGCCCCCATCCCGCAGGGGCAGGATGTGCTCATCGTCATCGGCGAGGGGCTGGACAGGGCAAGGATCGAAACGCAGCTTCACCGCTGAGTTTTCAACGAACGTTGTAAAACTGGTGCGAAAAAGGAGAACAGAATCATGAAAAAGAACCCGCAGATGCCCTCGGCGCGGCGCATCCTCGGCATGGTGGTCGGCATTGTGATCATCGGGCTGGGCATTGCACTGTTCAAGCAGTCTCACCTTGGCAACGACTCCATCAGCGCACTGAATATGCGTCTGGCCGAGATGCTGGGCATCTCGCTGGGCGTGCAGAACCTGTGCACGAACATCCTGTTCTTTGCACTGCAGTTCTGGTTCGGGCGCAAGTACATCGGCCTTGGCACCTTTGTCAACGGCATCGGCGTCGGGTTCATTGTCACGGCCTTCTACGACCCCATTGCGGCCCACTTTGGCCCGGCCGAGGCGCTGGGCCTGCCGGTGCAGCTGCTGTGGGTGGCGCTGGCGGTGCCAGTCACGGCGCTGGGGGCTTCGCTGTACCAGACGGCAGATCTGGGCATCGCCCCGTACGATTACCTCTCGCTGGGCCTGCGGGACTACACCCCGGTGCCGTACTTCGGCTGCCGCGTGTTCACCGATGCGCTGTGTGCGCTGCTGTGCTGGCTGCTGGGCGGCCTTGTGGGCATCGGTACGCTGATCTGTGCCTTCTGCCTGGGACCCTTCATCCAGTTCTTCAACGGGCTGGTGTCGGAGCGTGTGCTGCACTACAAGCCGGGCGGCCAATAAGATCGGGAAATCAAAAAGGCGTGCACCTCCTTTGCGGAAGTGCACGCCTTTTGCTGTGCAGAAATCAGAACTTGAACAGCGGGGTGCCGGCCAGGATGTCGCCCTCTGCCAGCATCTTCAGCTCGCCCAGATCGTCGCCGTTGGTCACGATGATGGCGGTAGCGGTGGGATGGCCTGCGGCGCGGATGGCGTCCAGATCCACCTTCAGCAGCGGGGTGCCGGCCTTGACCTTGTCACCCTCCTTGACCAGAGCCTTGAAGCCCTTGCCGTTCATCTCCACGGTGTCCATGCCGACGTGCACCAGGATCTCAATGCCGTCTTCGCTGGTCAGACCGACAGCGTGCAGGGTGGAAGCCACCTGGTTCACAGTGCCGTCAAAGGGGGCGTACACGGTCTTTCCGGTGGGCTCGATGCCGCAGCCGGGGCCCAGGATGCCCTGTGCGAACGTCTCGTCGGGGATGTCGGCCTGTGCCAGGACCTTGCCGCGGATGGGAGCCAGAACGGTCTTGCTCTGGCCAAAGAACTTAGCGGTTTTTTCTTCTTCGGCCTTGTTGCCGAACAGCTTGTCAAAAAAGCCCATGATAATAATCCTTCCTTCTGATCCTATTCAGGGGTGCGGCCGCCGCGCGGGCCTGCTGCGCCCAAATCCATATGGTATATTCAAAAGATACCATACTGCGCCCCAAAATGCAACTGCAATCCTGCACAAACTACGGCGGGGCTTGCTGTTACATCAGCGCAATCAGCTGCTCGATCTCTTCCATGCGGGTGGCCCAGCTGGTGGCGATGCGTACCACGGTGTGGGTGTCGTCGAATTTCTCCCAGAAGCCGAACTTCGCCCGGCCTTCCAGTGCGGCCAGCTGGGCGTTATCCAGAATCACGAACACCTGATTGGTGGGCGAATCCATAAAAAAGCGATAGCCCTTGGCGGCCAGACCCTTCTTGAGGGCGTTGGCGGTATCGATGGCGTTTTTGCTGATCTTCGTGTACAGATCATTGGTGAATAGCACATCGAACTGGATGCCCAGCAGACGGCCCTTGGCCAGCAGGGCACCCTGCTGCTTGACCATGGTCATGAAGTGGGCCGGGGCACCGTGGGGGAACACCACGGCCTCGCCGCACAGGGCACCCACCTTGGTGCCGCCGATGTAGAACACATCGGTGAGCCGGGCGATGTCGGCCAGGGTCACGTCGGTGCCCTCGGCCATCAGGCCGTAGCCCAGCCGGGCACCGTCCAGAAACAGCGGCATCTGGTATTCCTGACAGACGGTGTGCAGATCTTCCAGCTCCTGTTTTGTGTACAGGGTGCCGTACTCGGAGGGGTGGGAGATGTACACCATGCCGGGGAACACCATGTGGTCGTGGTTGGCGTCGGCATAGAAGGTGGCGCACCAGTCCCGTACATCGGCGGCGGACACCTTGCCCTCGTGGGCCGGCAGGTTGATCACCTTGTGGCCGGTGTACTCGATGGCACCGGCTTCGTGGGCGGCCACATGGCCGGTGGCCGCGGCCAGCACGCCCTGCCAGCGCTGCAGCATGGAAGCAATGACGATGGCGTTGGTCTGGGTGCCGCCGGAGATGAAGGTCACGTCGGCGTCCGGGCAGGCGCAGGCGGCGCGGATCTTCTCCCGTGCACTGGCGCAGTAGGGGTCGGTGCCGTAGCCGGGCACCTTTTCAAAGTTGGTCTCGGTCAGCTTCTGCAGGATGGCGGGATGGGCACCCTCGCAGTAGTCATTTTCAAAGTACAGCATAAAAACGCTCCTATATTTCAGATGCATCCATTGTAACCCCCGGCCGCAGGCTTGTCAAATAGGAAAAAAGCCCAGAGGGCGGACAGCCAAAATGCTGTCGGAATTGCGCCCCGAAGTAGTTGCTGCTGCCAAGGCCTCCTTCCGGGCGGTATGGGATGCTGGTTCCAGGATAGCCCGGAACCAGCACACCGTCAATGTGGCGGCGTTTTTGCTGATTCTTTAGCAGGGGTATGGTATAATCTTATATTAGGACAGAATAAAATCAGGAGGGGTGAACCGTTTATGAAAAAAAGTACCTGGTACCGCGACCTTCTGGTCATGCTTGCCGCACTGTGCGTCGCCGGGGTGGCGGTGGTATGGGTGCAGCGCATCACCGGCCGCATCGACGGCGTGGCCATGCTGATCTTCATGCTGGCCGTGTTTGTCACCTCCATGTACACCGACGGTTATCTCTGGGGCGTGCTGGCCTCGCTGGCAAGTGTGCTGGCGGTCAACTTTGCCTTTTTCACCCCCTATTTTGCCTTCAATTTTACCCTGCCGGAAAATCTGTTCTCCGGCCTTGTGATGCTGGCCGTATCCATCATGACCAGCACCCTGACCACCCGGGTCAAAAAACAGGAGCAGCTGCGCATGGAGACCGAGCGGGAAAAAATGCGCGCCAACCTTCTGCGGGCGGTCTCCCACGACCTGCGCACGCCCCTCACCTCCATTTACGGGGCCTGCTCCACCGTGACTGAAAACTACGATTCGCTGGGCAAGGAACAGGCCCTCAAGCTGCTGCGGGAGGCCTGCGAGGATGCCCAGTGGCTCAACCGTATGGTGGAGAATCTGCTTTCCGTGACCCGCTTCGACGGGGAACAGGTGGCCGTCAAAAAGACCCCCACCGTGCTGGAAGAGCTGCTGGACGCGGTGCTGGTCAAATTCAAAAAGCGCTGCCCGGACGTTCCGGTGCAGCTGGAGCTGCCGGAGGACTTTGTTATGATCCCCATGGACTCCATGCTGATCCAGCAGGTGCTGATGAACCTGTTGGAGAACGCGGTGCTCCACGCCGAGGGCATGACCACCCTGACGCTGCGGGTGTTCACGCTGGGCAGCCGGGCTGTGTTTGAGGTGAAGGACGACGGCTGCGGCATCCCGAAAGAGCGTCTGCGCACCCTGTTCTCCGGCACCGGCTGCCCGGACCCCAATGCCCCGGCCGACAGCGGCAAGCACGGCATGGGCATCGGCCTGTCGGTGTGCGCCGCCATCATCAAGGCCCACGGCGGCGAGATCGACGCAGAGAGCCGCCCCGGCGAGGGCACGACTATCCGTTTCTGGCTGGAGACGGAAAAAATCGAACTGGAGGACGCAGAGGATGAGCAATAATAAATATAAGGTGCTGATCGTGGAGGACGAGGCGAACATCTGCAGCTTCATTGAAACGCTGCTGACCACGAACGACTATCAGGCGCTGGTGGCGCACACCTGCACCATGGGCCTGACCCTGTTCGCCTCCCACAACCCGGATCTGGTGATCCTGGATCTGGGCCTGCCGGACCGGGACGGGCTGGAGCTGATCCGTACCGTGCGGCAGAAGTACATGACCCCCATCATCGTGTTGTCGGCCCGTACCGACGAGATGGATAAGATCGAGGCGCTGGATCTGGGTGCCAACGATTACATCACCAAACCCTTCGGCACCGGGGAACTGCTGGCCCGGGTGCGGGTGGCCCTGCGCCTGAACCGCTACAGCCGCACCGGAGATGCCGCATCCGGCGGGGAGTTCCAGGCTCAGGGACTGCGCATCAACTACGACCGCCGCAAGGTGTTCGTGGAAGGGCAGGAGGTGCGCCTGACCCAGACGGAATACAACATCGTGGCCTTTTTGTCCCAGCATGCCGGCCGGGTGATGACCTACGCCGCCATCGTGCGGGCCATCTGGGGCGATACCGATGTGGGCAGCACCAAAAAGCTGCAGGTGAACATGGCCAATATCCGCAAAAAGCTGGGCAGCCGCCCCGGCAGCAATCCCTACATCCTCAACGAGCTGGGGGTGGGCTACCGCATGATCGACGAGGACCCGGAGAGCCGCCAGGCTGCAGAGGAGGGCGTATGATCCTTGCACTGGTAATTTTTGCTGTCACCTATCTGCTCATGCTGGCACTGCCAAAAGAGCGCCCGTGGGTGGCCCTGTGCAGCGCGGCGGTGTTCATGGCACTGGGACAGCTGGGCGTGTATGATTTTTCGCTCTCGGCGGCGCTGGGGGCGGTGGATTACAATGTGCTGCTGATGATGTCTGGCACCATGGGGATCGTGTCGCTGTTCATCCGGAGCCGGATGCCGGCCCGCCTGGCCGAGCAGCTGATCGTCCGGGTGCCCAATGCCCAGTGGGCTGTGTGCGTGCTGGCACTTTTTGCCGGGGTCATCAGTGCATTTGTGGACAATGTGGCCACAGTGCTCATGGTGGCACCGGTGGGCCTGGCCATTGCCCGCAAGCTGAAGATCTCGCCGGTTCCGGTGATCATTGCCATTGCGGTGTCCTCCAACCTGCAGGGCGCAGCCACGCTGGTGGGGGATACCACCAGCATCCTGCTGGGCGGCTTTGCAGAGATGAACTTCTTTGACTTTTTCTGGATGCAGGGCCGCCCGGGCATCTTCTGGGGTGTGGAGCTGGGCGCGTTGACCTCCCTGCTGGTGCTGCTGTGGCTGTTCCGGAAGGAAAAACAGTCCATCGCCGCCAGCGTGGAAACGCAGGTGGAAGATGACGTGCCCACTGCCCTGATGCTGCTGACGGTGGGGCTGCTGATCGTGGCATCTTTCCTGCCGCAGCCGGAAAGCGGCCTGCTGGCAACACTGTACGATCTGCGCAGCGGGCTCATCTGCATGACCCTGTGCGTGGTGGGCGTGGTCCGTGCCTGCCTGCGGGAACACTCGGCAAAGCCGCTGGTGCAGGTGGTGCAGGAGCTGGACCGGGACACCTTGCTGCTGCTCTTCGGGCTGTTCATCGTGATCGAGGGCATCCGCACGGCGGGTGTCATCGACGCTGCCGCGCAGCTGTTCCATACCGTGGCCGGGGAGGATCCTTTCCGGCTGTATGTGCTGCTGGTGGTGGTATCGGTGGTGCTGTCGGCCTTCATTGACAATATCCCCTATGTGGCCACCATGCTGCCGGTGGTGCAGGGCATTGCCGCGCTGATGAACAATGGTGCAGGCATGGCACCGGAGGTGTTTTACTTCGGTCTGCTCACCGGCGCAACGCTGGGCGGCAACCTGACCCCCATCGGGGCATCGGCCAACATTGCGGCCATCGGCATCCTGCGCAAGAATGGTGAGAACGTGCGCACAGCCGACTTTTTGCGCATCGGGGTGCCCTTTACACTGGCGGCAGTGCTGACCGGCTCGGTGTACCTGTGGCTGGTGTGGGGCCGCGCGTTGTAAGCAACAGAAAATGTCTGCCGCCAGCGCCCGGCGGCCACGCTCAAACGACCAAATAAACCGCCCGTCCTGTGCCGGAAAACCGGCCTGCGACGGGCTTTTTTACGGAAGTATGACGTTTTATAAAAAGAGAAAAGTTTTTTGCAGAAAACGCTTGACAATTCCGGTATATCTGGTATAATAACTATCGTTCCGAGCGGCACGGCTCACGAACAAAACAGAATATGCGGATATGGCGGAATTGGCAGA
>ENA-OPTA01000754-OPTA01000754.1-human-gut-metagenome-genome-assembly--contig:-NODE-754-length-21309-cov-9.075609_pt1 | contig 21309 bp, 17 predicted proteins | sample MGYA00241813_ERZ501917 | MGnify/ENA primary metagenome ERZ501917 (study PRJEB25962, sample SAMEA2042408) | human gut metagenome | biome: human gut; feature: human-associated habitat; material: faeces...
ACTTATGCAGTGTGCATAGGTCTGGCCGCCGCCGTTTAAATTGTTTTAACGCCTGTTAAAACGCGATACTCCGATATTTAAGCGTTTATATAAAGGACTTTTTAAACGCCGTTTAAACACTTTTCAAACGCCCCGCGCCCGCCGCGCCATCCAGCCGCCAATCCGCCGTTTTAACCCCCAAAATGGGCAAAAAAATTTTGCAAGCCAGCATCCCGCCAACTTGCAAAATTTCGCGTTCAATTCCGTTTAACCCTCATTAAAAACCGCGCTCTCGCGTCCTTTCCCGCCTTTTTCCACCTTTTTGCGCTCAAAATCCCCGCCCCGCCCGCATTTCTCACTCTTCAAGAAAACTCACACAGGTCGTGTTTTCCCCGGGTGCTGAGATAAAATTTGAGGGCGCAAATAACTTTCGTGAGCTGGGCGGCTACCGCGCGGCGGATGGGCGGCAGGTAAAATACGGTCTGCTCTACCGCGGCGGCAACCTTGATCTGCTGAAAAGCGAGGCCGACCACGCACGGCTGGCGTCGCTGGGCCTGCGGGAAATATTGGACCTGCGCAGTGCAGGGGAGAGCGCTGCGCACCCCGATCCGGCGGTCCCGGGGGCGCACTACCAGCGCGTCTGCGGTATGCGCAACGCCGACGGCACCGAGATGGACTTTTCCGGTCAGGGCATCGAGCGCCTGCGGCAGGAAAAGAAAGCCTTTGAGCGCAGTGTGGGCCGCCCGGTGCACGATTTTGAGTGGTTCAGCGCTCTGTACCGGGAGATGCCGTTCCGCAACCCGGCCTACCACGCGCTGTTTGCCCTGTTGGAGGGCCGCCGCGTGCCGGTGCTGTTCCACTGCTCCTGCGGCAAGGACCGCACAGGTATCGGGGCCATGCTGATCCTGCTGGCGCTGGGCGTCTCCCGCGCGGACGCGCTGGCCGATTATATGCTGACCAATGTCTACCGCCGCGAAATCATTGAGCGCTTCCTGGCGGATAAGCCCGCCGCCGAGCGCGATCTGCTGTTGCCCGTCGAGGGCGTCAGCGAACCGATGGGGGCAGGAGCCATCGACGAAATTTTGCGGCGCTACCCGAGCTACGAGGCGTACTTTGCCGATGAATTCGGCCTTGATGCCGCAAGGCTGAAGGCGCTGCGGGATTTTTATCTGGAATAACTGGAATAAAAACAACCGCTCCCTTGCCGGAAAATGGCAAGGGAGCGGTTGTGATTTGCAGGGAAAATCAGCCCAGGCTGATGCCCATGGCGCGGGCGACGTTCAGCATGTCGCAGTCGCCGGGCACGCCGCGGGTCTTGCCGGCAATGTCGGCCAGCGGGTTGGCGGTCACATGGCGGTTGACCATGGCGACGGTCACGCCGTAGTGCTCGTCCGCCACGAGACCGGCAGCGTAGGAACCGAACTGGGTGGCCAGCACGCGGTCATAGGCGCTGGGGCTGCCGCCGCGCTGCATGTGGCCGGGCACGCAGATGCGGGTCTCGGCACCGGTCATCTCCTCGATCTGCTTCGCAATGCGGGCTGTGGCGGTGGTGTAACCGGCCTCGGCGCGCTTGGCGGTCCACTCCTTGCGCTTCATCTTGGCCTCCTCGGTGGAGAAGGCACCCTCGGCCACGGCCAAAATCGAGAAGTTCTTGCCCGCCTTGGCGCGGTTCTCGACAGCAGCGGCGACCTTCTTGATGTCGTAGGGCAGCTCCGGCAGCAGGATGATGTCCGCGCCGCCCGCAATGCCGGAGTACAGCGTCAGCCAGCCGGCTTTGTTGCCCATGATCTCAATGCACATGACGCGGCTGTGGCTGCCCGCGGTGGTGTGGATGCGGTCAATGACCTCGGTGGCGATGTCCACAGCAGTGTGGAAGCCGAACGTCACGTCGGTGCCGTAGATGTCGTTGTCGATGGTTTTGGGCAGACCGATGATGTTCAGGCCCTCCTGGCTGAGCAGGTTCGCGGTCTTGTGGGTGCCGTTGCCGCCCAGGCAGAGCAGGCAGTCCAGTTTGGCGGCGCGGTAGTTTTTCTTCATCGCGGCAACCTTGTCCACCTTGTCCTCCTCGACCACACGCATTTTTTTGAACGGGGTGCGCTTGGTGCCCAGAATGGTGCCGCCCACGGTCAGAATGCCGGAGAACTCGTCCGGGGACATCTCCCGGAAGTTGCCGTTGATCAGGCCGTCGTAGCCGTTCATGATGCCGACGATCTCGACCTTATCGCCCATGCGGTGGTACAACGCCTTGGCCACGCCGCGCAGGGTAGCGTTCAGGCCGGGGCAGTCGCCGCCGGAAGTCAGGATACCAACACGAATCGCCATTGTAAAAACCTCCCGTTGCTTACATATTCTACTATATATAAATGTACGCTAACCGCAAAAGGATGTCAAGTATAGTTTTTGCACGATGCTGCGAGCAGAATAAACTTTTTTGAAAAAATCTCAAAAAAATTCAAAAAAAGGCTTGCAATTTGGAAACACCTTTGCTATAATAACATACGTCGCCGGGTGACACGGCAGACACAAAACAAAATATGGGAGCTTTCCCGAGTGGCCAATGGGGACAGACTGTAAATCTGCTGCTTAATGCTTCGGTGGTTCGAATCCACCAGCTCCCACCAAAATGAAAGACCCCACGCAATGTGAACTGCTTGTTGAGACAGTCTATTGCGTGGTCTTTTTTATATCCGCAAAGCCTTGATGTGATAGGCTTTGCGGATTTTTCTGTTTTACCCGGAAATGAGACATGAAAAAGTGAAACTACGAAAATGCAGAAATAAAATTCTGAAATAACGCGATATGAACGGCTATGTCTCATTTGAAAAGTTGAGTTCCTCAAATTGGCAGGGAGTGCGGTTCTTTAAAAGCTTATGAGGGCGTTTTTCGTTATAAAATTGTATGTATTCTGCAATGCTCGTTCGGAATGCATTCTCGGATTTATATTCCTTGCGGTAGAGATTTTCTCGCTTTAAGGATGCAAAGAATGACTCGGCCACAGCATTGTCATGCGGATGCCCTGGCGCGGAAACAGAATGCTTTACTCTATATTCTTGTAGGAGCTGCTGGAATGTGTGCGATAGGTACTGAGACCCGCGATCACTGTGAAAAACGAGGTTGTGGGAACGGCCACGCGCGATAGTAGCTTGTTTGAAGGTTGAGGTCACAAGGTGGGTGCTGTTTTTCTTGGAAATTGTATAGGCAACGACCTTGCGAGAAAATAGATCGAGAATCACACATATGTAGTAATACTTGTCTTTGATTTTAAAGCATGTAACATCACTGACCCAAATCTGATTGGGAGAATGTGCTGTAAAGTTTTGCCTAATTCTATTCTTCGGAGTTTCTAAAGTATTCAGCCGAAGATAATCGCTTCTCGCAGTGGTCCTAACGCTGGATAGACCACACTCGTGCATAATGGATGCGATAAATTTGGTACTTACTTGATGACCGCGTTCTACAAGAACGGTACGAATCTTTTCCGCGCCGAGAATCTGGTGGTACTCGTCAAAGACTTCCTGCACAATACGACGATATTTCTCACGCCGCTTGGCAAACCAAGAATTCTCGCGTTTATTTCTGAGGATATGGTTGTAAAATGTGCCGCGGTCAACATTCAGCGCTTCGCACAATGTGTAAACATCATATTGACCATATAATGTCTCTAAAGCAACCAAGCGTTCTCGCAACGGTGCGGATACGGTACAATTTACAGTTTTGAGGATTGCAACGATATTGTTCAGTTTTACAATGCGATTCTGCATTTGATTGATTTCTCTCGCTGTGAAGGGTAGTATGCCGTTGGCAATGGTGTTCGTTTTATGGCTTTTGCACCAGCGATAGAACGTGCTGCGCGGAATATTGAACTCGGAGCAAAGTGAACGGACGGATTCTCCATTTTCGTGGCGAGCAACGATGACTTTCTTTTGTGCATCGGTAAATTTCATGAGCGAACTCCTTTCTGAAAAGTGATGATTGTCAGTGTATGATAATAGTAGCAGATGTGGATTGGAAAACACAATAATTCGCGGAAAATTAAGAATCTGGAACGAAACAAAACTTGATAAAAAGAACGTTTTATGGTAAGATAAAACCATAAGGAAAGAAGTGAAATGTAAGGAGGTGTACACCAATGGGATTGGCTGATACGGTCACAAAAGCCTATATGAAAGAAAATACTGTGTTTGCAGATGCATTTAACTATCTGATTTACGGCGGAAAGACGGTTGTGAACCCTACGCAGTTGAAGGAACTGGATACAACAGAAATAGCTTTGCCGTTTGGTGCGCAGGACGAGAATGAAAATCAGCCGGATGATGCGGTGCAAAAATACCGTGATGTGCTGAAATCGGCGGTCATCAAGCAGGATGGCGAAGCGGCTTACATCCTTTTGGGCATTGAAAACCAAACCGATATTCACTATGCAATGCCTGTTCGCAATATCATTTATGATGCGCTCCAGTATGGCAAGCAGGTTGCTGACATAGCAGCAAAGCATCGCACCGATGGCTCGAAAGGACACAGCCGGGGAGAGTACCTATCCGGGTTCTATAAGGATGATAAGATTACACCTGTCATTACATTGGTGCTGCACTTCGGCGCGAACGAGTGGGATGGACCGTTGTCTCTCCACGAGATGATGACAGTCAAGAATGAGAGCCTGCTGAACTTTGTGCAGGATTATCAGATTCACTTGATAGATCCAGCAAAACTGAGCAAAGAGGACTTGAAAAAGTTCTCGACAAGTCTCCGGGAGGTAATCGGGTACATCAAGTACTCTAAAGATAAAAAGCGACTGACTGAATTTTTGACCGACAACCCGCGTATGCTTATGGAAGCGAACGCGGCACGAGTAATCAAAGCAGTAACGAACACACCGCTGGACATTCCAGAGGACGCGGAGGTGATTGATGTGTGCAAAGCAGTTGAGGATATGATGAACGAGAGCAAGGCTGAAGGCCGCACGGAAGGAGCAGTGGCGGCGCTTGCAGGTCTTGTTAAGGATGGTTTGCTAAGCATCAGAGATGCTGCACACCGTGCCAATATGACGGAAAGTGAATTTAAGGCAGAAGTGAAGAAGCTGTCTTGATAATAGAAAGATGATTCTAATACAGTAATTATGCTGGAAATCTGTAAGAGATTGGCGTACCTAGAACAATTGTGAGGAGTGACCATAAAATGCCTATGACTGTGAACGTGGCTGGTCAAGTCAGACAAATAAAATTACCAACAACAAAAGCGCTGTGGCCTCTTTTTGAAACAGTTGTTAATTCAATCCAATCGCTTGAAGATAGCAATACGGATAAAAAGCAGATTACGATTGAAGCGGTGCGGTCAAATAATGTCCCACTCAAAATAGATGAACAAGGGAAAATTGTAGAAGAACGGGCGCATTTCGAGAGTTTCATTGTAACCGATAATGGGAATGGTTTTAATACAGAAAACTATCAGTCTTTTTTGGAAGCGTATTCGCAGCTGAAAGTTAAAAAAGGATGTAAGGGTATTGGACGCTTTTTATGGTTAAAAGCCTTTAACAGTGTTGATATTAGTAGTGTTTACTGCGAAGGTGGACATTGGCATTTAAGAAAATTTAAATTTACGCTTGAAGGGATAGAACCAGAAAATAATAGTGAAAAAATAGAAACAGAAGGAATCACTCAACAAACAACGGTTACGCTACATGACTTTAACGCATTTTATAAGGAATCTGTGGCATATTCGCTGAAAAGTTTGGCAAAGAAATTGATTGAGCATTGCTTGCCATATTTTATTACGGGAAATTGCCCAGAAATCATTCTGCGTGACAGCGATGGAGAATGCTTCAATCTCAATGATTACTATAAAGAAACGTATAGTGAAGAACTCAATCAAGACGTAATAGAATTAAAAGGAAAGCGGTATATATTATATCATATGCTCCTATCCGAAGGCGCAGATAGACACGAAATTCATTTGTGCGCAAATGGTCGTGAGGTGAAGTCCTACGCATTGTCGAACTATATACCGGATATGAAGAAGAAACTGGTAAAAGATGAGGATGCCTATTATTATGTTGGGTATTTAACAGGAGAGCATCTTGATGAAAGCGTGAATACGGAAAGATCTGACTTTGATTTTTCTGATGTGGCGTTACTTAATGATGCAAACGAGACTGAAATTATAGATGCTGCGGTAGAATATATTCGACTATATTTGCGAAACGAACTGGCTCAGATAGCAGAAGAAAAGAAAAAACAGATTGATAGCCTTGTTCATGCAGAACATCCACAGTATCGATTGTTGCTAAATCGCTGCCCAGAAGTCTATGATAAAATACCAGCAGGCTTACCTAAGGATAAACTGGATTTAGAACTTTATAAACAACAGCAAAAATGGGAATATGATACCGCCAAAAAAGGAAAAGATATCGAGGAGAAAGTCAAACAAGATGCAACTACAGATGTGGCATTTCAGCAGTTATTTGATGAATATTGCATGAGCATCACTGATTTGAGCAGAGCGTGCTTGGCTGAATATGTGGCAAAGCGGAAAGCGGTTGTAGATCTTTTGGGAAAAGCACTCGAAGCGGATGATCGAGGAAAATATAGCAAAGAGTCTAGAATTCACAGTATAATTTGCCCAATGCAAACCACATCAGATGAGATAAAGTACGATGATATGAACCTATGGCTGATTGATGATAGATTGGCATACCATCGATTTTTGGCATCCGATAAAAAGATGAATAGTCTTCCAGTTTTGGATAGCGATGTGGATAAGAGGATGGATTTGGCTGTTTTTGATGCAGCGCTGTCGTACACGGCTGATCCGGATAACATCAACTCTATCACGATAGTAGAGTTGAAACGCCCTCAAAGAAACGATTTGGACAAGGAAGAGTCAGACCCGATTGCACAGGTATATGGCTACGTAAGAAATATTAAGAATGGAAAAATAAAAAAAGCGAATGGACGTAGCTTCGGGAAAGTACAAGATGTTGCGTTCTACTGCTATGTTGTGGCAGACCTAACACCTACGCTTGAAAATAGTGCGGCGTGCGCAGGATTAAATCGAACTCAAGATGGTGAAGGCTATTTTGGGTATAATCCCAATATTGGAACCTATATTGAAGTGATTTCTTACGACAAATTATTAAAAGATGCAAAGCAAAGAAATAAGGCCCTGTTTGATAAGTTGTTTGACCCTAAATTGGCAGAATTGCAGCATCCAGAACTGATAGAAAAAAAGAGCGACTGAGGTATAGCCCATTTACAAAGGCATATTTCTGGCTTGGCTTATATATCATATAATCATATAGAAAAAATGGGGGATTACAATGAAAAAAATTGCTATTAGTAATTTTGCGGCAATAGAGCACTTGGAACTGACACTTGACAAAAATATGAGTGTAATTATTGGCGCACAAGCTTCTGGAAAAAGCACAGTTGCTAAGTTGATTTACTTTTGCCGCAAAGTCAAGGATTATATGCTTGACTTTTTAACTGAGCCAAACAATTTCACGGATATTCATCCTAATGAGTATTATTCTTATTTCTTAAAATATATAAGAAAACAATTTATGGGATGCTTTGGAACGACAAAGCATATGAAGCATTTCCTTATTGAATTTTACTATGACTGGAATGAACAAAGAAATCAAAATGAAATAAGCAAAAAAATGTCCCTGACATTAGATGAAGCGGGATTTGTAAGGGTAAATTTTTCAAAGGATCTGTCCAAGCAAATCAAAAAGCTGATGGGGGAGTCAGCACAACTATTTGGAAATTCTGCTATGAAGGATGGAGGACCATCCATTGAAGCATTATTGAACGATTTGAAAACGAGACAGGTGGTGAAAAATCACTTCTTAAATGTGATGGCGGATATTTTTTCGGATGATGAAGAAATTCTATACATTCCTGCTGGGCGCAGTATTCTTGCAACATTATCCGAGCAATTGCACGATTTGGATGTATCAATTATGGATTTGCCACTCCAAGAGTTTATCAGCTTGATACAAAGTACGAAAAAAACTTTTGGGGCAAAGATTCCAGACATTGTTGCAAATTATACGAAAACTATAGACGGTCAAATTAAAAATGCGGATGTCGATTTGGCATATGATTTGGTGAAAACGGTTCTTCGCGGAGATTATGTGAATGAGAGCGATGGTGAAAAACTTTATTATAATTCTCGTGAGTATGTCAAATTGATGTATGCGTCTTCTGGACAGCAGGAAGTGCTGTGGATTTTGCTTGTTATTTTTATAAGGATTCTTGAACATAAAAAGGTATTTCTTGTACTTGAAGAACCTGAAGCCCATTTGTTTCCTTCGGCGCAAAAAAACATTATTGAATTAATTGCGTTACTGATAAACTCGACAGGTAGCACTGCTTTTATTACAACACATAGCCCATATATTTTAACATCTATTAACCTTTTGGCTTATTCGGGAAAGGTTGAAAATAGAATTACGGGGGGAAATACTCCTGTAGTAAAGAAAGCGCTAAGAATAATGCCGAACCAAATGGATGCGTTCATAATTGATAATAGTAGAGATTTTAGCTTTCACTCGATTAAAGATGCAGATGAGCAGCTTATTGACGCTTCTAAAATTGATGAGATCTCAAATCTTATAAATGAAGCAACAGACAAAATAATGGATTTGGAGATTCGGTATGATATGTGATAATAGTAAGGAATGCTTTTTTGAATTACTAAAAACACCACAGAATGTTACTTGCAAGCAAAAAATACAATGCATAGATTTTTGCGATACAAGAAAAGAAGCTGTGTGCAGGGAAAGGGGAAAATTGTATCGATTGAATAATGGCGGACAGCGTAAGATACTTTCATTGCATGTGGATGGTGGAGTTGTTATTGTAGACAGAAGAACCCCACAGAATATTGCGAAGTGTGATTATTTGTATTTGATTGATTCGGAACCAGCACCGATTGGTATTCTCATAGAACTTAAGGGAATAGATATAAAAAAAGGAATTGAGCAAATAGAGAGCACACTTACATTATTTAATGATGCGCTTCGCAAATGTAATAGAGTGTATGGACGTATTGCTTTTGCAGGCGGGACACCAAAACTTCAGAATATTCCAACGTATATGTCGCTACAAAGAAAGCTTAAACAGCGAGGTGGAAATTTAATGGCAGCTGAAAAGTTGTCGGATGAAGTTGAACTCCTAAAATAAAATTTTATTGACAAGAGTGTGCAATGCATTTGCGATAGTATCAATTTCATACATTGGTAAATACTGTGAGGAGAGGGAACCCTTATCCAATTACGTGGTACGCAGCAAACGAAATTGTGGTGTGCCTTTCAGGGTATCTCTTTTGTCACACTCAGACATGTTAAAAGCTACATTCAATTTTACTTTGAATGTAGCTTTTATTTTTTGCTTTGTACAGTGTTTTCCCCCATGTTATAGTTAACATGGGGGAATTTTTTTGCAGAAGAAGATACACATAATTTTACCAAGGATTGAAGGCAGCAAGAAAACCAAAAACAAAATTCTAAAAGTGGCTATATATTGCAGAGTGAGTAAAAACACACCGGAGCAGTTGCAAAGCCTTGAAATACAGGAAATATATTTTGAAAAATTGGTAAGCGAAAATGCTGATTGGAAACTTTATAAAATTTATAAGGATGTTGGGTCAGGAACACGGAGAGAAGGGCGTGATGGATACATTGAAATGCTAAAGGATGCCCAAAAACACAGATTTGACTTGATTCTGGTTAAGTCATTAAGTCGGTTCGGAAGAAATACAGTAGAAACATTATCCACGATAAGGAGACTGAAAAAAATGAATGTTGCAATGTTCTCCGATGTAGAACAAATCAATACAATGGAAGTCAATGAAGCACTGCTGTCGATTTTACTTGCGGCGGCACAGGAAGAAAGTGCCGCGAAAAGCGAAAATGTCAAGTTTGGTATCCGCCAGCGTATGCGTAGTGGCAAAGCTGTGTTAAACCATACCCGCTTTTTAGGCTATACTAAGGGTGAAGACGGTAGGCTGGTAGTTGTACCGGAAGAGGCTGAAATTGTACGGAAGATATTCTCGTTGTATTTGGCGGGTTATGGTGTGCGCAAGATTAAACGGTATCTGGAGGAAAACGACATAAAGACTGTCACCGGAAAATCCGAGTGGAGTACATCCACGATAGACCGTATGCTGAGCAATGAAAAGTACATGGGAAACCTTTTACTGCAAAAGACCTGCACACCTGATTTCCTGACCGGAAAACAAAAGAAGAATTGTGGCGAGCAGAGTATGTTTCTGGTGGAAAATGCGCATGAGCCGATTGTATCAAAAGAAATATTTGAAGATGCACAAAGACGGAAACATAAAATGTAAGATGCTTGGTTTGAGTTAAAAACATGGAGAGTTTTTCTTGATAATCCGCGTGAAATTTGCTATCCTATTAATAGGAAATCTCTTGGAAATCGGGTGACCTTATAATGAATGAAAACGAACAGCTTCAGCTTTTTGAAGATCAGGCGATTCGTACTGCGTGGGACGAGGAGAACGAAGAATGGTATTTCTCCGTTGTGGATGTGGTATCCGTGCTGACTGATGCAAAGGACTATGACACGGCGCGTAACTACTGGAAAGTCACCAAAAAGAGGCTGAAAGACGAGGGCAGTCAGTTGGTAACAGATTGTAACCAACTGAAATTGAAATCCCCCAAAGACGGTAAACGCTACAAAACAGACGTAGCCAACACACAGCAGCTGTTTCGCATCATCCAGTCCATCCCATCCCCCAAGGCGGAACCCATGAAATTGTGGCTAGCGCAAGTTGGACGGGAGCGCATAGAGGAAACACTCGACCCGGAACGCATTGCGGAACGACTGGTTTCCACCTATGAGCGAAAAGGGTACACGCGGGAATGGATCAATCAGCGTTTGCAGGCAATTTCGGCCCGCAAGGAATTGACTGATGAATGGAAGGATCGCGGCATCGAGAAAAATGCGGAGTATGCGATTTTGACCGACGAAATCACCCGCGCGTGGAGTGGTATGAGTACCCGGCAGTATAAGAACCTGAAAGGACTGAAAAAGGAAAGCCTGCGGGACAACATGAGCACCTTGGAATTGGTGCTGAATATGCTGGCAGAAGTGTCCACAAAAGAAATCTCCCAGACCGAGCAACCGGAAGGCTTACAGCAAAACCGCGATGTAGCGCGGCGCGGCGGTTCGATTGCAGGTGAAGCGCGGAAGCAAATTGAACAGCAGACGGGACGGCCTGCAATTACCAGTAAGGGGGCAGCAGAGTTGAATCATGTTGTGACGGAGATGCTGGAAGCAAGTACAGATGTGACATTATTACAGAATTCGGAGAAGCTTCTAGATGAAAAATGAAATCGTAAGCCTTTCTCTTGGCACAGATTCAATAATTGCAATCATTGGAATTGTAGTAACTATACTTATTCCTGTCATTGGTGGAATATATAAAATTGTAACAAGTACGAAAAAGTATGAATTGACAGAAAATTATAGAAAAGAGCTTTTGCAATGGTATACTTCTGTGGTAGAAATTATGATACGGATTATCCATTCTATGGAAAGTCAAGAATTCTTTTCTGATGAATTTCAGCCACAGAAAATGGAAATGCTTTCCAGACTATCTGCACTGACAGAAATCGGAAGATTTTATTTTCCCAATGTTATCAAGGGAGATTACTTTGGGCATGATAAGCCATCTGCATATCAGGGGTATAGAGATATTTGTTTGGAATTCTTAGTATACTTTTACAATACTGCATTAAAATCTGTTGATGATAGTAATGTTTCAGTACTTTGGAAACAAGAACGCAATTTTACTGCGCTTATGTTTGATGTAATTGAACCCAGAAAGCGAAATCGGGATTACTCAAAGCATCTGGGATTGACCATTCCCAAAGGACAAGCTATTGAAGATTTTATATACGAAAACCCGAAAAATATAAATGTGTTTAGAAGTTAATAGGAAAATTTATAGTTTGTTTCCTATAGTTCTAATAGAAAAGAATATAATACTATGTAAGAAGGCGTGTTGTAGATATAGAGAATGTACATGACATTGCAGATTGGTTTTTGAGGCAAGAACCAATGACACATGAACTTCAGAAAATTGAAATTCCACAAAAGCAATAAGAAATCGAAAGGCTGAATAAAGAACGAAAAACGGCAAGTTACTGGTGTATCAAGAATTCTGAAGCCAAAAGAGTAGAAGAACAGGGTATCTTTTTTGTCACACTCAGACAAAAAGCTGTGGCAAAGATGTTGCCGCAGCTTTTTTTCTTTGCTGTATCGCACAAAACCGGCAAAGGCAGTGACCGATTTTCAAAGTGCGTTTTATAGAGATGTCCAACTGCTTCCGGGTGGTTGGATTTTTTCAGGCTGTCGAAAAACTCTTGTAGGGGCGAGCATTGCTCGCCCGCGCCCGTTTGCCTTGCAAGAAACTATCCCGGAAAATGCGTTGCTGCGGTAAGTTGACGGGCGACCAATGGTCGCCCCTACACACGCAATAGGGCAGGAATGCAGTTTTTGGACGGTCTGAAAATCATTCTGTGAGGTGCATACCAATGGAGCATATAGCATGGAAGGGCCGCATCAAGCCCGGCTGCAAAGCGGAATATCAGCGCCGCCACGCGGAGATCTGGCCCGAGATGGTCGAGGTGCTGAAGGCTGCGGGCATCTGCAACTACAGCATCTTCTACTGTAACGACGAGCTGTTCGGTTACTATGAGTGCGCGAAGGGCGTTGCCTACGCCGAGAAGGTACAGGCCGAAAGCCCCGTTGTGGACCGCTGGAACGACTACATGAAGGACATTCTGGAGCTGGAAATGGACCCCGTGACCGGCGCCCAGCCCAAGCTGGAGCAGGTGTTCCGTCTGGATTAAACGCGCATAAGACAGCAAAGCCGCCCGTGTCAGGCTGACACGGGCGGCTTGTGTTTTTATGGGCAGGTGCAGCGCAGGCGGTGCTGCCTTTAGGGTATTTACAGCACAATGCGGAACGCGACGCGGTGCTCTCCTTCCCCGCTGACGCGGTAAGGCTCCTCCACATCGGTGCCCCAGCTGTCGATGCCGCCGACGCCGCGGGCTGCGCCCAGGATCGTCACGCTCGTGCGGCCCGTGGCGGGCAGCTCGGTGATGTGCTGGGCGGCCTCGATTTCCTGCGCAGTGTTGGGCAGTGCGCTGAAGGCAAACGGCGCGTCGGCCTGTTCAATCGTCAGCGCAGCCGCCGTCTGACCGCAGGCGTTGTGCTGCTCCAGCGTGAACTGACGAGTGCCCACATGCAGGCCGCAGTCCTGCGGGACGAGGGCCGGTTCAATATGCGGCACCTCCTCATGGCAGCCAAAGACGCCGCCCTTGCAGCGATCCGGGTAGGTCTCGCCCGAAAGGCCGGTCCAGAGCGTGCGGGCCACGGGGGCAAACGTCTGGAATTTTACGCCGAAGCAGGGCAGCTCGGGCGCACCGGGCACGCCATGATAGACGGCCTCGACCAGCAGCGTGCCCTGCGGCTCCACGGTGTAGGTCAGCTCGGCCTTAGCGCCGGGCACGGTGGGCACGCCGTAGGTATAGCGCACCTGCACACCGTCGGCAGATTTCTGCAAGACCGCAAAGCCGAGGTTCTGCAGGTAGACATCCGCCGCCAGCCAGGCCGCCGCTTTCTGCGGGAAGCCGCAGCCGCGGTCATTGTCGGTGGCGGCGCGCCAGAACGCCGGGCGCGGGGCGCGCCAGAGCCACTCGCTGCCGTTGACGGTCAGCGACGACGGCCCGGCCTCGCCCGCGGAAAAGAGAATTTCAAACCCGTCGCCCCTGACGCCGAGGTTGCCGTCGCCCTCGGTCACGGTCAATGTGCCGGGCTTGCGGGCGGCCTGTGCTTTGGCCGCGTCGCGGTCCGCCCGGGCGGCGGCTGCAGCGTTGCGGGCATCGTGGGCGGCGCGGCGGGCGGGGGTGTCGTACCAGTAGCGCACGTCCTGCATGGCGGGCTTCTCGGCACCGTCGGCGTAGACAATGCCGTTGCCGCTGAAGTTGTAATCGGTGTTGCGGTCCGCAAAGTCGCCGCCGTAGCCCAGCACGCTGCGGCCAAGCGCGTCGGTGTGCCGGAGTGCCTGGTCCATGTAGTCCCAGATGAAGCCGCCCTGGTACTGGTCGAACTCGTCGGCCAAGCGCACATAGCTCTCCATGCCGCCCAGCGAGTTGCCCATATCGTGCATGTACTCGCAGAGAATGAAGGGCTTCTTCGGGTGGGATTCGAGATACTCGCGAATTTCCCACGGCTTGGCGTACATCCGGCTTTCCATGTCGCTGATGGCGTCAAACGCGCGGCAGTGGAACACACCCTCATAATGCACGAGGCGTCCCGGGTCGTGGTCGTGGAAGAACTGTGACATGGCGAGAATATCCTCGCCCGCGTAGCTCTCATTGCCGCAGGACCAGATCAGGACGGCGGCGTGGTTCTTGTCGCGTTCAAACATGCTGCGGGCGCGGTCCACGACGCAGTCCTTCCACTCGGGCAGGCTGCCGGGCACGTTCCAGCTCGGCTCCACCGCGCCGAGCTTCTGCCAGCTGCCGTGGCTTTCAAGGTTCGTCTCGTCGATCATGTAGATGCCGTTCCGGTCACACAGGTCGTACCACAGGCTCTGGTCGGGGTAGTGGCAGGTGCGCACGGCGTTGATGTTGTTCTTTTTGAACACGGCCATGGCGGCGTGCATGTCGTCGGCGCCGATGGCGCGGCCCCTGTCGGCGTTCCACTCGTGGCGGTTGACGCCGTTGAACACGACCCGTTCCCCGTTCAGGCACATGACGCCGTTTATCATCTCAAAGCGGCGGAAGCCGATGTCGTAGGGTACAACCTCCTGCAAAACGCCGTCGGCATCGCGCAGGGTCAGTACGGCGTGGTAGAGCACCGGCGCTGCATGGCTCCACGGCTGGATGCCCTCGATCTCGATCGTATCGCCCGCGGCGGGGCCTTCGTAGACGGCGTAGCCCTCGGGGTCGGTCACGACGAGGGCAACCGACGCGCCGTCGGTCTCGCCGTCCAGCTTGACGAGGGGCGTCAGCAGGCCGGTGGTGTTGTCGGCGGCAAGGTCGGCCCTGAGCCAGATGTCGTTGATGTGGACCCTGGGCTTTGCGTACAGGTAGACCGAGCGGAAGATGCCCGAGAAGCGGAAGAAGTCCTGATCCTCGATCCAGGCGGCGCTGCTGCGCTTGTAGACCTCGACGCAGAGGCGGTTGTTCTCGTCCCGAATATACGGTGTCAGGTCAAATTCAGACGGGGTGAAGCTGTCCTCGGCATAGCCGACGAACTGGCCGTTGCACCACAGGTACATGGCCTGCTCCACGCCCTGAAAGCTGACGCAGACGCGCTGGCCGCGCAGGGACTCGTCCAGATCAAACTCTTTGACATAGCTGCCCACGGGGTCATCGTTCCAATCGACCTGCGGCGGGCGCAGGCAGCTGCGGCCATCCCACGGGTAGAGGGTGTTGGTGTACTGCAGCTGACCGTAGCCCTGCAGCTCAATGTGCCCGGGCACGCGGATGGTGCCGAAGCCGGACAGGTCGGCGTCCGGCTGCCAGAAATCCGCCGGGCGGGCGGCAGGGTTGGCGCTCCACGCAAAGCGCCATGCGCCGTCCAGTGACTGGCGCAGCGATGTCAGGCCGCTTTCGGCCTCGTCCAAGGTGCGGCAGCAGAGATGGTCAGAGTGTGCGTCCAGCCGGTTCACGGCAAAGACGGTGGGGTCACTCAGCCAGCGAAGTTCAGGGGTCATAGGGATCTCTCCTTTACACAATCAGGTTCTTACCGACATTCTGCCACAGGGCGCGCGGGGTGTCAATGGAAAGTTTCACGCAGATATTTTCCGTATTTTTTGCATCTTTACGGGAATTGTGCTGTGTTTAACACTTCGCGGCAGGATTTTTTGAGATTTTCCGTTTTGTCTGGTGGCAGATTGTACGCTGCAGCACCAGATATAGCGGTGGCGGCAGGATTTTTGCGGGGTGGGTTGTTATAGTCGGCACACCTGGGGCGCAAAAAAGCGCCGACCTTTTTGCAGGGGCGGCGTTTTGGGGTCATACTTCTTCTGTCTCCGCCTCCGCGGCGGTGCGCAGACGCTCCCGCACGGGGCGCAGGACCTCGGGCAGAGCCTCGTCGGGCAGGTCGCTGATGCCCTCGGTGCTGCCGCGGGCGGCGGCGGTCTCATAGAACCAGCACTTGTAGTCCAGGGTGTCCATCGTCTGCTGCAATTCAGCCATGCGGGTCTCGAGCACGGTGCGCTGCTTGCGGAACAGCTCCAGCCGCCGGGCAATGGTCTCATCGCCCTGCATGGCCAGCTCGATGTATTCGCGGATGTCCTTGAGGGACATGCCGGTCTTTTTCAGGCACTCGATGATGCGCAGCCACTCGAAGTCCTTCTCCGTAAAAACGCGGATGCCGCCGGACGAGCGCCCGACGAAGGGAAGCAGCCCTTCCTTATCGTAATAGCGGATCGTCGATGCGGGCACGCCCAGCCGCCGCGCCATCTCCCCCACTGTATAGGCCATGTGTTTTCCTCCTATGACTTAAACCCAGGTTTAACCTGTGTATCAGTATAGGACAAAAGGGCGGCGTTGTCAAGGCGGGCGACCAATGATCGCCCCAGACTGTCGAAAAAGGTACGTTCACTCCTTGGCCCCCTCTGCGAGGGGGCTCCGCCCGCAGGCGGTGGGGGAGAGAACTGTTCGGCTGACCGAAATATTTCGGGCTATGGCAAGGTTCTCTCCCTCCGCCCCTTCGGGGCACCTCCCTCGCAGAGGGAGGTTTTTCGACAAGCTGCGCTTTCCTTATATAGGGAAGGCTTTTTCTATTTTTTATTGACAAACGCGCGGTTTGTTTCTATCATGTTTATATAAGTAAGGGAGGGACCGCCACTATGCTGACCTATAATATGGACGTGGAGGAACGCAGCTCCTGGCTGCGCGCCACCCCCGGCGCGGCGGCGCTGGCACAGCCGTTTTACTGTACCGAGGCCGGCAACTTTTATGGCCGCGCCCATTTTGCCACAGCCCGCACCGATAAGGAAAGCTATCTGCTGTTTTATACGCTGTCCGGCTCCGGTCTGATCGAGCAGAACGACCAGCGCGTGGAGCTGCCCGCCGGCAGCGCCCTGCTGTTGAACTGCCGCACCCCCCAAAGCTACTGCACTGCCCCCGGGCAGGACCACTGGCACCACTACTGGGCGCATCTGGACGGCGCGGGCGTCGCCAATCTGGCCGAGGTACTGCAGCCGCAGGGGCGGCTGTCCCCCGTTACGGTCAGTCGGCTGGAGATGCAGCCGCTGTTTGAGTCACTGGCCACCGAGTGGGAGCACGGCGCTGCCGCACAGATCGAGATCTGCCTGGCCCTGCACCGGATGCTGGCCCTGATGGCCCGCCAACTGCTGGCCGGGGACGAGAGCCGCTCCAATCGCACCTTGATCGAACAGGCCGCCGAGTACATCCGCCAGCACTATGCCGAGCCGCTGTCGCTGGACAGCCTGCTGGCCCAGACGCCGGTGAGCAAGAGCTGGTTCCTGCGGCTGTTCCGCCAGTACATGGGCACGACGCCCTACAATTTTTTGCTGTCCACGCGGATCACACGCGCCAAGGAGCTGCTGGTGCTGACGGATTTCTCCGTCTGCGAGATCGCGCACCAGGTCGGCTTTGGGGATGAGAGCAACTTCTCGACCCGCTTTACCGCCATGGTGGGCCAAAGCCCCCAGCAGTACCGCAAAAGTGCAATGAAGCCCGCGGAAAACTGAATTAAGGAATTATGGGAAAGAAGGCATTTGTATGTTGAAAACCGAACGCATGGACCGTGTCCGTGCTGCCCTGCGCGCGCAGGGACTGACGCAGATGATCGTCTGCGACCCCAAGAGCGTGTGGTATCTGACCGGCGTCGCCGTGGAGCCCTATGAGCGTCTGCTGGCGCTCTACCTGCCCACCGAGGGCGAGCCGGTGCTGTTTTTGAACAGACTGTTCAATGTACCCGAGCCGCCGTGCAGGACCGTCTGGCACACCGACACGGACAAGCCCGTGGCGCAGATCGCCGAGGTCGTGGACGCGGGCAAGCCGCTGGGCATTGACAAGGAGTGGCCCGCTAAGTTTCTGATCCCGCTGATGGAGACCCACCCCGGTGTGCAGGTCGTGCTGTCCAGCGACTGCGTGGACGACTGCCGCGCCTGCAAGGACGCCGAGGAGCAGACCCTCATGCGCGAGGCGTCCCGCATCAACGACGCGGTAAACGAGGCCGCGAAGCACTATATAAAGGCCGGCATGACCGAGCGCGAGGTCGCCGAGTTTATCGACGCGCAGTACCGTGCCCACGGCTGCGAGGGGCCGAGCTTTACGACGATCGTCTCCTTTGGTGCCAACGCCGCCGACCCGCACCACGAGCCGGACGACACCGTGTTAAAAGAGGGCGACTGTGTGCTGTTTGACATGGGCTGCGTGAAGAGCCGCTATTGCAGCGACATGACCCGCACCTGGTTCTGCGGCCAGCCCACTGAAAAGCAGGCCGCCGTGCACGATCTGGTGCGCCGCGCGAATGAGGCTGCCGAGGCGCTCATCAAGCCCGGCGTGCACCTGTGTGAGCTGGACGCCGCCGCGCGCGACCTGATTACGGAAGCGGGCTACGGCGCGTATTTCAACCACCGTCTGGGGCATTTCATCGGCCAGACCGACCACGAGAAGGGCGACGTCAGCAGCGCGAACACCACCGTAGCCAGACCCGGCATGATCTTTTCGATTGAGCCGGGTGTCTACCTGCCCGGCGAGTTCGGCGTCCGCGTGGAGGACCTCGTCCTGGTGACCGAGACCGGCTGCGAGGTGCTGAACAGGAACGATAAGCATTGGGATGTGGTGGGGAAATAATTGCCGCCATCCCTGCCTCCCCTTGAGGGGAGGTGGCCCCGCAGGGCCGGAAGGGTGGCTGGCAGCCGACCTATAAAAGGGCTGCTGCGGCCCACCCCTCACCGCCTGCGGGCGGAGCTCCCCTCAAGGGGAGCCTAAAGAATTTCAGAGAGGTGTACGATTGAAAAAACATCTGTTCCGTATCATTGCCGTCCTGTCCGCCGCGGTCCTGCTGGCGGGCTGCGCGGCGTCGCGGCTGCGCCTGGGGGCTGCGGCTGCAGGCGGCGTGTACAATGCGTTTGGTACCGCCATGGCCACCCAGAACAGCACCATCGAGGTCAAACAGACCGCCGGGTCCGCCGCCAACCTGCGGCTGCTGGCGGGCGGCTATTTACAACTGGCCGTTGCCCAGTCCGACATGGCGCAGGATGCCTACGACGGCAGCGGCATCTTTTCCCACGAGAGCACCGAGCGCAGCTTCAGCGCCGTGGCCGCCCTGTATGAGGAGGCCGTGCAGGTCATTGTCCGGGCCGACTCCGGCATTACGACGCTGGAGGAGCTGCAGGGGTGCACGCTCAGCGTCGGCGAGGAGGAATCCGGCACCGAGCAGAACGCCGGGCAGGTGTTGGCCGCCTGCGGCCTGAACAACCGCCTGGTGCATACTGTAAACCTGAACTACACCGACGCTGCCGCCCGGCTGGCCGACGGCACGATCGACGCGATGTTCGTCACCGCCGGTCTGCACGCCGACGCGCTGGAGCAGCTGTCCAAGACCTGCGCCATCCGTCTGCTCTCCGTCGATGGGGGTGTCGGTGCGCGGCTGCTGGCGGCCTACCCGGCCTACCGCGCCTGCGTTATCCCCGCCGGGACCTACGCCGGTCAGGGTGAGGACGTCTGGACCGTCAGCGTGCAGGCGCTTCTGCTGGCGTCGAACGCGCTGTCCGACGAGACCGTCCAAAGGCTGACTGCCCGGTATTTTGACAGCGTGGACGCCGTGGCTGCCGCCGTGCCGGTGCCGCTGGTGACCGACCCCGCCGTGGCCGCCGCGCAGAGCGTTATCCCCTACCACACCGGGGCCGCTGCGTACTACACCGCGCAGGGCATCACCCCCGCAGGGCCGGAGACGGGCGCGTCCCCTGAACAGGAGGCCGCCGCATGATCATCTCACTGGATATGTACCAGACGCTGTTTGCGGCGGTCTGCGTGCTGATGCTGGGCCGCTTTTTGAAGGCGCGCATCGGCTTTCTGGAAAAATTCTGCATTCCCGCGCCGGTCATCGGCGGCGTGCTGTTTGCCGTTTTCACCTGTCTCTGCTATGTGACCGGCATTGCCGAGTTTGACTTTGACGACATTTTAAAGGAAGTCTGCATGGTGTTCTTCTTCACCTCGGTAGGCTTTCAGGCCAACCTCAAGGTGCTGAAAAGCGGCGGCAAATCACTGATCATCTTCTTGGGGCTGGTCGTTGCGCTGATTTTGTGCCAGAACTTCCTCGCCGTCGGGCTGGCAGATCTGCTGGGCATCTCGCCGATGATCGGTCTGTGCACCGGTTCCATCCCGATGGTCGGCGGCCACGGCACGGCGGGCGCGTTCGGCCCCGTGCTCGAGGACTTCGGCGTTGCGGGCGCGACCACGCTCTGCACGGCGGCGGCCACCTACGGCCTGATCGCGGGCAGCGTCATGGGCGGCCCGACGGGCCGTCTGCTCATTGAGCGCCGCAAGCTGCTGGACACCGTTGTGCCCGAGGACGACAGCCTGCTGGTGGAGGAAGAAATCAAGCACGAGCGCCACACCAGCATGTACCCGGCCGCTGTGTTCCAGCTGATTATCGCCATCGGCATCGGCACGTTCATCTCCAAGGCGCTGGCCATGACCGGGCTGACGTTCCCCATTTATATCGGCGCGATGATCGCCGCGGCGTGTATGCGCAACATCGGCGAATTCACCCACAAATTCACGACCCACATGGGCGAGATCAACGACATCGGCGGCATCAGCCTGTCGCTGTTCCTGGGCATTGCCATGATCACGCTGAAGCTGTGGCAGCTGGCGGAGCTGGCTGTGCCGATGCTCCTGTTGCTGACAGGACAGGTGCTTTTGATGTTTCTGTACACTTATTTTGTAGTGTTCCGCGTCATGGGAAAAGACTATGATGAGGCGGTTATTTGTTCCGGTACCTGCGGTTTCGGTATGGGGGCCACCCCCAACGCCATGGCCAACATGCAGGTGGTCTGCGAGAAGTACGCCCCCTCCATCAAGGCGTACCTTATCATCCCGCTGGTGGGCAGTCTGTTTGCGGATTTTTTGAACAGCCTGGCCATCACCCTGTTCATCAACCTGATCTGAGCAATGCCGAGAGGAGGCGTTCCACGCAATGAAACACGAGCTGCGTCGCCGCTGTGTCCGCTGGCTGGAAAAGCACTGGAAGCAGCATGAGCCGGAGGAGCATCACCTGTATCTTTATGACCGGAACGAGACGGTGG
>ENA-OPTA01000774-OPTA01000774.1-human-gut-metagenome-genome-assembly--contig:-NODE-774-length-20881-cov-10.513013_pt1 | contig 20881 bp, 20 predicted proteins | sample MGYA00241813_ERZ501917 | MGnify/ENA primary metagenome ERZ501917 (study PRJEB25962, sample SAMEA2042408) | human gut metagenome | biome: human gut; feature: human-associated habitat; material: faeces...
CTGGTATGATAGATTTTTTGCTACATGTTCGAAGTGAGAGAGTTGGTTATGAGACGGTAAAAATATAAATATACGAAAAATCCGTTGACAATGGTATTTGGGACTTTTATGATAAAACTCTATTTGTTTGTATAGAAACTTTCGGATTATTGGAGGAAGAGTTTAAGGAGTATGTGGGTGGAAATCTGAAAGATTTTACGGTTTTGGATGCTTTCGACTCATTGTTCTTAAATGGAAAGGCAAATCAGGAAGCGCAATTTCAGCAGTTTGCTTCCTTGGAAATCCACAATTGCAATCTGTGGCATCTAGGAAAGGAGTTATATTACTATCCTGTATATTTGTTGGATTTATTCTTTTGTTACTTTACAGAGAAATATTTGTTCATCTTAGCATAATTTACAGAAGAGAAAAATATAGTGCAGGTAGTAGTGTAAGAAATGTGATTGAACCAAAAGACCTTGGGATGCAGTCCGATTGTGACGATGCATGTAACTGGGATGATAAGGAGAATATTTATGATTGAAGCTGTAGCAGTACTTCCTTTTTTATAGTTGCAGGAACTCTATGGGGGATAATAGAAACTTTTAAATATAGGAAAATTTTTTCAAGAGACTGTGAAAACGGACAAATCTCCACTATTAAAGCGTACCGAATAAAGCGACGTGGATCCTGGCGGATTTTTGGTGACCGTATTCTAGATGAAAAATCGTTTCTGGTAATGAGGGAAAAGGAGTCAAAGTTAAAAATTCATTAATTCAATAGCGGGGTATTTTAAATGGCTGAACAAAATGTTTTTAATCTGATGCAAAACGATGAGATTGGGCTGTTGTGGAAAAAGATATATCAATTACATCAAAAAACCAAAATTTATCTACTTACAGCCGAAGAAATATCAGAAAATGGGGATGCATTGATTCAGCCATTAAAAGAGCACCGGGATGCATATGATCATATTGTAAGGATTTTTGCAAGCACAACCAAAAAAGTGCCGGAAGGATACGATTACTATTCTTATATCAAAGGAAATCTTGAGAAAGCATATGGACATGAATATCGTGCTTTTTTTGATACGGCAGACTGGCTTGCATACAATCTGCGGCATAATTTGAGAGAGCGCATAAATGCGATTCCATATAATAAAAGAAATCAATTAATCCCAAATTGCAAAGAAACAATCAAATTATTGAACCAATACCCATTTGAAATTTCTCGTATTTCTCCGTACCTGCTTCCGTGCAGGTGCTTATTCCGTTGATGGTCATTCGTGTTGCCATAATCGTTGATTTTAGGGTGGTTAAAAATGTACTGACAGAATTCTGTTCTTCATCACCATTTCGGGGTCACTCGTATAGCGTTGGTGCAGGTAGAAATGGTGAGAGCCGAAGCCGTAAAGGAAAAACTTGTCAAGTTCGTGCTTCTCGGCAAACTCCTTTACGCTCTTTCTCAATTCCCCCTCACTCGTTGTGAGAGTGAGGAGGTTCACAAATTCAAGGAACATCGTGGGGATTGCATCATCCCACACACAAATCATACTTTCAATTCTTACTTCCATATCAATGTTGTTTTAGGGGTTATGCTATGCCGCTTTCATCCGCTCACGGATAAGGTTGGCGTTCTTGTTCACAAGGTCTATGATGCGCTCGTGATATTCGGTGTCCTGGTTGTGCTTGCCGTGGCACTGCACCACTTCGAGGGTTCGCAAGTCCACCTCTACGGTTTCAATAATCTCATCGCCAATCCTTGCCGATAGTATGAGGGTGTCGGCTTTCTTGTAGTATCCACTGCCAAACACGCAGATGCCCTGCGTCTTGCCCTCGTTGTAATACTCGTCTATGCTTTCAAGCACCTTGACGATTATTTCCTCGTCCGTGATTACCAAGCCGAAGAATTTGGATTTGTTGGCGATGAAATCCTCCGCATCTTTCTTTCGTTGGAGTTGTCGCTGTTGCTCACGCTCACGCCTTTCAATCTCCCAACGGCGTTGCTCTGCGGCTCTTTCCTTCTCGTGTATGGCTTCAATTTTTCGGGTTGCGTTGTCGTGTGCCGCCATGAAATCTTCGGGACAGATGTTCTTCGGGTTACGGAGGTCTTGACCGAGTTTTTTGAGCATACGCAGATAGTCGCACCACATTGAGAGGTTGTCTATCTGATACTTGTGACGCTTGGCAATCAGATATGATGCCCAACATTCATCGGCAGTACGGGTATTGAAAAGAAAGTGTTTCATGACCTCAATCTCACCGCCTTTCATAAGGGTTTCAATTCTTGGGTCTGAAAGCAAGGCTTTGAAAAGACGCACGGGGGAGATGCCGTGGAAATCGCCCTTGAAGCCGTTACGTCTGAGTTGGGGCAATATCCTCATCTTTGGATATGCACAGCTTCTTGCCACCACATCATCGTATAGGCTGTTGTGCGGTCTTACCTCCATATCGCTGCCTAATGCCCACACATCGCAATAGCAGAAAAGGAAGCCACGGAGCAACGCCATGTCCGTAACCTTGCCGTCGGGTGAAATCCAACGCTGCACGACCTCGTGGCAGTAGAAACGCATCGGTTCGCCTTTCCTGCTCTCGCATCTGACCTGCGCCACGCGGATTACCTGATACCCTTTGCAGGTGGTTATCACGCTGAAATTCTGCGTTTCCTTGTAGATGCGTCTGCGTGTGTCCTGCACTTTGAGTTCGGCATGGCATTTGGGGCAGGTGCAGCCTTCAAGGGTGTCGCATAGTCCGCTGTCGCTGTGCCACTCGTGACCGCAGTCGGAACAGGTGATGTTCCCTTTCTTGGTGCGGTAGCCGATATGCTCAACGCAGTGGCGGTATGCCCAATCTATTTGTGTCGCTGATATGGGGCGAAGGTTGGCGGAAAGTCTTGCCACCTCTTTCTGTATCTTGGTCTTCGGTTTCATAAGCCTAAATCAAATAATGAGGGTTGGGGTTGGTTTTCTTTTCTCGCTGACGGTCTGTGGCGGTTCTGCAACTTGCGGAGTTCCTCCTCTTGGTATTTGCGGACAGCGTTCTGACGTGCCTCCGCCTTTTCCTCTGCCGTGAGTTTCACAACGTGGTTCACAACCACTTGGCAGTCCATCGGTTTGCCCACCTCTATCTCGTTTTCCTCATAGTAGTGGATGGCTTGCCCGAATATCTCTCCGTCCGTGAAACCGTTGCAACCGCTTTTCTGCACATAGTTCAGAATGTGGGTCACGCACTCGTCCATGTTCTTGGCAGGGTTGCGGTACTTCTTTGCAAATAGCGCATCTTCCTCCGCACGCTGTTCCAAGTACATATATATCGTTCTCTTGAAATGGTCTGTTCCTTTCATATCGCTGTCATTTTTAGATTATCTGTTTCAGTATCTCTCTCCAATAGGTCGGCTCTACCTCGCTGAGAAGGAAGTCCATGAAATCCCTCCGTGCGTCCTTGTTCAGTTCGTGGTACAATCTTCGGAAAGTTTCAAAATTGCCGTTGATGTACGTTTCCACCATATACACGAAGATGTTGTCCACCTCGTAATATCTGCACTGCTGCGCTGCCGTCTTGCTGTTTCTTTTTGCCATGTCGGTAAGGGTTAAAGGGTGAATAACCAAAGGATGAAGCCAAAGAAGGCAATGGTGGAAAGGATAGCCACGATTACACCTATCGCCACTCGGAACACTCCGTTTACAATCTCTCTGATGATGCCCCAAAGGATGCCGAACACCCCGAAGGCGGTGCGCATCATCAAGCCGCATATCGCCAACCCGATGTGTTGCGCCATTTGTCTGAAATTTGCCGTTGCCGTCATATCTTCGCTGTTTTTGATTTTTTTGTTTTTAATGCGGATTCAAGAGCTGAGGGAGTTGAGTTTCAAACTATCTTATCTGCCTCTCGTTTATCCGACATTTTTTTTATGCGTCTTTCTGTCGCATCGGTCGTTTTCGTTTCGGGTGCTTGAAAAGGTAGGGATTAGGGAATGCAAGGTTTTTCGGTCAAAATACTACCCGCAGGGCTGGAGATTTTTACCGAAAACAGGAGGCTTGACCTTGCTTTCCCGTCCAATCCCGGAATTACCTTTGCGCCCAGAACGAAAATGACTGACTGATGCGGCTTACTGAAAGGCGCAAAATGGAGGTAAACGAAAACAGAGGCAGATTGTGTAGAAAAAAACTTCAGGGGAAAATCCGTAAAAAAAAGAATCACCAAAAGGAAAAAGACATCACCGGAAGCGTGAAAAGGGCAAACCACAACAAAGGAAGTATGATTGTTTCCGATCCGACGGAACTTGTTCAGCCGGGTGGCAACAATCATTCTTCCCGGTTTGTCCGGCTGTGTGTGGGCGCCTGTTTCATTCATGGGGCAGGCTGACACACTCTGCATTCACTTTCCGCTTCCGGCAAAAGAGACAGCGAAAAAAGAAAAATCATTTGAAAACCCGTAAAAGCACCTCTTGGCATAGGCGCAAAAGAAAGGGGCATTGCTTCATCTGTCTAAACATCGTTTAGGCGTGAGGCAATGCCCTTTTCTCCAGCTATGCGGTAGTCGGCACACGTTTGTTCCAAACTCGTTTTGGGCAATGGTGTGCCGACGGACAATACCGCTTTTACGGAAAATTCTTATGAATGAGGGGATAAAAAACGGGAGTTTATATCAAAATCTCGAATTAAATAGCTACTTTTGCATACGAAGAGTTCTTTGAAGGTTACGCAACGCGCAGAAGGATAATGCAGTAGATAACTAACTAAATCGTAACCTATTACTATCAAGAGCAATTAACCTACGCTCATTTCCAATAAATTACACTCTTTTCGTAACTTCGGAGTGCAAAGTTAACGATTTTCCGGCAAACAGACGAACAAGGTCATAGAAACCAAACAATTCGCCCTTTCTAACTGTACATAAATAAAGCATATATATGACAATTGCATGCAGAAGAGGCATAAAAATGCAAAATAATTTACTTTTATTATAATCTCTACAAAAAATTTTATATTTTTGCCGCCCGACAATAAATTACAAAATAAAATACACAAAAAAGGTAAAAAGAGTCCGTAACAGCAGGGCTAAATTGAGGTCAGAATTATGGCATAGATTTAAGAGAGAAATCGAAAATTTATATTTAACCCAAAGTTTTTTAAGAGAGATTTATGAGTAAGTTTTTATCATTGCTATGCAGTTTGTTAGTCTGCGTGGCAACTTACGCACAGAACATCACTGTGAACGGAAAGGTTACTGCCAGCGGCGAAGAGATGCCTGGGGTAACAGTAGCAGTCAAAGGAGGTACGAATGGTACTATCACCTCCATAGACGGTAGTTATTCGCTACAAGTGGACGCAAAAAGTACATTGGTATTTTCATTCATCGGGTATGAAACCGTAGAGATGCCCGTCAAAGGTCAGAAAGTTATCAACGTCGATCTGAAAGAATCATCTGTAGCTATCGATGAAGTTGTTATTGCCGTGCCTTATGGTACCGCAAAGAAATCTACTTTCACTGGTTCTGCCAGCGTTATCGACAAAAAGATTGTAGCCGCATCACAGGTTTCAAGTGTATCAAAAGCCTTGCAGGGAACTGTAGCAGGTTTGCAGTCGTTCTCTACCAGTGGACAGCCGGGTGAAGATGCCGACATCTATATCCGTGGTGTAGGTTCTGCCAATGCTTCACAAACTCCTTTGTACGTAGTCGACGGTGTACCTTACGACGGTAAACTTTCGTCTATTTCTTCACAAGATATTGCCTCGGTTACTGTTTTGAAAGATGCCGCTGCCGCTTCTCTTTATGGCTCTCGTGCAGCAAACGGTGTCATCATGATTACAACCAAACAAGGGCAGAACGGTTCTGCTCCAACTATCCAGTTATCGGCTAAATACGGTTTCTCAAGCCGTGCCGTACGCGACTACGACCAGTTGAGCACAGATGATTATTTCATGTTGCAATGGGAAGCATTGCGTAACAGTTACATCGACAATGGTTCAGACCCAGTTGCCGCAGCTCAGAAGGCTTCTTATATTGTGGCTACAACTCAGACAGGTGGTCTGGGTATCAACCCTTATGGTACAAATTATCCACAACCGGTAGGAACAGACGGAAAAATTGTAGCCGGTGCCACTCCGTTGTGGAACGATAGCTGGGAAGACGCATTGTCACAAAATGCGCACTACGCCGATTTAAACGCAAGCGTTTCAGGAGGTAGTGAAAAGACTAAATATTATTTTTCATTAGGCTATCTGGACGATCAGGGTGCTTATATCTGTTCCGGATTCAAACGCTATAGCCTGCGTTCGAACATTACTACCGACTTGCGTAAATGGTTGCAGATAGGACTGAATGTATCTGCTACCCATTCTATCCAGAACTATCCAAAACAGAATGATACTGCCATCGGCAACATCGTACTGGCAGCACGCGATATTCCTTCTTTCTATCCGGTTTACGAACGCGATATGACAACCGGTGAATATATTCTGGATGAAAACGGGAACCGTATTTACGATTACGGTACATACCGTAAAGGTTCGTACAACGGCTACAACTTCGCACAGTCTATGTTATACGATAAAAAGGAATACAAACGCGATGCGGCTTCTATCCGTGGTTATTTACAGATTACTCCGTTCGAAGGATTGAGCTACAAAATGTCACTGAACATCGACTATGATAGTATGTTTACCCATAACTACAGTAACCCGACCTACGGCAAGCAGCCGCTGACAGGTAGCGTAGAAAAGGGTAACGACCGTACTACCGGTATGACTTACAACAACGTCATCAACTGGAATCATACGTTCAAGGAGGATCACGATGTTCGCTTGATGGCTGGTCAGGAGTATTACGAATACAATACGTCCAATTTCTCCGGTTCAAGAACCGGTGTCATTACCGACGGCTATTATGAGCCGGATGTGGCTTCTACATTGAGTAGCTTCGGCGGAAACAGCGACCAGTACAAGCTGTTGAGTTTCTTCGGAAGTGCTGAGTATTCATACCAGAGCAGATATTTCGTATCGGCTTCGGTACGTACCGACGGCTCTTCACGCTTCCACCCGGATAACCGATGGGGTACTTTCTGGTCATTCGGTGGCTCATGGAAGATTTCACGCGAGAAGTTCCTGGAAGCAGCGAGCAATAACTGGCTGAGCAATCTGACACTTCGTGCCAGCTATGGTGCACAAGGTAATGACAATGTAGGTTACTACGCTTACAAGGCACTCTACACTATCGGTAGTTCACTGGGTGAGTCTACCCTGCATGCTTCACGTCTGGAAACGCCAGATTTGAGCTGGGAAACAAACCTGAACCTGAACGTAGGTCTGGACTTCGGATTCTGGAGCAACCGACTGAACGGTACCATCGAATTCTTCCAGCGTTCTTCTAAAGATTTGCTGTTCGCCCGCGATCTGGTTCCCTCGGGAGGATTCGCAAGCATCGATGCCAATATCGGTAAGCTCAAAAACTACGGTTGGGAATTTACCATCAGCGGTACTCCGGTCATGACAAAAGACTGGACCTGGAAGCTGAGTGTAAATGCCACTACTTATAAAAACGAAATTGTTGAACTGCCGACCGAGGTTATGTGGCAGAGTTCCAAAAAATGGGTGAAAGGTGGTTCGTTGTACGACTTCTGGTTGTATGAATGGGCTGGTGTAAATCCGGAGAACGGTAAGCCGCAGTGGTATTACACAGCCAAGGACGGTAGCCGCCAGATTACAGAAGATTACTCAAGCCTGACACCAGACGATAAGGTAAAAGTAGGCAGTTCACTCCCTACACTGAGTGGTGGTTTCCAGTCAGACCTTACTTGGAAGAACCTGTCACTGTCTATGTTGTTCTCTTATGCTATCGGCGGTAAGCTGTACAACAACGACAAGATACAGATGATGAGTGTTAAGGGTGGAAACGGTAGCTCGATGAGTGAAGACATGCTGAACCGCTGGACTCCGGAAAACCGATACACAGATATCCCGCGTCTGTCGTACGACCAGACCAGTTATTTTACCAGCAGCTCAAGCCGCTGGCTGGTAAACCGTTCGTTCCTGCGTTTGAAAACAGTTACATTAAGCTATACCTTGCCTCAGCGATGGATACACTTTGCCACACTGAAAGATGCCAGCATCTTTGTTCAAGGCGAAAACCTGTTGACATTCAGTCACCAGCAAGGTCTCGATCCTGAACAGCCTATTAGCGGTGTCGTTTCATTCCGCTATCCGGCCATGAAAACATTCTCATTCGGTATCAATGTAACCCTTTAATAAATTTGACGAAATATGAAATTCAATTATAAAAATATATGCCTTACCGCACTGGCTGCCTGCACAGTAACAGCCTGTGACCTCGATACAGCGCCAACAACTTCACTCGAAGCAAATGCTGTATTCAAAAATCTGGAAAATGCCGACCGTGTAATCAGAGGCTCCTGGAACTATATCTTTAATTCCGGTTCTACCTATGCTTCCATCGGCTACGGAGCCATCATGATAAACGATGACTTTGCAGGCTCCGATGTAGTAAGAACTACCAGTTACGGTTATTCTTCCAGCTATAAACTGACCAACGGCTACGGACGTGGAGAAATAAACGACGTAATGTGGGACATGGTGTACGATCCAATCAATAACTGCAATGCCGTTCTCAAGAACATCGACGGTATTTCGGGAGATCAGGAAGAAAAAAACCGCATCAAAGGACAGGCTTATGCTACCCGTGGTTTCTTGTATATGTTGCTGGCAAGCCACTATTCTTTTGCTATCGACAAAGACCCGGACGCTGTATGCGTACCTATCTATACGGAACCAACCAACTACGATATGGCAACAACCGGAAAGCCAGCTGCAAGTGTATCGGAAGTATACGAACAAGCCCTGAACGATTTGAAATGGGGATATGACCTGATTCCGGCAGACTATAACCGAGGCTCGAATGCAACGGATCAATACAAGATCGACCACATTGTCGTAACAGGTTTGAGAGCACGCGCCAGCTTATATGCTCGCAAATGGGAAGATGCTTACAAGTATGCAGACGAAGCCATGAAGTTGAAGAATAATTACCTGATGAGCGAAGCTGAATACAAGTCAGGTTTCAATAATGCATTGAATAAAGAATGGATGTGGGGCTATTCTTGCACACTGGATGACAACCTTCCTGCCTACAACTTCTATTATAAGGATACTACGACTCCGGGGGGTGGTTATACCAACTTCAATACAGACCCTCACTTTAAGGAGCAGTTCGACAAGAACGACTACCGTAGAGATTTGTTCAAATGGGGATTGAATACAGGTTATGGCGAATGTGCCATGCTGAACTATAAGTTCCTGTTTGCCGATATCAACAACATGCTGGGAGATGTCATCATGATGCGTGTGGCAGAAATGTACCTCATCAAGGCAGAGGCTGCTGCACATCTGTCAGGCAAGACAAGCGAAGCTCAAGCATTACTGAAAGAACTTCGTGATGCACGTATGAAAGAAGGATTCGAATCGCCCGTCGTTACAGCAACAGGCGATGAGCTGTTGAAGGAAATCTGGCTGGAACGCCGTAAAGAGCTGTGGGGAGAAGGTTTCTCGCTCACCGACATCATCCGTAACCAGCAGTCGGTAGAACGTAAGAAATACGAAGAATATGCAATGGCTGACATCACACACGACAGCAAAGGACAAGAAATAAGAACTCCTAAACTGGATGAGAACGGTGATGTAATTCTAGCTCCTAAAAATGCAACAGATGAATATAAAGAACAGAACTGTATGCTTATAAGTGGACATTCTACTCTAAAATTTCCTGATGAATCAGACTTCGAGGCGAACAGTAAATATTATCTGTTCCGCATTCCGGAAAAAGAAGAGCTTCAGAACCAGAATTTGTACAATGATCACCCTAAATTGAGTATTTATCGATAAGCCATAACTCTCACAATACTGAATCCTCCCAGACGAAAGGTAACCCTTCCCGTTTGGGAGGATTTCTTTTATTTATTAATTTTGCAGCAATTTCAACAGCCTGTTAATATTTTATGTAAACTATCATTTACTTTTAGCAGTAAAACACTATAGAACATTATAATGAAGATAAGAAACATTGACTTAGGCGACAAGCCCGTACTGCTCGCTCCTATGGAGGATGTAACCGATCCCGCATTCCGCTTGCTATGCAAAGAGTTCGGAGCCGATATGGTGTACACCGAATTTGTGTCGAGCGATGCCCTGATTCGTTCGGTAGGAAAGACTATGCTGAAACTAAATATCAGCGATGCAGAACGTCCGGTTGCCATTCAGATATATGGAAAAGATACCGATACCATGGTGGAAGCGGCACGTATCGTGGAACGAGCTCATCCGGATATTCTGGACTTGAACTTTGGCTGTCCGGTAAAACGTGTCGCTGGCAAAGGAGCCGGTTCAGGAATGTTGCAGAACGTTCCGAAAATGCTGGAAATAACCAAGGCTGTCGTAGATGCCGTCAAAATTCCGGTAACGGTAAAAACCCGTCTGGGCTGGGATGCCGAACACAAGATCATCGTTGAACTGGCAGAACAGTTACAGGATTGCGGCATTGAAGCACTGACTATCCATGGTCGTACCCGGGCACAAATGTATACCGGCGAAGCCGACTGGACGCTGATAGGTGAAGTGAAGAACAATCCACGCATGCACATTCCGATTATAGGAAATGGTGATGTCACCACTCCACAACGGGCAAAAGAATGTTTCGACCGCTACGGGGTGGATGCCATCATGATTGGCCGTGCCAGTTTCGGACGTCCGTGGATCTTCAAGGAAGTAAAACATTTCCTGCAAACCGGCGAGGAACTCCCTCTTTTATCGTTTAAATGGAAAATGGATGTACTGCGTCGTGAAGTGCAAGACAGTGTCAATCTGCTCGACGAACGCCGGGGTATCCTGCATGTCCGCCGTCATCTGGCAGCATCTCCTTTGTTTAAAGGGATTCCCAACTTCAAAGATACCCGTATTGCCATGCTGCGTGCAGAAACGCTGGCCGATCTGAATGGCATACTCGACCACATAGAAGAAACGTTCGGAGAATAAGCGTGTTTATCCCATCAGCTTAAAAACTGGTGAGATAAACCATCGTTTGTACATCAGCGTAGCAAGATTATACACAAAGAAAGCTGATACAAAACCTACAATGGCATCCAGCAAGTAATGTGCCTGAATATAGACCGTAGCACAGCAAAGAAGAATATAGAAAGGGGCCAGCACATAGGCTAGTTTCTTGTTTACACGCCATGCCATAATCATCACAATGGTAGAAATTCCCACATGCGAACTGGGAAAAGCCGCTGTAGGGCGCTCTCCTACTTCCTGAGAAGCTTCTACCAACCGATAGAAAAGTCCATGCTCAAATCCGGGACCCGGAATCAGATAGTCATTTGTATTGAAATAATCACCGATAGCGGGAAAAATACAGGCATTCACCTTATCCATACCTATAGCCGGAAAATAGAACTGAGGCCCTGCCACCGGCAACATGATATAGACAAAATAATAGATGAAAAATGAAGTGACCAGTACGAAACAAATCTTTTCGAACCATTCAAAACGCTTCAGGAAATAATAGACTACCACAACCAATATCATGGGATAATAAAAGAAATATCCCATATTGAAAGGCTCACTAAACCACATGGACGGACAATGTTTGCTGAATTCCACCGCCGGCTGACAACCGAACAATATCTGTTCGGCGTGAGCAAACACGTAATCCAGATTGGGAAACAAACGGTTAAATTCGAATGTATCGGGATACCAGTAAGCAAGCAGACTCATCTGTACAGCCATACGTATAAAGGCTGTCAGACGACACGGAAAAGCTTGATACAGAAATATCAGGACAAATGTCAGTATAACAATACCCAGACGCTCCAGCAACATCATGCCGGGATGGTCCATACGGGGAAACAGCAATAATATCAGCAAGGATGTCAAAGCGTTATATATCAAACTGATTGTTTCTACAGCAAACAGCCCCCTTCCACTTTCTACACGTTCAAATAGTTTTATAGCCATTTCTCCTTCTTATACCATGCAATAATCTCTTTTACACCTCTCTCCAACGGGTATTCTGCCCGATAGCCTAGTTCTTTTTCCAGTGGGGCAATATCACATTGCCAGTTGCGCTGCTTCATGATTTTATATTTATCCAAATTTAAGGTACTCGATTTGTGGAACAAGCGGGCGACGTTTTCCGCAACAAACGATATTACCTTCAGTAAAGCCAGTGGACACGTAAAGCGTATCAGCCAAGGATTTCCCAGTTCCTTGCGGATCAAATCGGAAAACGTACGACTGCTATAGACATGTCCGTCACTTACAAAATAAGCCCGCCGTACAACTTGTTTTTCAATGGCAAGATATACGGCCTGAACCAAGTCCTTCACATAGACAAATGTAATATCTTGACGACGGAATCCCGCAGCAAAATCCACATGCCGTGCAATGGATTCTGCCATCAGAAAGTAATCTCGTTCACGGGGACCATAGACTCCGGTCGGGCGGAAAATGACATAAGGAAAGTCTTTCATGGTGTGTAAATACTCTTCCGAATGTAACTTACTTACTCCATAGGCAGTATTTGGCCGCGGAACATCCTGTTCACAAATAGGAGAATAATCTTTTTCCCGAATCGGTCCGAACACACTTAGCGAGCTGATATAAACAAACTGCTTGGGAACCATTTTCAGACGCATCAGTGTTTCAATAAAATGACGGGTAGCCCAATAGTTGCCAATTTCAAAATCGGCCTTGTCCAGACATTTGGTCACTCCTGCACAATGAATGATATAATCCCATCCACCATGCTCCAGCTTATGTTTCTTCAATTGTTCTTCCAAACGGTCAGAATCGGTAAAGTCCAGTTCAGCAAAACGAATACGAGTATCCTGCAAATATCGTCGGCTACTGCTCTTGCGCACGCCCGCCCATACTTGCATGTCACGCTCCAATCCTCCTTCCACCAGAAAACTTCCGATAAAGCCGCTAGCTCCGGTTACCAATACTTTTTTCTCCATGCGACAAAGATAATAGTTTCTCATCTTTCTACCTTAAAATATAGTGAGTTATTGATTCTTTATTCCATTTATTTTGCTTACTTTGTAAAAGAAACCTCTGCTTGATATGCGTACTAAATATTGTCCGAAAGATGGCAGTAAATAAAATATTACGATTATGGCTAAGAAAAAGAAAGAAAAAAAAGGCGGAAAACGCATGAAAAAGAAAGAACTGGCAGAATTGCTGGTTAATTATTTCCGCATCAAGCCAATGGAGAGCTTCAGCCTGAAGCAGTTATTTACAGGATTAAACCTGACTACACATCCATTGAAAATGCTTTGTGCCGACATCGTTCAGGAAATGGTAGAAGATAATTTTTTGATAGAGACAGAGAAAGGACATTATAAGCTGAATGATAAGGGGCAGATCATGACAGGTACTTTCCTGCGCAAAAGCAACGGAAAGAACTCGTTTATCCCCGATGACGGCGGTGAACCTATCTTCATAGCCGAACGCAACTCGGCACATGCCATGAATAATGACAAGGTAAAAATTGCACTGTGTGCCAAACGTCGGCGCCATGAGGTGGAAGGTCAGGTCATTGAAATACTGGAACATGCCAATGCAAACTTTGTGGGTACACTGAAAGTGAGCAAGAACTATGCTTTCCTGCTAACGGAAACCAGTACACTGGCAAACGATATTTTCATTCCGAAGGAAAAGCTGAAAGGTGGCAAGGACGGTGACAAGGCAGTGGTCCGTATCACAGAATGGCCGGAAGAAGCTAAAAATCCATTTGGCGAAGTCATCGATATCTTGGGTAAGGCAGGTGAGAATACAACCGAAATGCATGCCATTCTTGCCGAATATGGCTTACCATATACTTATCCTCAATCGGTAGAAGCCGCCGCCGATAAGATCTCAGCAGAAATCACTCCCGAAGATTATGCAGAACGTGAGGATTTCCGTGATGTCGTGACTTTCACTATCGACCCGAAAGATGCCAAGGACTTCGACGATGCGCTTTCTATCCGCCAGCTTAAACCGGGACTTTGGGAAGTAGGCGTACACATTGCCGATGTTTCACATTATGTGAAAGAGGGTAGCATCATCGACAAGGAGGCTGTAAAACGGGCAACGTCTGTTTACTTGGTAGACCGTACCATCCCGATGTTACCCGAACGTCTGTGTAACTTCATCTGCTCGCTCCGTCCCGACGAAGAGAAACTGGCTTACTCTGTTATCTTCGATATGAACGAAAAGGCTGAAGTAAAAGACTATCGGATTCGTCATACCGTCATAAAGTCGAATCGCCGCTTTACTTACGAAGAAGCACAAAACATCATCGAAACGGGAGAAGGCGATTATAAAGAAGAAATTCTGGAACTGAATCGTCTGGCCAAAATTTTACGGGATAAACGAATGGCTGCCGGTTCTATCAACTTCGACCGCTGTGAAGTGAAGTTCGAGATTGATGAGAAAGGCAAGCCGCTGAGCGTATACTTCAAGGTTTCCAAAGAAGCAAATAAGCTGATTGAGGAATTCATGCTGTTAGCAAACCGTACGGTTGCCGAACACATCGGAAAAGTTCCTAAGAACAAGAAACCGAAAGTATTCCCTTACCGTATACACGACTTGCCCGATCCGGATAAACTGGACAACTTGAGTCAGTTCATCGCCCGATTTGGCTATAAGATACGTACTGGAGGCAGTAAAACGGATGTTTCAAAGTCTATCAACCGTCTGTTGAGCGATATAGAAGGTAAGAAAGAACAGAACCTGATTGAAACCGTTTCATTGCGTGCCATGCAGAAAGCACGATATTCTATTCATAACATCGGACACTACGGACTGGCCTTCGACTATTATACGCACTTTACTTCTCCTATTCGCCGTTATCCGGACTTGATGGTACACCGCTTGCTAACGCGCTATCTTGCCGGAGGACGCAGTGCTCAGGCCGATAAATACGAAGAACTGTGCGAACATAGTTCTGCTATGGAACAAACGGCAGCCAGTGCCGAACGTGCTTCCGTGAAGTACAAACAGGTAGAGTTTATGAGTGAACGCATCGGCAATGTATACGACGGTGTCATCTCTGGAGTAACCGAATGGGGACTTTATGTGGAAATCAACGAAAACAAATGCGAAGGTATGGTTCCCATGCGCGACTTAGGTAACGATTATTATGAATTCGACGAAAAGAACTATTGCTTGATTGGTCGCCGACATCATCGTAAGTTCAGCCTGGGTGACCCTGTTAAAATCAAAGTGGCACGGGCTAATCTGGAAAAGAAGCAACTGGATTTCGTTCTTGCTGACGAATAGCAGACATTCCAAAGAAACCAATCCGTTGAGTTGATATAATAAAAGGCTTTATCATCTTCTGTCTATAGAATTGATAAAGCCTTTCTATTTTTTACAAGCTACCACTTTTCTCCCAATGGTACTTATTTCTTCAGCAAACGTTTGCTCAGGAAACGAACCGGATACCAGACCGACAAGAAACCGACCAGCAGTACGGTTACAAATACTATTATAACATCCGAGGCATGAACGCTTACCGGATAAGCATCGACCACAAAGCTTCCCGAATCACCTAATGAAATCAGGCCATATTCCTGTTGAAGCCAGCACAACAGTAATCCCAATATCACGCCCGCCAAAGCTCCAAAAAGAGAAATCATACGCCCCTCGAACAAGAATATACGTACAATCTGCCTGTCACTGGCCCCCAGATTACGCAAGGTCACCACATCATCACGCTTGTCGATAATCAACATCGAGAGTGACCCGATGACATTGAAGCAGGCAATCATCAGAATGAAAGTAAGGAACAAATACGATATCAGCTTCTCTATTTCCATGATACGGAACGTATCAGCTTGCTGTTCATAACGGTCCTGTACACGAAAGTCGTCGCCCAGCAACGTTTGTATGTATTTCTTTACGGCATCTGTATTAGCTCCGTCCTTCAACTTCAGATTAATTGCACTCACTTCCGTAGTATATTGAAACAGTTTACGGGCAAAATTCATGGAAGTAAGTATATAAGAAGCATCGTATTTCTCCTGATTTACGGCAAAGACCAGACCCGATGAAAACAAATTGCCGGTCACAAACCCAGTGGAAGGATTCGCCATATTCACTTTCGCACCTCGGCGAGGAGCATATATTTCCAGCGGGTCGAGAAAACGGATACCCGATCCCAAGGTTGAAAGCAGCTGAATGCCGGGAATTGCATAATCCACCACCTCGTCATGAAGTAGCAAATCCCCTCTTCCGAAAAGTATACTGTCTATAGGGGTCAGTTCGTCGAAGTTATCTTCTACACCCTTTATCACCGCCATTGCCTGCCTCCCCTGATATTGCACCATTACGTTGTCTTCCAATGATTCAGAATAGACGGCTACTTCCGGCAGCTTTTTCAACTGAAGTACCCTCTTATCCTGTCCGTCGAACACTTTACCACGGACTGCCGTAATTTTCAGTTGCGGATCGAATGCCGTAAAAAACGTCTCTACCAAGTCCTGAAAACCATTGAACACAGAAAGAGTACACACCAATGCCAGCGTAGCAAGTGCCACTCCACAAACAGAAATGGTTGAGATCACATTAATGGCATTATGTGATTTTTTAGAGAACAAGTATCTTCGGGCTATATAAAAGGGGAAATTCATGGCATATTAATTTTCACCACAGGCTATATCCTCATCTTTTTTAAAGACAAGCTAATACAACCTGTGGTGAACAACAAGAATTATTTTTTCAGCAATTCATCAATATGAGCTGCATAATCCAGTGAATCGTCGACAAAGAACTTCAGTTCCGGAATGATACGCAACTGGTGACGTACCCGGTTACCCAGTTCAAAACGAATGGATTTCATGTTATCATTGATGTTTTTTACAATTTCCTGACTGCGTTCCGAGGGGAATACACTAAGATATACACGCGCATAGCTCATATCAGGACTGATACGTACTACGCTGACCGAAACCAGTACTCCGTGCATCGCCTTGGTCTGTAACAGGAATATATCGCTCAGCTCTTTTTGAATAAGCCGGGCAATCTTATTTTGTCTGGTTGTTTCCATATCAATTATTACTTTTTACGTATAATGGTCAGTCCGTCGCGCAAAGGCAAGATCACTTTCTCCACACGTGCATCGGCCGCCACCAAATCATTAAACTTCTTAATTCCGATAGTCTGCGTGTCTGTGTGATGTGGTTCAGCCTCGAGCACGTGACCATCCCATAAAGTATTGTCGGCAATAATATAACCACCGGAGTTCATCTTTTTCAGAATCATCTCATAATACTCCACATAGAAACGCTTGTTACCGTCTACAAAAGCAAGGTCGAAAACCACATCCATGTCAGGCACTATTTTCAGCGCATCACCGATATAAAATTGAATTTTATCAGCATACGGAGAGTTCTCCAGCCACGGACGAGTAAAATCTTCCTGCTCGTCGTTTATCTCGAAAGTATGGAGCATGGCTCCTTCTTCCAGTCCTTCTGCCAGACAGAGTGCGGAATATCCGCTGTAAGTACCTATCTCAAGCACTTGTTTCGGACGAATCATCTGCACAAACATTTTCAGCATACGTCCTTGCAGGTGTCCAGAAGCCATACGGGGACGCAGAAGCTTTACATGCGTCGCCCGGTACAAAGCTTTCAGATAATCTCCTTCTTCATCTATATGCTGAAGTATATACTCATCAAGAGCGTCCGTTTCCTTCATACATTATTAATTATAAGTAACGGTTACGGTTAGGTAATACATATTCATCTTCACTATCCAATACATCACCTACCTGATTGATTTCAAGGAATGAAGTATGAGTACCTTTCTTACCGCCACTCAAGTAAGCCACCATGTCTTTGTTTGAGAGTACTCCGTCGGCAAGCAGCTTACGCAATGCTGTAAAATAGTATTCCTGACCACTTGCTTTTTCAGGCATGTAAATGGCTTCTACACCGTAAGACAACGCAAGGTGACGCATAGTCTTTTCCTTATAGCAGATAGCCAATACCGGATATTTCCCACGGAAAGCAGCCAGGTTACGGGCAGTCAGACCGCTGAAGCAGTCGGTAATGATAGCACGAATCGGCATCAACGTAGTAGAACGTACTGCCTGTTTAGCCAAAAATGCAGTAACATCCGTATTTTCCGGAGTTAAAGGAATCTGAATATCGTTTTCCTCCATCTTATCCTTCTCGGCCTGTGCAGCAATTTTCGCCATAGTCTTGACAGCCTCTACCGGATATTTTCCGTATGCAGTTTCACCACTCAGCATCAATGCATCTGTACGGTAATAAATAGCATTGGCAATATCGGTCACTTCGGCACGGGTAGGACGCGGATTGTTAATCATCGTATGCAGCATCTGCGTAGCGACAATAACCGGTTTCTTTGCCAGAATACATTTTTTGATAAGCTTACGCTGAATACCCGGAATGCGTTCCTGCGGCACTTCGATACCCAAGTCACCACGAGCAACCATTACGCCGTCAGCAACTTCAAGTATTTCATCAATATTGTCTACACCCTCCTGATTTTCGATCTTAGCGATAATCTTAATATCACTATTGTGTGCATCCAAAATTTCACGAATATCAAGCACATCCTGTTTGTTACGTACGAATGAATGTGCAATGAAATCAATATCTTTTTCGATGGCATACAGAATATTGTTACGGTCCTTTTCTGTCAAAGAAGGAAGATTGATACGTACACCCGGAACGTTTACACTCTTACGGCTTCCCAGTGTAGCATCATTACGAACCTCACAGAACAATGTATCATCATTCTTTTCTACAACCTTCAGCTCCAGCTCACCGTCGTCTATCAAAACGTCTGCACCTACCGACAAGTCATGAACAAATCCCGGATAAGTTACAGCAATGCATTCACGGGTAGTTTCTTGTGCCGGATTGCCGACAATACGTACTTTATCTCCAGTCTTGAAGTCAATAGGACCTTCTGCACTGGCAGTGGTACGTACTTCCGGACCTTTTGTATCCATCAGGATAGCGATACGGTTTGAAACCTCACGCACGTTACTGATTAATTTTTCAAATCCCTCGCGACTGGCGTGAGCCGTATTCATACGGACAACATTCATACCAGCATTAAAAAGATCTCTGATAAAATCTACTTCACAACGTAAGTCCGAAATGGACGCAACGATTTTTGTTTGTTTGAGCATCATATTTTGTTCTTATTCTAAATGTATTCTAATGTATTATTTCTTCACATGCAAAAGAGCTTCCATCGCCAGCCTGTACGAATCGAGTCCGAAGCCGCAAATCACTCCCATACAAGCGCAAGAGATCATAGATTTATGCCGGAACTCTTCCCGGGTATGTACATTTGATATATGTACTTCAATAACAGGAGTGGTTACTGCACGAATAGCATCCTGCAAGGCTATCGATGTATGTGTATAGGCTCCTGCATTCAGTACGATTCCATCATAAGAGAATCCAATTTCATGGATTTTATTAATCATTTCTCCCTCTATGTTCGATTGATAATAATCTATCTGCACATCGGGATACAGCGCTCTCAGTGTCACCAAATAATCTTCAAAAGAAACGGCACCATAAATAGATGGCTCACGCTTTCCCAACAAATTGATATTGGGACCATTGATTATTTGTATTCTCATACCTATTCAAACTAAAACTTTTAATACCTTTGTTGAAAAATTTGGGACAAAGATACGAAAAAGAAATGAAAACTTATGAGAAAAAAGATAAGATAATAATAAAGTATAAACAATATCTGAGATTAGAGAAATCGCTTTCCGACAATACAGTACAGGCTTACCTTACCGATTTGGATAAATTATTCGCTTACCTGACACTGGAAAACATCGATTATGCCAATGTAACATTACAAGATTTGGAAACTTTCTCCGCCGGACTACATGACATCGGTATTCATCCCCGTTCCCAAGCACGTATCTTATCAGGAATACGCTCTTTCTATCATTTTCTCGTACTCGAAGACTATATCCGGCAAGACCCGGCCGAACTGCTGGAATCACCTCAAATAGGAAAACATTTGCCCGACGTACTGAGCGTAGAAGAGATAGATACTTTAATCGGAAGTATCGACCGAAGCACACGGGAAGGACAACGCAACTGTGCCATTCTGGAAACCCTATACAGTTGCGGCCTTCGGGTTTCGGAACTCTGCAACTTAAAAATATCCGATTTATACCTCAACGAAGGCTTCATAAAAGTAGAGGGAAAAGGAAGTAAGCAACGTCTTGTCCCCATATCCCCACGAGCAATCAACGAAATCAAGAATTACTTTACTCAAAGAGAAGAAGGACTGATCAAGCCTGGATATGAGGATTTCGTTTTTATCAGCCGGTTCGGAAAAAACATCTCCCGAATCATGGTCTTTCATATCATCAAAGAACTTGCCCAGCAAATCGGACTGAAGAAAAAAATAAGCCCTCACACCTTCCGACATTCCTTCGCCACGCACCTGTTAGAGGGCGGGGCAAACCTTCGGGCCATACAGTGCATGTTGGGACATGAAAGTATTGGAACAACTGAAATTTATACCCACATAGACAAGAGCAGATTGCGACAAGAAATCATTGAGCACCACCCTAGAAATATCAAATGGCAAGCATCAGCAAAGGAAAACAGCGAATTTTAATCTTTTTTTTAATATCTCTTAAAAAAAAGGAGGTCAAAACGTCCACATCTAATAGAGTTTTTCTTATCTTTGCCCCCAAAAGAGGATAAAAAACGACTAGATTATAATTTTTATAACAAACCTAATATTAAAAAATCATGATTAAGAAGTTGTATTTGCCTTTAGTGGCATTGTTAGTCCTTGCTTTCTCTTCATGTAGCAAGATGGGCGAATTGT
>ENA-OPTA01000779-OPTA01000779.1-human-gut-metagenome-genome-assembly--contig:-NODE-779-length-20741-cov-3.774243_pt1 | contig 20741 bp, 16 predicted proteins | sample MGYA00241813_ERZ501917 | MGnify/ENA primary metagenome ERZ501917 (study PRJEB25962, sample SAMEA2042408) | human gut metagenome | biome: human gut; feature: human-associated habitat; material: faeces...
CGGAAAGGTTGTAGCGGTTGTAGATGCGTGGCCGGGTTTTGTACAGTATACATATGAGGATGGAGAAGAAACCGAGCATTATCTGATCGTCGCAAACTATGCGAAAACGGTGCAGAGCTTCAAGATTTCTCCATATGAGATATGGTACAAGCTGGCAGATGGCGTGGACAGTGATGCGGTACGGGCTGTGATCGACGCGAGGGGAACGAAGTTGTCGGCATATACCGCTTTGGACCGGGATATTGATGCGATGAAGGAAACAGCGATGATACGGATTACAAACGGAATGTTCACTTTGAGCTTTGTCATTGCATTGATTCTATGTATGATTGGATTCCTGATTTACTGGATCTCATCGATCCGGCAGCGGGAATTGTTATTTGGTGTATATCGGGCGATGGGCTTAAGCGAGAAGGAGATAAACCGTATGCTTGTAAACGAGCATCTGTTTTCCACATTGCCATCGATTCTGGCAGGTGGTGCCTGCGGCGGTGTGGCGACATATCTGTTTGTGCGGTTATTTGGTGTGATTTATCTGCCGCAGAAACATAACTTAAGCATCTATGTCTATCTCGACCAGATGGATGTGTTGAAGCTTGTCGCGGTGCTCCTGGTTATGATTTTGCTGTGTATCGTGATCCTGCGGCGGCTGGTACGGAGTCTGAATATCACGCAGGCATTGAAATTAGGAGAGGAGTAGGAGTTTCGCTTATGAATATCATTGAAGCAAGAAATATTACACGGATGTTCCCGGTTGGTGACGGCGAATTCTACGCCTTGAAGCATGTCGATATTGATATACCGGCAGGGAAACTTACGATATTGAAGGGACGTTCTGGAAGTGGAAAGACCACATTGATGAATATATTAAGTGCCCTGGATGCACCGACAGAGGGGGATGTCAGTTTCGATGGACAGGTGTATTCGGAGATGGAAGATGCACAGAAGGAACAACTGCGAAGAAAAGAAATTGGGTTTGTCTTTCAGGCAGTTGCGTTGATCCCGATTATGAATGCATATGAGAATGTGGATTTTGCAATGCGGCTGGCAGAACCGGAGCTGACCGCGAAGGAGGTTGACGAACGGATCAGGGAGACACTTGCCTTGGTCGGAATGGAAGAGCGTATGCGGCATATGCCGGGACAGATGTCCGGTGGAGAGCAACAGCGGGTCGCAATCGCGCGGGCAGTGGCACACCGACCGAAGGTTGTGTTTGCAGATGAACCGACCGGAGCATTGGATTCCAAGTCCACGGACGAAATGCTTGGTATTTTTTCAAGGATCAATCAAAAAGGGCAGACCATCGTTATGGTAACACATTCTGTAAAAGCAGCGAGTCGTGCAGGAAGGGTATTATTCATCAAAGACGGGGAAGTGTTCCATCAGGTATATCGTGGTGAGCTGAGTGATGAGCAGTTTTATCAGAAAATCTCAGCTACATTGACCATGCTTGCGACAGGTGGTGAAAGACGATGAAAAGAGGACTTTATTTCAGACTTGCCGCAACCGGGATGTCGAAGAATAAAAAATTTTATTTTCCGTACATTTTTACCTGCTTCTGCATGGTGATGATGTATTATATCATTCAGTTTTTGCGGATCAGTGACGATTTCAGGACGATGAGGGGCGGAGAATCCATGCAGATGATCCTGGGAATGGGAACACCTGTGATCGCAGTCTTTTCCTGGATTTTACTGTATTATACAAATTCATTTCTGATCCGCAGACGGCAGAAAGAATTTGGTCTGTATCATATTCTGGGTATGGGAAAAAGAGAACTGGTAAAGATTCTGATCTGGGAAAATCTGATGACTGCTGTGATTTCGATTGCGGGAGGTCTGCTGGGCGGAATTTTATTTTCCAAACTTGCAGAACTGGCTGCAGTCAAGATCGTGGGAAACCATCTCGGTTATAAGATGACCATAGAACCGAAGGCAATCTATTATACCGTCTCCCTTTTCCTGGCGATTTTTGCAGTGATCCTTCTCAGGATGCTGATCTTTATTTTCAGGACAAAGCCGGTCGATATGATGAAAAGTGAGACAGCAGGTGAAAAACCGCCGAAGGCGAACTGGATTCTTGCCATTGCAGGTCTTATAATCCTTGCCGGGGCATATTGGATCGCAGTGAGCATTGAAGAACCGATGGAGGCGATGCTGTGGTTCATGGTAGCGGTGCTGATGGTGATCGTTGCAACCTATCTGCTTTTTATTGCCGGTTCGGTGGCATTTTGCAGACTGATGCAGAAAAAGAAAAATTATTATTATAAGACAAGACATTTTGTATCCATTTCTTCTATGGTATACCGTATGAAGAGAAACGGAGCAGGTCTTGCGTCAATCTGTATTCTTTCAACAATGGTGCTTGTGATGGTCTCTTCCACGGTCTGCCTTTATGCCAGCATCGAAGGAAATTTAGCGAAAGGCTATCCACAGCAATTTTCGGTTGAAATGGCATCGGGAAGTTCTCTGGAAGATAAAGACAGGGAAGAAAAATTAAAAGAAACAGTCGGACAGACGATAAATGGAAATAAAATCAAATTAAAAGAAACAAAAGAATATCACATACTGAGTACTGCATGTGTAAAGACAGATGAGGGAATCAAGTTTGAGCATGAAAATATAAAAAGTCTGGACAGTCTGAAGATGCTGTATATTCTGACCGTTGCAGATTATAACCGGCTGACAGGAGAAAATCTGTCATTGGAAAAAAATGAGTTATATGTCTACTTACCGGATGAAGCATATGAAAAGGATACGTTTCAGGTGGAAGGATGTGGCAACTGGAAAAATAAAGGAACGCCGGACAATCAGTTTATCTGTGGAGATGATGTTGAAACTCTAAATTCCGGTGTGTATCTGATCGTGCCGGATGAGGATGTGATGGATCAGTTTGAGGCTGCACAAAGAGCGGTGTATGGTGAAAATGCTTCCAGTGAAAAATTATGTTATGCATTTGATACGGATCTGTCAGAAGACGGGCAGGTCAGTCTGGTCAGCGAGCTGCAAAATAATATTTCAACACTCCAGCTTCAGGATGAGCAGTTCCCGATGGTAAATGTGAATGCGAGAGCGGTGTCAAAGAGTGATTATTATGCACTGTATGGAGGATTGTTCTTCCTTGGTATCCTGCTTGGATCTGTCTTTATCTTTGGTATGATTCTGATCATTTACTACAAGCAGATTACGGAAGGATATGAAGATCAGGGAAGATTTTCAATTTTGATGAAAGTTGGAATGACCAGGAAAGAAGTACGGCAGAGCATTAATTCACAGGTCATGACAGTCTTCTTTTTACCGCTGGCAATGGCCGGAATGCATACTGCATTTTCATTTCCGATCATAAGGAAGATCTTGAAAATGTTTGCCATGAATGATGAAAAGCTGTTGATACTTGTCATGATCTGCTGCTATCTGGCATTTGCAGTTTTTTATGCGGCTGTGTATCTGCTTACATCAAGAGAATATTATAAGATTGTCAGCAGGGATGAAAAAAAATAGAAAGAGCAAATTAAGTTTACTGAAAATTAAGAAAAAACCAGTTTCTTGTCGTTCTTATTCGTGATAAAATAAAATTATCAGAAAATAAGAACGGGAGGAGCTGGTTTTTATGATGGAACATACACTGATAACGATTGGAAGACAGTTTGGCAGCGGTGGACATGAGGTAGGCAACCGGCTTGCGGAACGACTGGATATTCCTCTTTATGACCATAATCTTTTGCGGATGGCAGCGAGAGAACTGGGAGTTTCAGATGAAGATGTAGCAAAAGTAGATGAGACGATGCTGGGACGTTTTCTTTCCGGTTATGTGGCAGGCAGCGGTGAATATACAGCATTTATGAGCGGTGAAGAAGCGGGCAGGCCGTTAAGCGACCGGTTGTTTGAAGCCCAGTCAGAGCTGATCCGGAGACTGGCACAGAGAGGTCCTGGTATTTTTGTGGGAAGATGTGCAGATTATGTTCTGGGAGATTATTCAAATGTGATCAATACATTTATTTATGCATATAAGGATGACCGACTGAACCGGATCATGGATATCTATAAGCTGACAGAGAAGCAGGCAGCAGATAAGATCAAAAAGACAGACCGGGAGAGAAAACTCTATTATGAAGCCCGGACCGGAAGAGAGTGGGGCGGGATCGAGTCCAACAGTATGCTTTTTAATACCAGTCTTCTGGGGATCGATGGTGTGACAGATGCACTGGAAGCCATCTACCGGAAATGGGAATCCAGAGGATAGGCAGCAGGGGATGACGGAGTTATATCAGAAAAGATACGAAGAGGCATAGAAAATGAAAAAAGAACCATTAATGGTTCCGTTTCAGCAGACGGATCTGTAATGGTTCTTTTTCGTATCGGACTGCGTGCCGGAGGATGACGACGATAGAGATCAGAATGGTCCCATAGCGGATCGGAGCAAGCGGAACTGTCCGCAATACATTCAGACAAAGGCAGAGATAGGTGATCATGCTTCGGAAAAGATGAGGATCAATGACCAGAAGCAATGAAAAGATCAGATAAAATGCAGCCAGTGTCAGTACAGGACGCAGATCAGGATAAAGTCCCAGCAGGCACCCAAAGGAGACGGCAATCGCTTTTCCACCCATTCGCGGATGAAAAAGCGGAAAGGCATGTCCGATCACCGGTGCGGCAAGAACCAGTGCGAAGAGTGGATCTGTCGGTGAAAGGACGTGCAGTGCAATATGCACCGGAAAGAATCCTTTGGCAAGTTCCAGGAGCAGGATCAGTGTTCCGGTTCTGATCCCGGTGTGTGTGAAAGCATTGAATGCCCCGGGATTTTGATCATCGCTCAGACGGCAGATGTCAATATGGTAAAAATATTTTGGAATCAGGTAGGCAAAAAGAATACTTCCTGAAAGATATCCTGCAAAGATGAAAAAAATCCCGTATATCATAAATGATTCCTCTGTGCATATAATTTTTCAGCGAGACGGCAGATTTCAACAGCAGAATCATGGGGAATGTAATGATTCTGTTGCTTTTGCATCTCAATTCTTGCATCTTCATTCTTCATCAGTCGGCGGCCCAGTGTAACCTGCCCATGGACAGTCCGTGCAGTGACAGACATTCCATGGGATGTGAAAAAGGCAAGGTTTTTTGTCTCACAGCCGGGGATGGGACTGGTATGCACAAGAGCGATCTGTCGGACAGCCGCTTCAGTGCTTGTAAGTCCGCCGGGTTTGGAAAAGATGACATCACTTGCATCCATATAGGCAGGAACATGATCTGTAAATCCAAGAATCCTGACCTGGGGATTCTTCCCGAAAGTGGTCTGAAGGATCTGCCGTAACCGTCGGTTATTTCCGCAGATTACGACTACATATTCATCTGCTTCAAGCTTACGGATCAGTTCAGCGACAAGAAGGTTGACCTTCCCAAATCCCATGCTGCCGCTCATGACCAGATAGACATGAGCATCCGAAGGCAGTCGGCAGAGCTTTCGGGCAAGAGAACGTTTCTTCTGGGTGGAAAAAGCCTGCTTTACCGGAATACCAAGTGGAAAAAGCTGCTTTTTTGGAAGCCCTTTGTGGATAAGTTCTCCCAACAGATCCTTCTGAGGGACGATATAGCAGTCACAGTCTGTCTCTTCCCAGAAAGGAATACAGGTATAATCTGTACCGATGGCAATCACCGGAACAGAAAGAAGCCCGCGATGCTTTAAACAGGTGAGGACTTCGGCCGCATAGAGATGCGGTGTCAGAATAAGATCAAAAGAATGTTCTTTAATATAACGATCCAGTCTGCCTGCAAGCAGCGAGTTCGCATAATAGACCGGTGACTTCCGTGTGCTGGAACTGATCAGTCCTCCCACTTTGTAAAGCAGGGAGAAGAAAGCAGGGATATGTCTGACAATGGAAATATAAGCCCCACCGACCATATGGGAGACCGTTTTCCCGCCAAGCAGCATCAGATCCATAAATTCTACTTCATGGCCACGCAAAAGTGCAGCCTCCATAACTGCTTTACCGGCGGAGTTATGCCCTTCGCCGGTATTACAGGATAAGATTAATATTTTCATAAACTTTTATAACCTTTTAAAATCGGATTATTTCATCATGGATGCAAGGATCTGGTTTACTTCTTTGCCGTCCGCTTTTCCCTTGACTCTCGGCATCAGTTCCTTCATGATTTTTCCTTTCTCTTTTGCAGTTGGTGTCTCAATCCCCAGTTCAGAAAGAACAGTCTGGATGACTGCTTTGATCTCATCAGCATCCATCATCTTTGGTGCATATTCTTCCAGAACGCTGAGACGCTTCTGAGCTTCTTCGATGAGATCGGTGCGGTCTGCAGGGGTCATTTCAAGAGTCTCTTTTAACTGCTTGATCTCTTTTAAGATAACTTGTCCTTCTTCCTCTTCGGTCAGGTCGGCTCTTTTGTCGATGGCTTTATTTTTAAGGGATGAAAGAAGAAAAGAAAGTGCAGCTTTTCGCTCTTTGTCTCCAGCCTTCATCGCAGCAACCATTTCACTTCTGATTTCATCAATTTTACTCATGATAATTGTCCTCCTTATTTACTTAAGATACATAAAGATTTTAGCAGATGAAAGAAGGCATTTCAATAAGTCAGGAGGTTTAATCAGGAAAATTAAAAGAAATAAAATCCTGGAATTAGCAAAATGAATAAAAAGTATAGCAATATATATATAATTTTTAGAAAATTAACGAAAAATTTATAATTGGGTTGACAACTGTAGGGTGAGGGGGTAAACTACGTGACATAAAGCAAAGGTGCTTTGAGGAGAAGAACTCAAAGTGCCTTTTTCTTTTATAAAAAGAATACCTGAACATTGACACAAAGGCGTGTCATTAATTCTGAAAAGCATGAAAACCATGCGGAGAGGAAGAAAGGATACGTTTTTTATTTTATGGGGAATCCTGTGAAATAAACCTCGGCTGGGGAGAGGAGATGCTTCGGAGGTATAAGGAGGAAGATGTATATGACACAAGAAATCATCACACAAATTTCAGAAACAGTCGGAACAGAAGTATTTGGAATCTGGTTCTTGATCGGTGCAGCATTTGTATTCTTTATGCAGGCTGGTTTTGCAATGGTTGAGACAGGATTCACCAGAGCAAAAAATGCAGGAAATATCATCATGAAGAATCTGATGGATTTCTGTATCGGAACGGTAGTGTTCATTTTCCTGGGCTTTGGATTGCTGCTCGGTGAAGATGCACTCGGAGGATTTATCGGACTCCCGACACTGGGAATTTTCACAGACTATGCAAATTTTGACTGGTCTAATTTTGTATTCAACCTTGTCTTCTGTGCAACAGCGGCAACAATTGTATCAGGAGCGATGGCTGAAAGAACAAAATTCCTTTCCTATTGTATCTACTCAGGAGTGATCTCCGCAGTTGTCTATCCGATCGAGGCACACTGGATCTGGGGCGGCGGCTGGCTTGCACAGATGGGATTCCACGATTTTGCAGGTTCAGCAGCAATCCATACAGTTGGTGGCCTGACAGCATTTATTGGTGCAGCAATGGTAGGTCCGAGAATTGGAAAGTTTTCAAAAGATAAAAATGGAACAGTGACAAAAGTACATGCATTTCCGGGACATAACCTGGTCATTGGTGCATTAGGATGCTTTATTTTGTGGTTTGGCTGGTATGGATTCAACGGTGCCGCAGCAAAGACGGGACCACAGCTTGCTTCTATCTTTATGACAACCACGATCGCACCGGCAGTAGCAACGGTGGTCTGCATGATCTTTACATGGCTAAGATATGGAAAACCGGATGTATCGATGTGCCTGAATGCATCACTTGCAGGACTGGTAGCAATCACAGCTCCCTGCGATGTAACAGATGCACTTGGAGCCTTAATCATTGGAGCTGTTTCAGGTGTACTTGTAGTTTTTGGTGTATGGTTCTGTGACTATGTGGCTCATGTGGATGACCCGGTCGGAGCAGTTGCCGTACATTGCTTAAATGGAATCTGGGGAACGATCGCAGTCGGACTTTTTGCAACGACTACTGCTCCGGAATGTGAGATCAAAGGACTTTTCTACGGTGGTGGATTTAAACAGCTTGGAATCCAGCTTGTTGGTATTATCGCAGTGATTGCGTGGACGGCAGTGACGATGACGATCGTATTTGCAGTGATTAAAGCAACAATCGGACTTCGGGTATCAGAGGAAGAAGAAATTGTCGGACTTGATTCCAAAGAACATGGTCTTGCATCTGCCTATGCAGGCTTCAGTATCATGGATATCACAGAAGGAACCATGGCTGAGAATGAAAATACAGATCTGGGTGTGGCAGATTATGATGCAGCATCCAAACTACAGAGAAATGCAGCCGTTCCGGTTGTAGGTGCAGCAGATCTGGATACAGGAATGCATAAAGTCGTTATTATCGCAAAACTGACCAAATATGAACGGCTGAAAACCGCTCTCAATAATCTGGGTGTAACAGGAATGACAGTAACGCAGGTTATGGGATGTGGAATCCAGAAAGGTGCGGGAGAAAAATATCGTGGAGTTGAGATGGATGTTACCGTACTTCCAAAAGTAAAAGTGGAAGTCATTGTCGGAAACATTCCGGTTGAAAAAGTCATTGAGACAGCAACGAAAACTCTTTATACAGGTCATGTCGGAGATGGTAAGATTTTTGTTTACAATGTACAGAAGGTTGTAAAAGTCCGTACAGGTGAAGAAGATCTGGAAGCATTGAAGGATGTGGAGTAAAAAAGCAGAGATAGCTTTTCCTAAAATTACATAACGGTAAGAATAGGAAGAATGACAGAAAAAAGATAGTGGATAAAAGGACTTCATTAAGAATCTGGAAAAGATTTTTGATGGAGTCCTTTTTGAGACTACGAAAGATGAAAAATCCTATGGTATAAAGATGAAAAGACCTGGTATTATTAATATGAAGAAACTCAGAAATATTCCAGAAAAAAGTTGTCATGATCTTAAAAAAATACATAAAATTTTGGAAAAAGTGAAAGATTTTATGTTAGAGTAAGGTTGATACAACTAGTAAGGGAGGTAGATGAAGTTGGAAAACTATATGTATCTGGTTCCTGTCGCAGCAGTAATCGCCCTGATCTTTGCAGCGTATCTTGCAAGGAAGGTTGGCAGACAGTCTGCAGGAACTGAAAGAATGAAAGAGATTGCAGCAGCAATCGCAGAAGGTGCAAGAGCCTTTTTGACAGCAGAGTACAAGATTCTGATCATCTTCGTAGCCGTACTCTTTGTACTGATTGGAATCGGAATTGGTAACTGGGTTACAGCAATCTGCTTCGTAGTAGGTGCTTTGTTCTCAACGGTCGCAGGCTACTGCGGAATGACAGTTGCCACAAAGGCAAATGTAAGGACAGCTAATGCAGCAAAAGAGAGCGGAATGAATAAAGCTCTTTCCATTGCATTCTCAGGTGGTGCAGTAATGGGTATGTGCGTAGCCGGTCTTGGTGCATTGGGAGTGAGCCTGGTGTACATTGTAACGAGAAATGTAGATGTCTTATTTGGATTCAGTCTGGGAGCATCTTCGATTGCGTTATTTGCCCGTGTAGGTGGAGGTATCTATACAAAGGCAGCTGATGTCGGAGCTGACCTGGTCGGTAAAGTAGAAGCAGGAATCCCGGAGGATGATCCGCGTAACCCGGCAGTCATCGCTGATAATGTAGGTGATAATGTAGGAGATGTAGCCGGTATGGGAGCTGATCTTTTTGAGTCCTATTGTGGTTCACTAATTTCAGCACTGACACTTGGTGTGGCAGTAAGTGAGGTTTCTGGAGTATTATTCCCACTGGCAATCGCAGGCTGTGGACTGATCGCATCCATGATTGGCACATTCTTTGTAAGAGGTGGAGAAAATGCAAATCCGCAGAAAGCACTTACAAAGGGAAGCTATGCTGCTTCTGTGCTTGTAATGATTGCTTCTCTGGCACTGAGCCGGACCTTGTTCGGAAATATGAATGCAGCAATCGCAGTCATCGCAGGACTGATCGTTGGTGTGATCATTGGTAATATTACCGAGTACTATACTTCTGCAGATTATAAGCCGGTACAGGGAATTGGAGAACAGTCTGAAACCGGTGCTGCTACAACGATCATCAGTGGTCTTGCAGTTGGTATGAAGTCAACAGCAATCCCGCTGCTTCTGATCTGTGTCGGTATTTTTGTATCTTATAAAGTAAACGGTCTGTACGGAATTGCCCTTGCGGCAGTCGGAATGCTTTCTACAACAGGGATCACTGTTGCAGTAGACGCATATGGTCCGATCGCAGACAATGCAGGTGGTATTGCAGAGATGTCCGGTCTGGATGAGTCTGTCCGTGACATTACAGATAAACTTGACTCTGTAGGTAATACGACAGCAGCGATGGGAAAGGGATTTGCAATCGGTTCAGCAGCACTGACAGCCCTTGCACTGTTCGTTTCTTATGCTGAGACCGTGAAACTGAAGACGATCAACCTTCTGGATTATAAGGTAATCATCGGTATCTTTATTGGTGGTATGCTGACGTTCCTCTTCTCGGCATTTACAATGGAGTCTGTATCCAAAGCTGCCTACAAGATGATCGAGGAAGTAAGACGTCAGTTCCGTGAGAAACCAGGCATCATGAAAGGTGAAGAGAAACCTGACTACAAGTCATGCGTTGGTATTTCTACAACAGCAGCACTTCACGAGATGCTTCTTCCAGGTCTGATGGCAGTTATCGTTCCTGTAGTAGTAGGTGTTCTTCTTGGAGTTGACGCTCTTGGCGGACTTCTTTCAGGATCCCTCGTAACAGGAGTTCTTATGGCGATCTTCATGTCAAATGCAGGTGGTGCATGGGATAACGCTAAGAAGTATATCGAAGAAGGAAACCACGGCGGAAAAGGTAGTGAGGCTCATAAGGCAGCCGTTGTTGGAGATACTGTAGGAGATCCGTTCAAGGATACTTCAGGTCCGTCCATCAATATCCTGATCAAGCTGATGACAGTCGTTTCGCTGGTATTTGCTCCGTTGTTCCTTCAGATCGGAGGATTACTGTAGAAGATATTTGAAATAGCCTGAAACTATGACAAACCGACAAAAATAACTATTTTTCAATCTTTTTTTGCCATGGTAATCTATAGGAAGAAAAAGATTGGAGGATATGAAAATGAGTAAATATCAGACACCATGCAGATACGATTTTGTAGGAAGTTTTTTAAGACCACAGGAAGTGAAGCAGGCAAAGGCAGATTATGCTGAAGGAAAGATCAGTGAAGAAGAAAAAGACCGCATTATTGATGCTGCGATCACGGATGTGGTGAAAAAGCAGAAAGAACTGGGGTATCATGTGATTACTGACGGTGAGTTCAGAAGAACCTACTGGCATCTTGATTTTATGTGGGGATTTGAAGGCGTCGGACATGAACAGACCGGTGGCGGAGTTCAGTTTCATGAAGAGCTTGCATCAATGGAGGATACTTATCTGACAGGAAAGGTAAAAGCAAAACCACATCCGTTTGTTGAGTACTTCAAATTTCTGAAGCAGTTTGAGGATGAGAATACAGTTGCCAAGTATACGATCCCGGCACCGGCTCAGATGTTTCAGCAGATGATCGTACCGGCTAATTATGCCAATACGAGAAAATATTATCCGACGAATGAAGAACTGATCCATGATATCGGGGTAGCATATCAGGAAGTCATCAGACAGTTTTATGATGCGGGATGCAGAAATCTGCAGTTAGATGACTGTACCTGGGGAGCAATCGTAGGAGATGCGGCAAAGCAGAGATATAAATTACTGGGGTTGGATCTGGAAGAGGTGAAAAAAGAACTTCTGAAAGTGAATAACCTTGCCGTAGAAGGAAAGCCGGAAGATATGGTGATCACTTCTCACATTTGCAGAGGAAACTATCACTCTACATTTTTTACAAGTGGTCCGTATGATACAGTAGCAGACTATGTATTTGCAAAGGAAAATGTAGATGCACTGTTCCTGGAATATGATGATGAGAGATCCGGTGGATTTGCACCGCTGGCAAAAGTATCTCCGGATAAAAAAGTTGTTCTTGGTCTGATCACGACAAAGTCTCCGGAACTTGAAGATAAGGAGCGTGTGATCCACAGAATTAATGAAGCAGCAAAATATGTTCCGCTGGAGCGTCTGTATCTGAGTCCGCAGTGTGGCTTTGCATCCTGTGAGATTGGAAATAAACTGACAGAGGAACAGCAGTGGGAAAAATTAAAACTGGTGAAAGAGATCGCAGAAGAAGTATGGGGTGAATAGTAACATAATGCTAGAATAACCTGACTCTGCAACCAGGAACAGATTAAGCTGATGAGTGAAACTTCATGATACAGTCCTGTATTTTTGAAGTAACTTGTCAGCTTTTTTTTCATCATCACCGTGAATGATCAGTACATAAGGAAGTCCAAGTGGAATTGTTGCGAGTTCGGAAAGTTTTTTTGCATTGATATCGAGATGCTGGTTTTCTAGGTCTCTGACACGTACATCAGAGGAAAAACCTTTGCAGATATTGTAAAAAGTGACAAACTGTCCGGTAGTGATGAATTTAATATTTTTCTTGATCATATCTGTGGCCTTTCTGTATTGAAATATGAAAATAAAATGGAATGAAATTTGATTTTTTCTTCATACAGTATATAATGAGTATAAAAATGAGAAAAATACATATTTGCTATAGCAGACATGTATTTAATACATGGAGGAAGTATGGAGATCACTTATGATTATTATCGGATTTTCTATTATGTTGCAACCTATCAGAGCTTTTCAAAAGCAGCAAAAATATTGATGAGTAACCAGCCCAATATTACCAGGTTTATAAATAATCTGGAAAATCAATTAGGGTGTAAGCTCTTTGTCAGGTCGAACAGAGGAGTGCAGTTGACCCAGGAAGGAAGAAAATTGTATCAGCATGTGTCTGTGGCATATCAGCATCTGCATATGGCAGAAGTTGAACTGATGAATGAACAGAGGATGGATCAGGGATATATTACGATCAGTGCAAGTGAGATCGCCTTACATCTGCTGTTACTTCCGGTTCTCGAAAAATTTCATAAAAATTATCCGGGGATCAGGATCCGACTGTTAAATCATTCCACACCGCAGGCGGTTCAGGCAGTGAAAGAAGGGGCGGTTGATCTGGCGGTTGTCACGACTCCGCTTACAGTAAAAAAACCGCTGAGATCCGCAGTCTTAATGGAGTTTCGGGAGATCCTTGTAGGAAGTCAGGCAACGGTGCAGAACACGAAGATAAAAAGACTGGAAGATATCAGGAATGAACCGTTGATCTGTCTTGGAAGGAAAAGTACCACATATTCTTTTTATTCAAAATTCTTTTTGGAGCATGATGTTGTATTGGAGCCGGATATTGAAGTAGAAACGATGGATCTGATTCTTCCGTTGATCTTGAATGGACTTGGGATTGGATTCCTTCCGGATTTATATGTGAAAGATCTTTTGAAATCGAATCAGATCCAGGAGATCCGGATGGAAGAAAAAATACCTGCCCGGGAGATCTGTCTTGTGGAAAACCATAATTTCCCGCCGGGAGTTGCAGCGGAGACACTGAAAAGAATGTTGTTGAAAGAAAATGGAATTATATAAAAATTACATAATGACCATGTAGAAAAAACTGTGGCTGTCAGTTTGACTTTGGTAAGAGTGCTTTCTATACTGAAACTAGAACAAAAAAGAAAGAAGGAAAGCAATTATGATGCATACAGTTTTACCCAGAGAAGAAGCTGTTGAGGCGATTTTTTCAAAAATAGTGGCATCTCCGGCTTCCTGTGAGCAGTTAAGAGAAGTGGTTTATGAACATTTGGAAGATGAACAGATTTTTGAAAAAAATCAGGCAGAGCATTTTACCGAAGTTTTATTTCAGGCATACAAGAATGGAGATATCAGTGCATTGTTGCTGGAATTGTGTGGAAGAAGTATGTTTGATCTGCTGAGGGAAGCATATTTGATCCCTAAGAAATTTCACGGAAAAGCAGGAGAAAATCCGGTCTTATTGACAGATGTTGATGGAAATCTGCTTCCCGGAAAAGAGCAGGCGGTTTCAGGGAGAGAGTACGAGAAGTTCAGAAATACTTATCAGTTACATGAGTGTGCACCCCGTTCAAAAGTATATCTGGCAGATGGATATGATCTGATTCGTTCCTATACGGAAGGGATGCAGATAGAGGAAACGAAAGAGAACAGACAAAGAGGAGTACTGGCTCTTTATGCACTACCGGATACGTGCAGTCTGGGGCTGACAGAGGCACAGGCTTATGCAATGGTCTGGGATACATTTCATGAAATTCAGATGGAGGCACCACGGGCTATCGTTTATTATGGACAGGAGACCGGAGTGAGGAAGAAAAAAGAATTTGATGAGATCGGAATCCTGCTTCCGATTCATGAATTTGAGAAAAAGATGCTTCATCATCTGCACGAAATTGATGGAATTGTCCTGACCTGCAGGGAAAAGTTACTGAAAAGAACCGGAAGTGCTGGCCTGGATCTGGAATAGGAGCAGGGGAGTGAAAAAATGGGGACAGAAAGAATTATAAAAAATCATATGGATATTCTCTGGCATGAATATACGGATGCAGGCGGAGAAGAACGGCCGGTTACAGAAGCAAGCCTGACGGAAAAGGCATCCATTGTCGGGCGGGTCGGTATCATGCTTCTTTCCTGTGGTACGGGAGCGTGGAGAGTGAGAAGTTCTATGAATACATTATCAGAAGTCATGGGGATCACTTGCACTGCAGATATAGGTCTGATGTCGATCGAATATACCTGTTTTGACGGAGAACAGGGATTTACGCAGTCATTATGTCTGACAAACACAGGCGTTAATACGTCAAAACTGAATCGCCTAGAACATTTTATACGTGAGTTTGAAAAAGAAGGATGCAGTATGTCAGGGGAACAGTTACATCAGTTATTGGATGAGATCGAGCGGATTCATGGCCTTTATTCTCCTGTGGCACTGGGGTTCGCAGCAGCGTTGGCATGTGGGGGATTTACGTTTCTGCTTGGAGGAGGACCAATCGAAATGTTCTGTGCTTTTTCCGGAGCGGGGCTTGGAAATTTTCTCAGGTGCAAGTTGACAAAGCATCATTTTACACTCTTTTTGGGAATTGTATCTTCAGTAGCACTGGCATGTCTTGTATATGCAGGATTTCTGAAAATCGCTGAAGTAGCATGGGGGGTATCAGTGCAGCATGAGGCAGGATACATTTGTGCCATGCTTTTTATTATACCGGGTTTTCCTTTTATTACAAGCGGGATAGACCTTGCGAAGCTGGATATGCGTTCCGGGGTCGAACGGTTTACTTACGCCTTGATCGTTGTTCTTGTGGCAACAATGTCAGCCTGGATCATGGCACTGATCCTTCATTTACAGCCGGTTGATTTTGAAAAAATGTCATTGCCACTGGGAGCGTGGATTCTGTTTCGGCTTCTGGCGAGTTTCTGTGGAGTGTTTGGTTTCTCTGTTATGTTTAACAGTCCGGTTCGTCTGGCTGCGGTTGCAGCAGGGATCGGAGCAGTTGCAAATACGTTCAGGCTGGAGCTGGTGGATCTTACGGCATGTCCACCGGCAGCAGCGGCATTCATGGGGGCTTTGGCTGCAGGTCTGCTGGCTTCTCTGATCAAAAGCAGGGTTGGATATCCGAGAATCTCTGTGACAGTGCCGTCAATCGTAATCATGGTACCCGGACTTTATTTATACCGGGGATTTTATAATCTGGGAATGATGTCATTGTCTGCATCTGCGTCCTGGTTTGCATCCGCGATACTGATCGTTGCGGCATTACCACTGGGGCTGATCTTTGCAAGGATTCTGACAGATAAGACATTTCGATATTGTACATAAAAATATTGCACATAAAAATACCCTCCTTACTGGTTGTCCAGTAAAGAGGGTATATATCATTTCCAGGGCCGGTTGCCTTTTATGATTATTTTTGATTCTATTTCTCTTTCGGTTCTATAATCCTTTTTTCAGTTTCTTCTTTTGGCCTGTAGCCATTGATATCGTATTTCTCTTCATACTTTTCAAAAGCAGAAAGGTAACGGTCATCTTTTAGCTTACGGACGCTCTTTGTATACTCATGCATATCAAAGTTTGAAGAATCCAGTTCCAGAATGGCAACTGCTATATTGGAACAATGGGCTGCGATTCGTTCATAGTTGGTCAGCAGGTCATTAAATGCGAATCCGGTATTCAGGTCGCACTGACCATTCCGAAGTCTTTTAATATGACGCATTTTCAGGTCATTGCAGAGAATGCCGATCAGCTCACGCAGCGGCTCTACTGTGGCAGCGGTGTTAAGATCTTCATCTACAAAAGAGTTGACAGTGAGATCTGTGATCTCAACGAGAGCCTGTTCAAGAACATCCAGTTCGTATTTGGCGGCTTCAGAGAAAGTACGTGATTTCTCATGAAGTTCCTGTGCTACCTTGGAAATGTTCACTGCATGGTCGCCGAGACGCTCAAAGTCACTGATCGTATGCAGGAACTTGGATGTCTGCTTTGCCTGATCCGGTGTCAGATCATGCATACTTAACTGCATCAGATAAGTTCCGAGTTTATCTTCGTATTTATCAATGAGATTTTCTTTTTCCTGAATTTTATTAAACTTGCTGTCGGAAAAATCAGAGAGCAGTGCAAAAGCCCGCATGATATTTTTCCGTGCATTCTTTGCCATTCCATTGACTGCAAGCTGACTCTGGCTGATCGCCAGTGGCGGATAGTTCAGGAAACGTTCTTCAAGAAGATCAAAATCTGCCTGCTCTTCATTGTCCTCTTCAGTGTCTTTAATCAGAATAAAGACGAGCTTCTCAATCTTGCTGATGAAAGGTGCAAGTACGAGAATCGTCAGAATCCTGAATACAGAGTTCAAAAGTGCAGTACGGAATGGAGTCATAACTTCATCCATAAAAGTAAAGTGAACCACTGCATTGATCGAATAAAATACGATTGACCAGAAGATCATTCCGAATAAATCATTCAGCAGATAGATCAGTGCTGTACGTTTTCCATTCTTGTTCGTTCCGATGGAAGAGAGCAGAACAGGACAGGCTGCACCGACACCGATTCCCATGGTGATCGGAGGAGCTGCTGCAAAAGTAATCGAACCAGTGATCGACAGTGCCTGCAGGATACCGACAGAAGCAGATGCACTCTGAAGGACTGCGGTAAATGCGATACCGACCAGAATACCCATAAATGGATTCTTGAACATAGTCAGAAGACTGACAAAGTGAGGATTCTCTTTTAATGGAGAAACCGCACCGCTCATTGTCTGCATACCAACCATGAGAATGGCGAATCCAAGCATGATATCTCCCACATCTGTATAGGGCTTTTTCTTCACGAATGTACGTAAGATGATACCGATGATCGCAACGATGGCTGAAATTGTCGCAGTGGACAGAAGCTGGGCGATGCCGCTGGAGCCATCAATGTAGGACAGACATAAGATCCATCCGGTGATACTTGTACCGATGTTAGCTCCCATAATAATACCGATCGCCTGAGCAACTTTCATCATACCGGAGTTGACGAAGCCGACAACCATGACAGTCGTTGCTGATGAAGACTGGATGATCGCAGTTACAACTGTACCCAGCAGCAATCCTTTGATCGGGGAGTTCGTTAATTTATATAAGATCAGCTCCAGTTTATTACCGGCAACTTTCTTAAGACTGTCCCCCATCAGTGCCATTCCGTAGAGGAAGAGGGCAACTCCGCTGAGCAATGACAAAATCATTGTAATTCCCATTTTCTTTTTTCCTTTTTCTTAAGTTATTAAGTTGACATGTTACGTCTTGCAAAAAATTACGTACATGGCTATTATAAAACACTTTACCTGGAGTTTACAATTATTTTCTTTAAACTTTACAGAAAAATATTGATTGCAAATTGCAGAAAAATTGTAGGGATAAACAAAATATTAATCTTAAGCAAAAAAGTCCTTGACTTGTCCATGGATAATTTCCATCAGATGAGTTCTCGCTTCCACGCTCGCCCAGGCAATGTGTGGTGTGATCAGCAGGCGTTTACTGTCTTTGATCTTGAGCAATGGATTATCTGCGGACATTGGTTCCTCACAAAGGACGTCTAATCCTGCTGCGGCAATCTGATTTCTGACCAGTGCATTATATAATGCCTGCTCATCAACAATCGGTCCTCTTCCGAGATTCAGGAAAATACAGGAAGATTTCATTTTTTCAAACGCTTTGCTGTTGATCAGTCCTTCTGTATGCTCGTTGAGTGGAGCGTGGACGGAAATAATATCAGATTGCGTAAGCAATGTCTCAAAGTCAACCTGTTCATAACCTTCCTGCGCCGGAGCACCGGAGGCGGAGTAGTAAATGACTTTCGCTCCAAATGCACGTGCAATCTCAGCAACACGTCTGCCAATCGCTCCAAGTCCGATGATCCCCCAGGTTTTTCCATGGATTTCTGTGAAATGTTCTGCAAAATGAGTGAAAGAGACATCATTTACATAGCGCTCTTCTTTCACATAATCATCATAATAGCGCAGCTTTTCTAATAGAAAGAGAAGCATTGCAAATGTGTGTTGCGCGACAGTCTCTGTAGAGTAGCCGGCAACATTTCTCCAGGCAATTCCTTTTGAATCAAGATATTCCTTATCCAGGTTGTTCGTGCCTGTGGCTGTGACACAGACGAGTTTCAGATTCTTTGCAGTTCCAATAGTCTGCTCATTAACCGGAACTTTATTTAATATGATCACATCGGCATCCGTGACACGCGCCGGGACTTCTTCAGATGAAGAAAAGCTGTACTTTACAACTTCACCGAGTTCATCATATGCAGAAAGATCAATATCTTCTCCAATTGTTTTGACATCTAAAAATACAATTTTCATTTAAAATCTCCTTGTTTCATAATCAGTATTAATTATTTTATCGTAACTGTTCAGAGCCAACCTCCAAAATGCTACGCATTTCGTCGGTGTGGCGTATCCGCCAAATAAAATTTCAAAAACAGTCTTAAAAATGCAAGCATTTTACACCTGTTTTATGAAATTTTGCTTGGCTCTGAACAGTTACATTTCCTATAAGCAAATCTCGGCAGTCCGCCTTCTTCCGCTACTTTTACAGAACCCTGGATGAGAGGCAGTGCATAGTCGATAAACTGCTGTCCGATATCGGAACCATTTTCTGTGATCCAGTCTAAAGGAACTGTTTTCTCCTGATTACAGATGAGATTTACATCTTCCGGAGCGTAAGTAATGTGGTAATCCGCATCGTCTGTACGGTGGAAGGCGATCATCATTCCTGTTGTTCCCTTCAGTGCAGTCTGCACACCGAAAGAACCGGAAGCAATCGCTTCTTTCTCGTCTGTCGCAGAGAGCATAGCGGAAGAACAACGCTGGTTGACATTGAGCTCGATGGAGCGAACTTTTACGCCAAGGCGGTCTTTAACAAGGTTTTCCAGATATTTTCCGGAGCCTGTCAGCATTTTATGTCCGAATGTGTCTACGCCTACATCACTTGCAAGCTCGCAGACAAACTTACCGTTTCCGTCATTAATTCCCTCGGAAATGCAGACAACCAGGTTGGAAGTATGCTCGAAAGCTTTCTGAACATCTGCAAGGAACTGTTCCTGATCAAATGCGACTTCCGGAAGATAGATGAGAACCGGGTTGTCGCCTTCGAATTTACGGGCAAGGACACTGGCAGCGGCCAGCCATCCGGCATGACGTCCCATGATCTCAACGATCGTAACGGATTTTTTATTATCATAAACAGAAGCGTCGATCGCAATCTCACGAACAGTGGACGCTACATATTTGGCAGCACTTCCGAATCCCGGTGTGTGGTCTGTAAGGACAAGATCATTGTCGATCGTCTTAGGGATTCCGATGAAACGGATCTCGCTGTTTACAGTCTCAGCATAGCGGGAAAGCTTGCTTACTGTATCCATGGAATCATTTCCACCGATGTAGAAGAAGTAACCGATATTGTACTTCTCAAATTTCTCAAAGAGCTGTGGGTAGACGGCATCTGTAAGGTCTTCCGGAAGTTTGTAACGGCAGGAACCAAGATAAGATCCCGGTGTTGTCTTGATCAGTTCAAGCTCACCGTTCGCTTCTAAAGGTTTCATATCCATCATATTCTCATTCAGGAAACCTTCGATTCCGTTGATCATTCCATAAATTGTTCCAATGACATCCTCACGGTTCAGTGCTTCGTAAACAACCCCATAAAGGCTGGCATTAATAACTGCGGTTGGTCCGCCGGACTGTCCGACGATTGCATTCTTCTTCATAAAGTTTCTCCTTTGGTTTAAGTTGAGATAGTCGATTTCTGTTGTCAATATATTCTAAGAACTCAATAATATATTGATGATTCGTTATTACTATAGCTGAAAAAAAGAAAATTTACAACAATAAGTCGAAAAGATGATATAATGAGCGTAAAAGAAAAGGAAGCGACGCCGTAGGCGGCATTTACTTTTCTTACGCCATTATCGAATGAACAGCCTGTGTAACAGGCGGTAGAGCGCGGTTAGCGCGGGTTCATGAGATAGTCAAACGTAAAAGAAAAGGAAGCGACGCCGTAGGCGGCATTTTAAAATGGAGGAAAAACCATGAAATATATTTCATTTGCAATTCCATGTTATAACTCAGAGGCATATATGGAAAAGGCAATCAATTCTATTCTTGTTGGGGGCGAGGATGTTGAGATCATTGTAGTGAATGACGGTTCAAAAGACGGAACTCAGGAGATTGCAGAACG